>ENA-OOZN01001361-OOZN01001361.1-human-gut-metagenome-genome-assembly--contig:-NODE-1361-length-16509-cov-1.972894_pt1 | contig 16509 bp, 19 predicted proteins | sample MGYA00241187_ERZ501397 | MGnify/ENA primary metagenome ERZ501397 (study PRJEB25962, sample SAMEA2042921) | human gut metagenome | biome: human gut; feature: human-associated habitat; material: faeces... | reverse complement strand
AGGCGGGTGAGTGGCATGACGGAAAAACAGAAACGATTTTGCGACGAATATCTGATTGACTGCAATGCCACTCGGGCTTACAGAGAAGCATATCCGAATTGCAAGAAAAACAGTTCTGCGGATGCGGCGGCAAGAAAATTACTCGGAAATACTCGGATTCGGGAATACATCGAAAAAAGATTGGAAGAAAAAGAGGATACTTTGGTTGCAAAGCAGGATGAAGTTCTTCAAACGCTGACCAGAGTTTTGCGCCGGCAGGAGATGGATACGGTGGTCGTTACCTGCAAAGAGCGTAGTAGCGGATATGACGAGAATGGCAAAAAGGTGATTATTGAGAAAGAAGTACCGCAGTTGGTTCGAGTACCAACAAAGGTAAGTGATTTAAATAAAGCTGCTGAGCTGCTTGGCAAACGATATGGCTTGTACACAGAAAAAGTTGATTTGGACGCAGATACGAGCATCACTGTATGCGTTGATTATGGTGGCGGCGAATGAAAATCACAGTACAGATGAATAGTTCGTTCCGCGAACCGGACATGAGCCGAAAGCGATACATTGTGATGAAAGGTTCGGCTGGCTCTGGAAAGTCTGTAGACACAGCACAACACTACATATTGCGGTTAATGAAAGATGCAGGACGAAATCTAGTGTGCATTCGAAAGTCTGACGTCACGAACCGCGACAGCACCTATGCAGAACTGACTGGCGCAATCTATCGTATGTTCGGTGATAAAGTACCAGCGTATTGGGCAATTAAGCAAAGCCCTTTGCAGCTGACATGCAGAATCAACGGCAATCAGATCATCTTTCGCGGCATGAACGATGACCGGCAGCGAGAAAAGCTGAAGTCCATCACATTCCAACGCGGGAAATTGACCGATGTTTGGATTGAAGAAGCAACGGAGTTGACACAAGCTGATGTGGAAATCATTGATGACCGTTTGCGCGGCGAGCTGCCAGAAGGTCAGTTTTATCAAATCCGCATGACGTTCAATCCGGTGTCAAAGTCACACTGGATTAAGCGCGTATTCTTCGACCGGTCAGACCCAAATGTACTGACACATCATAGCACGTATTTGGACAACCGCTTTATTGACGCAGCGTACCACGACCGTATGCAGCGTCGCAAAGAAGTGGATCCGGAAGGATACTTGATTTATGGACTTGGCGAATGGGGCGAGGTTGGCGGATTGATTCTGACCAACTATATCATCGAAGAATTTGACCAATCCCCAGAACGTTTTGATTATATGGTCAACGCGCAGGACTTTGGCTACAATCACGCCGATTGCATCGGCGCTGTTGGGTTTAAGGACGGAGAGTTGTATCTATGCCGTGAGTTGTATGTATTTGAAAAAGATACGGATGAAATCATTCGACTGGCTGACGGAAAGTTTGAAAAACATGTAACTATGTATTGTGATAGCGCAGAGCCTGATCGCATTAAGATGTGGAAGAAGGCTGGTTATCGTGCGGTTCCGGTCAAAAAGGAGCCGGGCAGCGTACATGCACAAATTGACTATTTAAAGCAACACAAGATACATATTCATCCGAGTTGTGTAAACACAATCAAAGAAATTCAGCAATGGAAATGGCAGCGTAACGAAAAGACTGGCGAATATTCAGATGAACCGGTTCCGTTTATGGATGATGCCATGGCTATGCTGCGATATTCGATTGAGCGAGAGCGGCGCGGCAAGGCGCAGTTAAAAACGTTTAAGGGAGGAATTTGATGAATCGGGCACGCCGACCATATTTATTGCCGGATCCGCTGCTGTGCAGAGCAGAAGAAACGGCAGGCGGATTGACAATGACGGTCATAGATGAATACGTTCGCAAGCATGAATATCGAATGCCGCGATACAAATATTTGGAGAATCTGTACAAAGGATTTCACGATGTATACCGGCAGCCGGAAAAGCCGGATTGGAAACCGGACAACCGACTGGCAGTAAATTTCCCCAAATATGTAACGGATACATTTTTGGGTTTTGCCTATGGCATTCCGATCAAAAAATCACATCCGGACGAGACTGTAGACGCTGCAATCAAAGAGTTCGAACGTGACAACGAAATTACAGATCACGAATATGAGCTGGCTAAGAAATGCTGTGTATATGGTCATGCGTGGGAATATTTGTATCAGGACGAAAATGCGCGAACGAAAATGGTGGCGTGCACGCCGAAAGAAGTGTTCACAGTGTATGATGACACGATTCAAAACTGCGCATTGTTTGCGGTTCGGTATGGATACCACGAAAACGGTGCGACAAGATATGGAGAAGCTATGACGCGAGAGGAAATTCTCGTGTTTGACAACGGGAATATCAAAGAACGGCGTCAGAATCCATACGGAAGGATTCCGGTCGTGGAATGGCAGCTGAATACAGAACGCATTGGATTGTACGAGGAAGCGGCGGGGCTGGTCGAAGCGTTCAATCACACGATTGGAGAAAAAGTAAATGACGTAGATGCGTTCGCGGAAGCATATTTGGCTGTGCTCGGCGCAGAGTTGGACGAGGATGGAATTTATAAAATTCGTGATAACCGTGTAATCAATTTATATGGTACAGATGACGCGAAAGACATTCTCGTACAGTTCCTGCAAAAGCCGACAGCGGATGGAACACAGGAAAATTTACTGGACAGATTGGAGCAGCTGATTTACCGCACATCTATGGTGTCTGATATTTCGGATGAGACGTTCGGAAGTGCGACTTCCGGCACGGCACTGGCATTCAAGCTGCTGCCAATGTCTAATTTAGCGGCAGGATTTGACCGCAAGGTGGAAAAGTCGCTGCGAAAAAGATACAAGCTGTTCTGTTCGCTATCCACAAATGTATCTGATCGGGACGCATGGCGGGATATTAAGATTCAAACATCGCGCAATTTGCCGAAGAATGTACAAGAAGAAGCACAGACTGCTGCGCAACTGGAAGGCATTGTATCAAAAGAGACGCAGCTATCTGTACTGTCTATCGTTTCGGACCCAAGAGACGAAATAGACCGTATGGAACAAGAACAGAACCGGCGCGAGGAATCAGTTGTGGATCGGCGCATGTTTGGAGGTGTGACCGGCGGCGATGACCAGTCAGGAGTATTGGAGACAGAGAGAGGCGGCACAACGGAAGAAAAATTTAACGAGTGAAGCAGAATATCAAAAAGAGATTCAGCGCATTTACACGGAAATGTTGGATAGCATTCAGCAGGAAATAGATTCTTTTTACGCAAAGTATGCCGAAAAAGAAGGTATCACACTGGCGCAAGCGAAGCAGCGTGTATCCAGATTGGATATTGAAGAGTATCAGCGGAAAGCAGCCAGGTATGTGAAAGATAGAGATTTCAGCGATCAGGCAAATGCAGAAATGCGGTTGTATAATCTGACGATGAAGATAAACCGGCTGGAAATGCTGAAAGCCAACATTGGAATGGAGCTGGTTGAGAGTTTCGATGAGTTACAGAAATTTTTCGGTGAGAAATTAACCAATCGAGCGCTTGATGAGTTTGAACGATTAGCGGGGATTTTCGGCGATACCGTGCAAAACAACGCTAAGCGAGCCGCAACGATTGTAAATGCATCCTTCCATCATGCAACGTTTTCAGATCGAATCTGGATGTATCAAGATGTATTGAAGTCTGAATTATCAAAGCTGTTAGAACAAGGAATGATTCAAGGTAAAGGGTCTCGTGAACTTGCTCGCAGTTTGCGCAAGGTATTTGACACATCTCGTTCAGACGCAGAGCGATTGATGTCCACGGAACTTCGGCGTGTACAGACTGAGGCGGCAAAACAGTCGTATGAAGCGAATGAAAACGATGAATATGAGTTTATGACTGCAAATGCGCAGGGGCCTTGTGATGTCTGTAAGAAGCTGAACGGAAAAATATTCAAAGTCAAAGACATGATGCCGGGCAAGAACGCACCGCCAATGCATCCGCGCTGCCATTGCTGCACAGCCCCGCATTGGGATGAAGCCAAGTTCCAAGCGTATCTGAGAGAAGAAAATCGAAAAATGCATCAAAGAGACGGGGCAAAAAAGGTTGCAGAGAACAGCAGACGTGGTATAATAAAATTAAATCGAAGTGCAAAACGTAAAGATAAAAATATAGGTGCTTTTTATAATTTGGAAGTGCCTATGCAAAAGCGAGAAGTAAAAAGGATAGCCAAGAAATATGGCGTGAATTTAACTGGGTTAACCATAAAAATTCAGAGAAATGAAAAGTTGCTGTCACTTCCAACAACTGGTATGACAGATTATAAAAACATAGGACGTATTGACCTGTTGCCGAATGCGTTTTTAAATGAAGAACAGCTAGTAAGAACGTTGATTCACGAAAAATGTCATGTTATGCAGCTAAAAAAACATGGTGCGAGATATGCGCAAGATAATCTTCAAAAAATGGAAGCACAAGCATATCGTTTTGAAGATTTTTGGTATTCAAGACTTGTAAGGGAGATGAAGCAACATGAAATGGATTGAAAATATAGCGGCAGCGTTTAATGGAAAAAGCGTTGCGTGCCCATGTTGTGGAAGCTCAAATACCGATTATAGTTTTTTTGCCGTTCAAAAGAATACACATATGGGTTCACTCGCTGCTTGGTGTAACGAGTGCAAAAAAGGCGTGCATGTATCTCGGGTACATGTGCCGAAAGATGCAAAAGAGATAGAGTTGCCAAACGGAATTGAATATAATTGAACCGCCTTTCTGAAGATTGGCGGTTTTCTTATACCTAAAACAGAATAACAAGGCTATTGCATAAAACGGACGCAAAATCAGCGTTGCAGTAAACCAATAGCCTTTTATTATGCTCAAAAAAGGAGTGGTGTGAATTGATTGTAGTAACGGCAAGCAGTAATCGGATTACAGCAGCCGGACACGCGAGATATGCGCAACCAGGGAAAGATATTGTTTGTGCAGCTGTATCGGCACTAACACTGAGCTTGGTGCACGCTTTGCATGATTTGACGCCCGGATTGGCTTGCAGCGCTGAAGATGACGGCAATGTAGAAATCAATATTATGCATCCGACAAACAAAACAGACTTACTTGTTGCTGCATATGTAATTGGCATCAGAGATGTAGCGGAATCATTTCCTGCGCATGTTAAATTGGTCGAAGCCCTGACGACGGTAAAACAGGGGGATGCATGGTCCAGCGAATGACCGAAAACTTTTGGGAGGAACGATTATGAAACACAAGAATTACAGATGGCCTTTGAATCTGCAGTTATTTGCCGGAGATCCAGATCCGGCAAACAGTGGCGATGCCGATCCGGCTGTGAATCCGGAACCGCAGAAAGAAGATCCATCGGATCCAGAAAAAAAGTACACGGACAAGGATGTTGATGCAATTGTCAGCAAGAAGTTTGCAAAGTGGAAGGTCGAGCAGGAAGCGGCTGTGAAGACTGCAAAAGCAGAAGCGGAAAAGCTGGCAAAGATGAATGCGGAACAGAAGCAGAAGTATGAGTTGGAAAAGCTGCAGAAGGAAAATGATGAACTGAAAGCTGCTGCCGCAAAGGTTGAACTCGGTCGCACTGCAACGAGCATCCTGAGAGAACACAAGATTGATGCAACACAGGACATTCTGGACTTTGTGGTCGGCACAGATGCTGAAGACACAAAGGGAAGAATTGATCGGTTCGTGTCGATCATCAATGCACAGATCAAGGCGGCAGAAGTTTCAAAAGCGACCGGAAGCACGCCGAGATCGTATCAAAACAACGGCAATGTCATGTCCGAAATTGACAAGCGCATTGCGAAATATAAGTGAAGGAGCAAAACATGAAAAACATGAATCTTCAGCTGTTTACAGCTGGTGAAAACAATGATCTTCCAGCGCGCAATTATCAGCTCGAATTTAAGAATCTGTTGCAGGCAGTATTTGCAAAGGAAAGTTACTTTGCAGACTTCTTCGGCGGCGCTATCGAAGCGTTGGATGGCGTACAGGAGAATGAAACCGCCTTTTACGTAAAGACTAGCGATATTCCGGTTGTTACCGGCACAGCTTACGACAAGACTGCGACGGAGGCGTTTGGAACAGGCACCGGTAGTTCGTCTCGATTTGGTCAGCGAACAGAGATTATTTACAGCAACACACCGGCAAAGTACACTTGGGGATGGACGTTCCACGAAGGCATTGATCGACACACGGTTAACAACGATTTTGAAGCCGCAATTGCAGACCGGCTGGAACTGCAGGCAAGAGCAAAGACCACGGCGTTTAATGCAGCACACAGCAAGTTCATTTCCGCTTCCGCGGGAAAGACATTGAATCTGGCTGATTACACTGCGGATAATGTGCTTGCGCTGGCTGACAGCCTGGATGAATACTTCACCGACATCGAAGCTGTTGGCGAAAGGATGATGAAAGTCAATCCGAAGCTGTACAATGCAATCGTAAACATGGCGGTTACTACCAGCAGCAAGGGCAGCTCGGTAAATATTGACCAGAACGGTCTGGTGAGCTTTAAGGGATTCAAGATTAAGGAGATTCCATCAAACAAGTTCCAGACAAAAGAATGCTGCTATGCTTATATCGCAGGCTGTGCGAAGGCGTACACAGGCATCAACACCGCCCGAACAATCGAATCTGAAGATTTTGACGGCGTAGCGCTGCAGGGAGCTGGCAAGGCGGGCGAATTTATCCTGCCAGACAACAAGAAGGCTGTTGTCAAGGTTACATTTACCGGAGCATAAGGAGAATAATACATGAGCTACAAAGTTATTCACTATTTCACAGACTTGTCTGACAAGGCACACCCGTATGAAGTTGGTGATACATATCCGCGGTCGGGCGTAAAGCCGACAAAGAAGCGTATCGAAGAGCTGCTTGGCGATAAGAATATGCAGAACACGCCGCTGATCGAGCATGTTGACGATACAGAGAAGCGCAACGATGACGCTTGATAATGTAAGAATCTTACTGGGCATCACGGACGGCACGCAAGATGAAGTTTTAGAGACTATTTTGCGTGCCGTGCAAGCTCGGTTAAAAGTGCTGCTTGGCGGCGTCGATGTCATTCCGGAACAGCTAGAATACATTGCCGAGGAAGTAACCGTTATACGATACAATCGTGTCGGGTCGGAAGGCATGTCTGCGCACACCGTCGAAGGAGAGAGCATTTCTTATTCAGACAATGATTTCTCTGGATTTATGACTGACATCGAAGCATGGCAAGACGAACAGAAAAACACCAAGCGCGGAAGAGTGAGATTCTTATGAGATATGATACACCGATCTATTTTCGGCAAATCATCCGTGGAAAATACGATAAAGCTACAGGTGATTATGCAGAAGATGATGTGATAGAAACTGTGCGTTTTGCAAGCGTGATGGACACCCGTACCGAAACAATGAATCTTGTGTACGGTGAAATCCGACAAGGCAGCATCACAGCGCATATTCAAAATCATTATTTAGATGAATTCGATAACATTCGAGTTGGAGACGCGATTTATAGAGTAGACTATAGCAGAAAGATGCGGGTCAAGCAGTCGTTCGTGTTATCGGAGGTGCAATAATGGCGGACATAAAATTAGTTGGAGTTGCTGAATTGGATAAGGCGTTGAAAAAGCGTGTGAATATGGAAGCTGTAAAAACTGTGGTGCGGAAGAATGGAGATCAGCTAAACAAAGCCATGAAAGCAAACGCAGGCACAGCGTTTGTGAAAGGATACTCAACAGGCGACACGGCTGGCAGCATTAACACAGAACTTTCTGATGCCGGCATGACCGCAACTGTATCACCGACTACAGATTATGCGCCTTATCCGGAATTTGGAACACGCTTTATGGCTCCGGAACCGTATGTGCGTCCTGCGTTTGAAAAGCAAGCAGTGCAATTCAAAAAAGATATGAAAACGCTGACGAGGTGATGAAATGAGCGCAGATCCGCAACAGGAGCTTTTCTCCGCCTTGCTGGTGACAATAAAAGACCAAGGATACGATGTGTATGATGGCGCGATGCCACCTGTAAACACGCCGTATCCTTTTGTTTATTTAGCAGACAGTCAACAAATTGACGATGAGAATAAGTCTGCAATTTTTGGAAACGTGTATCAAACAATACACGTTTGGCATAATAGCCCGACAAAACGCGGAACTATATCGGCAATGATTGGAACGTTGAAATCTCTGTGTCGGCAGCTACACTATACACCATCGTTTGCATGGAACGTAAGCGGTGTAGATCAGAGAATCTTGACAGACACCACAACGGCATCACCGTTGCTGCACGGGGTGTTGTACATGACATTCAAATTTTGCGGGAGGTAACAAAAATGAAAATTGATCTGCAGAAATTTGCAGAAGCGGTTCAGGGCAAAAAGATTGTGTACCTGTACCGCATTCTTGAAAACGCAGCAGCAAAAGACGGTGCGGCGTTGGCTTTTACAACGGAAAATGGCCGCACAAAGTCTAAAGACGCAGACAGTACAGCAACAAAAGACGGCAGCATTCGCACGCCGAGCACGACAGAGGTAGAGATTACAGCAACTTCTATTTTATCAAAAGGCGACACGCTGATTGACGAACTGGAAGATGCGATGGATAACGACAAGCTCATTGAAATTTGGGAAGCAAATCTGGCTGAACCGGTTACAAGCAAGGCAAATCAGTTCAAAGGACGCTATTTTCAGGGATTTCTTACTGAGATCGAGAGAACGTCTAATGCGGAGGATTTCGTAGAAGTATCGCTGACATTTGGCGTTAACGGAAGCGGAAAGACTGGAAACGTAACAGTTACTGCAGCGCAGCAAGAGACTGCCGAGTACGTATTCAAGGACACGCCTAAAACCGGCGCATAAGGAGGAGTAAAACATGTTTGAATTGACGATCGAGAACGAAGTATATCAGTTTAATGCAGGCATGGGATTTGTCAAAGAAATCAATAAGACAGTACAGATTCCCGTTGACGGAGCGCCGAGTGTGAAACAAAACGCAGGAGTGCGTTATAAGATTGGACAGCTGCTTGACGGCGATGTAGAAGCACTTGTGGATGTGCTGGACGTTGCAAATAAAGGACAGAACTTGCGTGCAACTCGCACTTTGCTGGAAAAATACATCGAAGACGAAAGCACGGACATCGACAAACTGTTTGAGGATGTGCTCGATTTTTTATCGAATGCGAATTGTACAAAGAAGGCGGTGCGAGAGCTTCGGGAAGTTGCAGAGAAGCGGATGGAGCAGATGCAGAGCTAACTTGGGAAGAATGGTATCGAGAGGCGGCAGTTAACTGCTTTCGATATTGCGGCGTCCGTACATTGCGCGAATTTGATGAAATCACTATACCGGAATATCGGATGATGATGGAAGCAGCGGCATTGCGTGAAGTCGATAAAGACTATCGCAACCATTTGCAAGCGTTCTTGAACTTTGCTGTGAAGGCGACAAAAAAAGCAGGAAAGAACAAGAGCAAACCAGTATATAGCCGGTTCAATAAATTCTTTGATTACGAACAGGCTGTAGAAAACGTAAGGTGCACGGGGAAGCGCAAAGACCGATTCGAAGGATTGAAAGACTATTTGAGAAGGAGGGTAGATTGATGGCGGAGAGTTTCAGTGTACAAGCAATCTTATCAGCAAACGACAAGAATTTTTCAGCAGGAATCAAAAGCGCATCGTCTGCCCTCAATGGGCTGAAGTCGTCCATCACAGGCGGCTTGGGATTTGGAATCTTAGCCGGCGTTGGTCAGCAGGCATTCAGTGCTATATCAGGCAGCGTAACAGGGATGGTTGGCGAAATCAATAGCTCGAATGCCGCGTGGAAAACGTTCAGTGCCAATATGGAAATGGCGGGCAAAGGAAAAGATGAAATTGCCAGCGTCAAGAGCGAATTACAATCCTTTGCCGAACAAACAATTTACAGCGCCAGCGATATGGCGTCTACATACTCGCAGCTGGCTGCGGTCGGTACGAAGAACACTACGCAACTGGTAAAAGGCTTTGGCGGCTTGGCTGCGGCGTCTGAAAACCCAAAACAGGCAATGAAAACGCTGTCTCAGCAGGCAACACAAATGGCCGCAAAACCAAAGGTCGCATGGGAAGACTTTAAGTTGATGTTGGACCAGACGCCAGCGGGCATTTCCCAGATTGCAAAATCAATGGGAATGACTACGGCGGAGCTTGTTAAGAATGTGCAAGACGGCAAGGTGAAGACAGAAGATTTCTTCGACGCAATCACGAAGGTTGGCACGAATGACAGTTTCACCAAACTAGCTACACAGTACAAAACAGTAGACCAGGCAATGGACGGCTTACAAGAAACAGTATCTAACAAGTTGTCACCGGCGTTTGACGTACTATCTACGGCTGGAATCAATGCTATTAGCGGAATTGTAGATGCAGTCGGTTCCCTGGATGCTTCAGGGCTTGCCGATAAAACGTCAGCGGTGCTGGAAAGCGCCGGGAAATATTGGAACGTATTCAAAGACAATGTAAAAGAGGTCGGCGCTGCGTTTGGTAGTGCTATTTCGGCAATTAAGTCATCTATGGGAGATCTTAACGGTTCGTTTGGTTCGATCGAAAGCGTAAATACTTTCTCAGATGCGCTGGGAGTAGCAACAGGAGCACTAACAACTTTTGCGGGATTTCTCGAAGCACACTCGGATGCTGTTGCAAAACTAATCACCCTTTTGCCTAAGTTGTTCCTTGCCTATCAAGGCTTCAAGATTATCAGAACGGTTGCTCCGTTTGTGGGTACGTTTTCTGGGGCGATCTTAAAATTGACGACAGGTGGCGTTGGAAAAATTGCGGGTAAACTTCTTGGCATAGCTGCAGGAGAAAAGGCTGCGGGAAGCGCGGCGAAAACAAATTCTAAACAGATGCTTGCAGCTGCAAAGTCGTTTGCGCTGATGGGAGTAGCCGTTTTGGCAATCAGCGCCGGATTTGCATTATTGGCGTATTCGGCCATCTCAGTAGCAAATGCGGGGCCGGCTGCGATTGCTGTTTTGTTTGGAATGATTGCCGCAGTGGCGGCACTCGGCGCGGGCATGGCTATAATGTTAAATTCGATTAAAGCAAGCCCTGCAAAATTAACAGCTATTTCGACAGCAATGTTGGCTCTCGGTGCAGCTGTTGTTTTGGTATCTGCGGGCTTTGCTATCTTGACGGCATCTGCTATTAGCCTAGCAAATGCGGGACCGTTGGCAATTGCAGTCATGGTTGGTATGGTTGCGGCAATCGCGGGACTTGCAGTTGGGGCCGCTGCTTTGGGACCAGCGTTGACCGCAGGCGCAATCGGTTTCATAGCGTTCGGCGCAGGAATCGCCTTGGTTGGCGTTGGTGCATTAGCTGCTGCCGCTGCACTGTCGGTTGTAGCCTCTGTGCTTCCAGTTGTGGTTGAGTATGGTGCGAGCGGTGCGGTTTCTATTGCAGCGCTTGGTGTATCTATGATTGCATTTGCAGCTGGCGCGGCACTGGCTGGCGCGGGTGCACTTGTTTTAGGTGCAGGGCTTTTGGTAGTCGGTGCAGGTGCTCTTGTTGCAGCAGCAGGTGTGTTGGCTCTCGGCGCAGCTGTAATCGTTTTAGGTGCAGGCGTACTTGTCACAGCGGCTGGCGTGACTTTGCTCGGCGCAGCACTTCCAGTAGTGGGCGCAGGAGCGCTTGCTGCGGCGGCGGGGGTTGCTACTTTGTCTGCGGCGGAACTGGTGCTTGTTGCGGCACTGATAGCTGGAACAGGTAGTCTTATTGCATTTGGCGTCGCCGTAGTGGCATCAACCGTTGGCATCGCTGCGTTTGGTGCGGCTATGCTAGTGGCTGCTGGTGGATCGGTCGCTATGGCGGCTGCGCTTGTCGCTGTGAATGCGTCAATGAAATCAATATCCAGCAACGCAAAGTCTGCACAAACGTCTATCAGTGCGATGCAAGGCTCAATCAGCGTTGTTCAGTCTGGACTGAATGGTCTTGGAAGCATTGCGCAGAGTGCAGTGAACAAACTGATAAGTACATTTGATACCGGAGCAAGTCGAGCGAAAAGTTCCGGACAAAAGATTGGCACAAACATACAAAGCGGTGTAAGAAGTGGCACAAATCAATTGCCGACTATTGCCACACAGGCTATGTCGAGGTTCAACGCTGCAATTGGCTCAGGTGGTGCGCGAGCGGTATCTACGTCAAGGAACATGACACGTAGTATTGTTTCTAGCATGAACGGCGCGTCCAGCGGCGCATATAGCGCCGGACGAAACATCGGCGTGGGATTGGCAAACGGCATGGAATCGCAGCTAGGACGCGTTCGAGCTGCAGCAGCACAACTGGCAGCTGCAGCGGAAGCTGCTATCCGCGCAGAAGCTAAAATTCATTCTCCGTCGCGTGTAGCTTATGGACTTGGCGAGTACTACGGTGAAGGCTATGTCTATGGCATCAAGGGCTGCATTGTCGCAGCACACCACGTGGCGGCTGAATTGGTAAGCGCACCGGCACCTGCAAGTATACCCGCAAACTTGGGAGACAATATAACGCTATATGATGCATATAAATACAACTCGGATGCAACATATACAATCGTTGTTCCTCTGGATATTGACGGGCGGGAAGTTGCAAAAGCAACTGCGGCATATACAAAATCGGAGCTGGAAACACATCAACGTCGAGAAGAACGAAGGAAGGGGCGTAAATGAGCTATAGTTTTATAGACACAACGGAACTGCAGAACATAGAACAGTTGCTTCCGGAGGAAGCGCTGCAGTTCAATGGCGTATGGCTGGATCAAGCGATACCGGGATTTCGCACGCTGACTGTTGCGGGACGAGAATCGGTAGAAAGCGAGATTAAGACGAACTCTATTGACGCACAAGATGGAGTAAATTATCAGTATGCACGCTACCTGCCGCGCACAATTACTGTTGCTTTTCGGCTAGAAGCTCGGGATTCATACGAATTCCGAGCTCTGTTTAATGAGCTCAACCGATTACTGTTGAAACGTCAAGGTCAGATTGTTTTTGCTGATGAGCCAGATAAATATTTTGTTGGTACAATGACAAATATATCAAATGTTCCGCCTGGCAGAAATGTCGTTACAGGCGAGATCGAGTTTTACTGCCCGGACCCTGTGAAATATTCGCTTGAAGAAACTGTAATATCATCGAATACTTTCAAGTCGCTAGAATTCGCATACCAAGGTAGCTATCCTGTTTATCCTGTCTTGTCTGCTGTTATGGCACAAGACTGCGGTTATGTAACATTTTTTCACCATTTGAGCGCGCCAAAAATTTTCGATGAAAACGGAAAACTTGTAACTGTAGTTCCGAGCGCAGATGCCAGCATAATGATTGGAGACCCGGAAGAAATAGACGGTCAGCCGCACTATGTTGACGAAGATTTAGTCAAGATCGAAACTTTTTCTGTGAACGAGTTAAATGGTTGGTCAAAAAACAATACTGTACCCACGGTGGCATCTAAATACACTGTAGGCGGTAGCGTTGGTATAACTTCTATGACGGAATATGTCGATAACAGCGCGAAGCGGACAAACGTTGCATCGGCATCCGACTACGGAACGCCGGGAAACGAAGCTGTTTGGTACGGTCCTACAATGACCCGCGCTATTCCCGCAGATTCTAATGGAGACAATGGGGCACTGAACTTTTCGCTGGCGTTCAAAAATTATTTCTTTTCAGATGGCGCAGGAGACCTAGGGATTTTTCAGATGAATGTCCGCGGAACGGCGTCGTCTACAGCAACGCAAGGTGAGAAAAAACATGTTGCAGGCATTACATTTTATAGAAACGGCGCAGGCAGCGGAAACATCGAGGCGCAACTTTCCGTAAATGGATCTGTTGTAAAAACATTTTCATTTACAATGTCAAAATACAACTGTTTCACGGGGTTTGACAGCCGGTATATTTCTATTTTTAAGCGCTTTGACGATACGATCATATTTGAACTGCCAGACGGAGATCACGCGTCACACTGGCAAAGATTTGGCTTCACGAGCGATGCGTTGAAAAGTGTAGAAGCAACCGAAATTGATGTATTTTTTGGTAGATGCGGTTCGGCACCTGCTATGCAGACAAATACATTACGATCGCTGTCTTTCAGTAAGCACAATGTGAAAAAAACAATTGATCAGCCAAACTTATTTTCCAAGGGCGATGTAGTAATGACAGATTGCTCGACTGGTACAATATACGTTAATGGTCAGCAAAGAGATGATTTAGGCGATATTGACAACGACTGGGAAGGTTTTTGTATCCGCCCAGAAGATGTAAATAGCATCTCTGCGGCTTGTTCGAGCTGGGTAAAAGAAAGCCCAGAATATATCATCCGATTCCGGGAGGCGTATTTGTGATTATATACTTTGCAGACCGATATATGTCGCTGCTGGGAAAGGCGAGCACAAAGCTTTCAGGAGGAATGCGCATCGAAAACGACAAAGCGACTGATGATATAGAAGCGGACGTAAAAACACTTGAATTTGAAATTCCGTATGGGAATGATAAAGGTCGGGTTGAGAAACTTACAACGCCGGGTAACTATCTGTTGCGGTCAAGCGACTTGGAAAACGAATTTTATACAATTATCGACACCGAAACAGATACGCAGAATAGAACAGTATCGGTATATGCAGAAGATGCAGGGCTGGATTTGGTAAACCGCGAATGTGAATCGTTGGACAATACAGAATCACATCAAATTGCATGGTATATTGAAAAATTTGCATATGATAGTGGATTTGTCATAGGAATAAATGAAATCAGTGACCGGTCGCGAACATTGTCGTGGGAAGGTGAAGCGTCGGGTACAGAACGGCTTCTGTCTATTGCAACACAGTTCGACGCAGAAATATCTCTTTCGTTCGAGATAGAACGCTTTAAAGTTGTGAAAAAGCTGATAAACATCTACAAAAAGCGCGGTATGGACAACGGCGTGAAGTTGCGGCTCGGTAAAGAGCTGCGCAGGGTCATAACTAAACGATCGGTTTCGGAGTTGGCAACTGCATTGAAAGCGACAGGCGGAACGCCAGAGGGAGCGGATGTGCCGATTACGCTCTATGGACATACATATGATGACGGTGATATTTATCTCGAAGGCATGTACTTGAAATCACGGTCGGCATTGCAGACATGGAGTAGATACAATTCGGAATCCGGAAACTATACCGGACATATTTTAAAAATGTTTAACTACGATACAACAAGCCAGTCTGAACTATGTAATCGTGCGGTGAACGAGCTCAAGCGAATATCAAAAATCATTGTTACACACGAAGCGGAATTTGCAGATGTGCCGCCTAAGCTAAGAGCGGGAGATATTGTACAAGTAATCGCCGATGATACACGATACAGAGCGAGAGTGAAAAAAATTGAAACATCCGAATCGAGCCGAACAAGAACAGCAGAATTGATGGACTATGAATAAGGAGGGTAGGAATGGTTGTAAAGTTTACGCAGGTTGGAACAAATCTAATTTTGGAAAACAAAGAATCACTTGTACAGTTTAGTAAGAATACGCCGGTCAAGGTGAAGTTAAGCGATAACGTGTTTACAAAGAATTCAGACATCACAAGTCCGACATATGCTTATTGTTTGAACTGGCAAGATCGTTATAAGCGGCAGATTGTGCAAACTCCGTTGGCATACAACAGCGATGTAGACGTGTATGTTGGAAAGGTAGGACTGGCGGCAACTCAAATTTATGGATTATCCTATGTTTCTTTGTCCGCAACAGATGCAGCTAAGGAAATCACGCTAACTACAAGTGCAGCAGAAATTTACATTCCGCGTTCTGTAGATCCAGAGCTTGCACAGGTAAACACACCGGAAACGGTTGGTGGTTTGGTCGAGGATGCTGTAGCAAAATATCTGACCGAGCATCCGGCAATGACCGGTGCAACCGAGAAGGAAGCTGCACAAATCGCAGCGAATACTGCAGCACTGGACACGAAGCTGTCAACGACCGGATACGATGGTGCGAGAGACCTTGCCAAAATCCCTGTGGTAGACAAATCTGGCAATCTCGCTGTGCGATCTGTGCATTTGTTGGCCGAAGGCGGTGCACTTGTGCTGCGCGGCGCGGTTGGGCAGATTTTAGCATCCATCACGCAAAGCGAGCTGAAAGACCTGTTGGGCGCATCGGGCGGCGGAACGACTGTGCTTGATATGTATCCGGTCGGGTCTATCTACCAGACTACCAGCAGTACATTCAATCCGCAAACTGCTTGGGGCGGCACGTGGGAGCGCATCAAAGATACGTTCCTGCTCGCTGCGGGCACTGCGTATGCAGGCGGCAGCACGGGCGGAGAAGCTACTCATAAACTGACCACACAGGAAATGCCGAGCCACACGCACACCATGTACGTCAATAACGATGGCTCTGCCTCTAGCTGGTCTCCGACATTTGGTGACTACCTGATCAAGCCGGATGGTGTCACGACCAGTAAGAAAAACTATCAGGCCAAGCTGGCACAAAACGGCGCAGGCGGCGATCAAGCGCACAACAACATGCCGCCGTACCTCGCCGTGTATATTTGGAAACGGACTGCCTGAGTACACATGAAAACGCGCCGGATG
>ENA-OOZN01001355-OOZN01001355.1-human-gut-metagenome-genome-assembly--contig:-NODE-1355-length-16543-cov-2.218159_pt1 | contig 16543 bp, 18 predicted proteins | sample MGYA00241187_ERZ501397 | MGnify/ENA primary metagenome ERZ501397 (study PRJEB25962, sample SAMEA2042921) | human gut metagenome | biome: human gut; feature: human-associated habitat; material: faeces... | reverse complement strand
TTTTACGTGTGGAAGGTCACGAACACTCGATTCATTTTACGCCGGGAATCGGCGAAACCCTTGTAAGACCTTGTTTTTCGGGTTTTGTAACGGGTGATAGTATAGCATGAAAAGACAAGAAAAGCAAGGACATACCCACTTTGTGCCCACTTTCTATTAAATTTGCATATTGTATTGTTAAATTGCATATGCTATAATGCCAGTAGGCAAAAAGATAATGCTATTCCATAGTGAACAGCAACGAAAAACCCTCGGAGTGCCATCCGAGGGTTTTTCTATTCCTAATTTTGGTGTGGAAAGGCTTAACTCCACAGGCTAGTTACCGGCTATTTGTCGCCATCTAACCATTTGATGATGTAGTGGCAAACTACACCAGCCACAACAGCGACAATAAAAGATAATGCCAAATCCATAATAAACACCTCCTTCCTGTTGCCAGTATGGAGGCGGTAACATTGCCAGTATATCATATACTGCTTTGTGCTTCTACATATTTCTCTAAAGTTCTTCTTTATTGATGCGAGCAAGGCCGTTTATTGTTCTTGCATCATCAATAAATTTACAAAGCATTCCGTATAAAATCATTAAATCACTTTTTCCAAGAACTGAAGGTTTTATAAAAACTGAATTTTTTTTATTTTGAGAAAATGCATTTGGAATATCAACAAAGGTGCTAATTTCACCATAATCTACCGTTATACATTTCGTGATATATTGTAAGATAGTTTCATTTTCTAATAATTTTGAAAGTATTTCTATATATGGATTCTCTTGTTTACGTGCAGTGATAAGATTATCCAAAGCTTTTTCGGAAATGCCTAAAGCAGGGGCGATTGCCTGGGAAATGATTCTTTTACTATCACATTCCCCTAATAAATACGCTATATCACAGTCAAATATCGTACATAGAGCAGTTAGTTGCTCTATTTTTTTTACTGGGTTACCATTTTCCCATTTGGCTATAGTCTGGCGTTTTATGGGTACCCCTGTTATATTTTCTATGGCTTCGGATAAAGCCTCTTGCGTTAATCCTTTTTCATTTCTACACAATCTAATTCTTTCCCCTGTTAAGTGCCATGAATTTAACATTTTAAAACCTCTATTTCGTAAAAATATATAATTTATGGTTATTTATAAGAACATACTATCACGATATACTAGACAATGCAAGACAAACAAAGATAAACAAGTAGAAAGGAGTTGGAAAAATGCGTAAGAGGATGTCGATTGAAGTGTCAAATGGTTATGTTACTGTTGACACTGAAAAATTACAAGGTCTTTTGATGGTTGGCAGGAATATGGCTATAAAAATCGGAACAGATGCAGGGGCAAAAATTAAAGTTGGAAGGAGAGTATTGTGGAATGTTGGAAAAATACAAGAGTACATAGATTCCATGAGCGAATAACAGGGTATGGATAAAAATAGTTTTGTACTTTATTCGGATTATCTTGAACATTTTAAAATACTGTCAGACGAAGAAGCCGGAATACTAATAAAGACAATCCTTTGTTATGTTTCCGGATTAGATATTGATCAACAACGCCTGACCCCTGCCGCAAAAATGGCATTTTCATTTATCAAGAGCCAGCTTGATAGAGACATGAAAGCATACGAAATCAAATGCAACAAAAACAAAGAAAATGGGAAACTTGGAGGACGACCAAAAAAACCGAATGGTTTTAATGAAAACCAAGAGGATAATAGAAAACCGAATGGTTTTAATGAAAACCATAATGATACTGATATTGAAAATGATAGTGAGACTGAGAATGACAGTGAGAAAAAATATAAAAACAGTTTTTTGGATTTCTGGGAAGTTTATCCAAGAAAAATTGACAAGGGAAATGCTTATAAAAAGTATCAAGCGAGATTAAACGACGGATATTCGGAAAGTGTTTTGATACCAGCCGCAACCAATTACGCAGATCAATGCCGGAGAGAAAAGACAGAAAGAAAATTTATAAAGCATCCTAAAACATTCTTGAGTGACACAACGCCTTTTGTTGACTATCTAAAAAATGATCACCAGGATAAGAAGAAAATTATTAAAGAAGGCGAAAACCCATTCTCGTGATGAATGAAAACGAATCTGGATAATATGATTCACAATAGTAAATTGAACCGATAAGGACACTTTTTAGAAATATAGGCAAAGGAAGGAGGCGTTTAAGTGAACGAAGAGAAAAAGCGCAAGATTGCACTTGATAGTATAAGACTACCGACAGCAAAAGACGTTATAGAAAAAAACAAGATAGCAAAGACCACTTTTTTTAATTTAAAAAAAGACCCGGAATTTAAAAGGATGCTTATAGAAGCCAGGGCAGAAGTTTGGGAAGACACAATAAATGATATTTCAAGAAATTTAGGTGAATGCGTCAAAGTGTTACTTGATATCATGAAGAATCCAAAAGCACCGCCTACGGCACGGATTAAAGCAGCTAAAGCAATTATCGACTATGGCGCAGAGTATTACGACAATGTCCGGATCCTATTGAAAATTGAGGAGTTGGAAGAACTTTACGATCAAGATATAGCAGAGGGTGAAAAGTAACGAGTGAACGAAGAGAACTATTAAAACGTCTGGAGCGTTTAGGCGGTAGAACGTACTACATTGAGGATCTATCCGAAGTAGAAGCCGAGATATACGGAAAGCCGTATGAAAACATCCAGACGGAAAAGAAAGGCGATAAGGATGCAGAAAAAAGCAATTGTAAAAATAATTACATTGAATCGTGAGGATATGTTTATATTAGGACGTGTCAATAAAAAAGATTCTGATGTATTTTATTACAACAAAGAATTTCCGGAAAATGTACCGTTTTTTAGATTTATCGGTGCAGGTGATTGCGTTGAAATAACATACACAAGTGAAGAAAAGAAACCGAAGATAATAACAAATATACAAAAATGGAGAGTGAACGATATGAGAAATAAAATTATAAAAATTCTTAAAGAAGCTATGGAATTATCAGACAAGACAAGAAAGGACTATGTAGCAATATGCAATAAATACAGCCTCACAAGGGAAGGAAAAAATGAGCAGAGGCAAAAAGCTATAAATAAAATAGCTGGGGAGATGGCACGAAAAACAGAAGAAGGCTTGAAATTATTTGATAAACGCATAGAAGATATCAGCCAGGAAGAACAAAAGGAATTAGACAGAAAAAATGCATCTCTTGAATATCAACAAATGATAACCGAAAAAGCCACCGTACTGGAAATGATCAGTGATCTGGAAGAAGTACCATATGAGTATTTAAAACGATATTTGCAGGAATTTGAAAATGATCCGGTTGCAATTCTTGCAATGCAATCCAGTGTAAAAGGTGCTAGCCTAAATGTTCTTGCGGCAATACCTCAAAATAATCTCGGAGTGCGTCAAGAAAAGTTGACACAATTAAGAGATGAATTTGAAGACGCTATGAAACTTCTTGGGCTTATTGATGATATAAATGACATAAGCAAGAACACCACAGTCGAAAGCTATATATCTTACATGAAAAATCAGAATGATGATTTTTCAATCCCAGAAGAGGAAATATGGGCGGCAATGAATCAAGACGGCTGTAAAACATTCAATCAAGTATTTTCCAGCAAGGAAGAAATACTTGATCGAATGAGAACAATGGGCGTAATGAAATAAGCCTAGAATTGGTCTTAATAGACGTTTGATAAGATAACCGTAAAGAACCATGGGAAACAAAGAAAAAGCCGTGCTAACGAGCGTCACAGGCTTACAGCAACATATAAACAAAGCGGAGGAACAACAAACCTCCGCTTTATCATTATTCGTCTGGCTTATATTCCATAATCTCCCCCGGCTGACACTGGAGAAAATCACAGATCTTGCAAAGCACATCCGTTTTTACTGTTTCGCCCTTAGACAGCTTTGCAAGAGTCGGGGCAGATATCACAGAAAGTAAATCTGTTTTTTTCATGCCTCTTCCGGCAAGCAGAGCGAAAAGTTTATAATATTGCATCATTACTGTATTGACCTCCTGCTTTTTGTTGAATTAAGTATAAACTTATAAAAAATAAGTGTCAACAAAAAAATAATTAGCAAACACTTATTTTTATGTTGACACAGATATAAACTAATGATAATATAATATAAACAAACGCTTATAAAATATAAGCGATAATTAAAAGTAGGAGAAAAATGAGTATTAAAGTAACGGAAATCAAACACGGATATTTGTGCGGAATTAATATCGAAACAGGCGAAAAGGAAAATTTACACTATTCTAAAAAAATCAGCAGCGGTTTTGATATCAAAGAGGGCAGTGTGGTTGTTGTAGAATACACAAAAAATAAACACCAGCCGAAAAGAATCACAAAAGTTATTGATTGCAAAAATTAGGAGGGAAAAGCGTGAGAACAGAAAAAGAATTTTTAACAAATGTATACAGCCAACTACTGGAGATCGAAGCAGTACTTGGAATTATGGGAACATCTTGCCAATCCCTGGATGATAGCCAGATTACACCGGAATTTGAAAATGTATGCATTGTATCCGGAATGCTAAAAAGAAAAGTGGAGGATATCGCAGATACGATAGATAAAAGGCTATGTACAAAAATATAAAAAATCCTCCCGGCATTTACCAGGAGAAAAAAATAGCCTCCCGATAACAATGAAGTCCGAGAAGCCTAAAACCTATAAAGATTGTACGAAAGGATTTTGAATTTGTCAATATCGGGAGGAGGAAATACATATGCAGGAAGAATCCGGGAAAATGACTGCAAAAGAGTATTTAGAGCAGGTGAAAGCAAAAGAAGCAGTAATCAAGAATTTAGAAAGAGACAGGGCAAATCTATTGAGTATGATGTATTCAATTGGAGGTGTTGGAAATAAAGAGAGAGTTCAGTCATCCAAAGATCCAGATAAGTTTGGAACTCTGTACGGGAAGATTGACGAAAAAGAGAGAGAAATAGCAAGCGAAATTAGTAAGTTAATTGATTTTAAATTAAAAATTTCCAGTGAAATCAATAAGATGAAAGATGAAAGATATATAGAACTTCTACACAGGCGATACATTGAGTACGAATCATTGAATGAAATATCAATAGACATGCAATACAGTTTGAAACACGTTACACAGTTACATAAACGGGCATTGCAGGAGTTTGAAAAGCAGTTCTTGACAGAGGACGGAAAGAAGGTATAAAAGTGAAACAAATCGCATTAACTGACCAGGAGGCAAAAGCATTAGAAATATATTTAGTGCTGACATCTGGAAGAATTACAGAAGAATTAAAAATCTGGAACGAATTAAAAGGGGAAGCACCTGCCGCAGGTTTTAGATAAAATAAGGGAAATATTGCACAGATAAGCAAAAGAGGTGATACTAATGGCATTAGATGCAAACGGAAAGAAATTGCCGCCGGGAATAAGACTGAAGAAAAAAGGAGAAACCAGAAAGCAGGATCTATTTGAAATACGAGTAAAAAGAGAAGGTAAGAGTTACTCTGTTTATGCACGTGGAATATCAGAGGCAAAAAAAGCAAAAACAGATTTAGCGTATAAACTGGATCACGGAACGTTTATTGAAAAAACAAAGATTACTTTCGGTAAATGGTTTGATACATGGATTAATGAATACAAAAAAAACAGAGTAAAAAATAGCACCTTGAACGAATATCAAAAGTATTATAACGGATGTTTGAAAGATCGGTTGGGGAGCAAGAAATTGGCGGATATACGAGGCGAACATATACAAAAACTATATAATGAACTAATAGAAGAGGACTATGCTATTTCAACGATAAAAATTATATCAACCGTAATAAATGGATGTTTTAGACAAGCTTTCAAAAATGGATTGATTGAAAAAAATCCAGTAGAACTAGCAGAATTGCCACGACAAACTGGGAAGAAAAAAGGGAGAATGGCTATGACGAAAGATCAACAGAATTTATTCATGGAATATGCGAAGGCGAGTTACTTATATAATTTCTTTGCTGTTATGTTAAGAACGGGCATGCGAAGCGGAGAAGTAAGAGGCTTAAAATACATAGATATTGATAAAAAGGATAATGTACTTCATGTACAAAGGACCTTGAAATATATTGAAGGCATAGGGTATTTAGAGGATACACCGAAAACAAAGACATCTATGAGGGATATACCATTGACAACTGAAATACTTGATATTTTAGAACGGCAAAAGAATTATTGGGATTTTGAAATTGTACGATTAGACAGATATTTGTTTTGTAATGAAAACGGAGATCCATTGAGCAGGGAACGCGTCCAGGGAGAGATTGATCGTACAATAAAACGAATCCGGGAAGCGGGCTATGATTTTCCAAGAATCACAAGCCATGTATTCCGACATACTTTCGCTACAAGAGCAATTGAAGCAGGAATGGCACCGCAGGTATTAAAAACGATCCTGGGGCATAGTTCACTTGCTATGACGATGGATCTATATAGCCATGTTCTGCCAGATGTAAAAGCGGAGGAGATGAAAAAAATAGCGAATGTATTTTAGCGGTTAATAGTTGGAAAGATACCCACATTTATACCCACTCTTAAATAAATAATGATAAACAAAGATAAAAAGATAACCCTAGAAATTAACATATTCTAGGGTTAAATAAATGCTTATAAACAAAGATAAATTTTAAACTTGAATAGTTTTGTTTTACGAGTGGAAGGTCACGAACACTCGATTCATTTTCACGCAGCTTTTGAGTCAGACAGACATGTGTACATGGACATCTGACGAATGCCGCGGAGGCATATATCGAAGATATATGACCTACGCCGGGAATCGGCGGTCAGCCCTGTAAGACCTTATTTTTGTGGGCTTTGCAACAGGTCAGAATATAGCATATCAGACAATAAAAATCAAGAGAATTTAAAAAGAAAAGCATAAATACAACTTGTAAAGTTGTGCATACAAGTTGTAAGATAAGGGTACAGGAAACAGAACTTCAGACAGGCAGGAGGTGTGTATTACGGAGAAAGGAAAAAAATATGTGTCCCTGATGGAAGAACTGAAAAATAAGATCCTTTCCGGCGAAATCCGACCCGGTGAGAAGCTGCCGTCGGAGAATGAACTGGCACAGGAATATGGGATCAGCCGTCATACGGTGCGGAAAGCACTGGCGATTCTGGCAAATGACGGGTATATCACGACGGAACATGGCAAAGGAACCTTCTGCTCTGACCGGATGGCACACCGGAAAAATTCAAAAAATATCGCAGTGATCACAACCTATATTTCCGATTATATTTTTCCACGTCTGATCCAGGGCATGGACCGGGTGCTGACGGAGCAGGGGTACAGTATCATACTGAAAAATACTGGAAACAGCCGGCAGAAAGAAGCCCAGTGTCTCGAAGATATCTTGACCAAAGATGTGGATGGACTGATCATCGAGCCGAGCAAAAGTCAGATTTTGTGCAGAAATATGCCCCTGTACGAACAACTTGACCGGATGGGTATTCCGTATGTCTTTATTCAGGGAAGTTACCCGCAGGTGAAAAACAAACCGACGATCCTTCTCGATGATGCGAAAGGTGCGTATCTGCTGACAAAATATCTGATCGATACGGGACATCGACAGATTGCCGGTGTTTTCAAGGCAGATGACAGCCAGGGTGCAGAACGCCATAAAGGATATGTAAAAGCCTTACAGGAAGCAGGAATGCCGTATCAGCCGGAACTGGTGGTGTGGTTTCACACCGAGGATCGGAAAGTAAAACCGGCGGTGATGGTACAGATGATGCTGGAGGCAGAACTTCCGATTGACGCAGTGGTCTGCTATAACGACCAGATCGCGGTGGAAGTGATCCGGATGCTGGAGCGGATCGGGAAAAAAGTGCCAGAAGATCTGTCTGTGACCGGATACGACGATTCGATGATCGCAAGAACCGGTCCGGTGGAACTGACCACGGTTTCCCATCCACAGGAAAAACTCGGGGAGATGGCAGCAGAATTATTGCTGGAACTGCTTCACGGCATTCCACCGGAAGAGTCAAAAGTCCGCCGCCTGATCGAACCGGAGTTAGTGATCCGAAAGTCGTGTATGGCTCGAAAATGACAGAAAAATAAGAAAATCAGCAGACGGAGAAGAATCTTCTGTCTGGTGGATATAGAAAAACAAGAAGACAGGAACAACATAAAAGAATAAGGAGGAATTTCTTACATGAAAACAACGAAAAATTACAAGTTCTGGTTTGCAACCGGTTCACAGGATCTGTACGGAGATGAGTGTTTGCAGAAAGTAGCAGAACATTCCCAAATTATCGTAAACGAACTGAATAAATCCGGGATCCTGCCATACGAAGTGGTATGGAAACCAACCCTGATCACAAACGAAGTCATCCGTAAAACCTTTAATGAGGCAAATGCAGACGAAGAATGTGCCGGCGTGATCACCTGGATGCATACCTTCTCCCCGGCAAAATCCTGGATCCTGGGACTGCAGGAATACCGGAAACCGCTGCTGCATCTGCATACCCAGTTCAACGAAGAGATTCCATACGATACCATCGACATGGATTTTATGAACGAGAACCAGTCTGCACACGGCGACCGTGAATTTGGACATATCGTATCCCGCATGGGTATGGTACGCAAAGTGGTAGTCGGACACTGGGCAACGAAAGAAGTACAGGAAAAGATCGCTTCCTGGATGCGCACCGCAGTCGGTGTTATGGAAAGCAGCCATATCCGCGTCATGCGTATCGCAGATAACATGAGAAACGTAGCTGTTACTGAAGGTGATAAAGTAGAAGCACAGATCAAATTTGGATGGGAAGTAGATGCCTATCCGGTCAACGAGATCGCAGAAGCCGTACAGGCAGTAGGAAAAGGCGATGTCGATGCACTGGTAGAAGAATATTACAGCAAATACCAGATCCTGTTAGAGGGACGTGATCCGGAAGAATTCAAAAAACATGTAGCCGTACAGGCACAGATCGAGATCGGTTTCGAGAGATTCCTGGAAGAGAAGAATTATCAGGCGATCGTTACGCATTTCGGTGATCTTGGTGCCCTGCAGCAGCTGCCGGGACTGGCAATCCAGAGACTGATGGAAAAAGGTTACGGATTCGGCGGAGAAGGTGACTGGAAGACCGCAGCCATGGTTCGTCTGATGAAGATCATGACCGCCGGAAAGAAAGATGCAAAAGGAACTTCCTTCATGGAAGATTATACCTACAACCTGATCCCCGGAAAAGAAGGCGTTCTGGAAGCGCATATGCTGGAAGTTTGCCCGACCATTGCGGACGGTCCGATCTCCATCAAAGTAAATCCGCTGTCCATGGGTGACAGAGAAGATCCGGCAAGACTGGTATTTACCTCAAAAACAGGTCCGGCAATCGCGACCTCACTGGTAGATCTCGGCAATCGTTTCCGCCTGATCATCAACGATGTAGACTGCAAGAAGACAGAAAAAGAGATGCCGAAACTTCCGGTAGCAACCGCATTCTGGACTCCACAGCCGGATCTGGCAACCGGAGCAGAGTCATGGATCCTCGCAGGCGGCGCACACCATACCGCATTCTCCTACGATATCACCGCAGAACAGATGGGTGACTGGGCAGAAGCAATGGGCATCGAGGCTGTATATATCGATAAAGATACAAAAATCAGACAGTTCAAGAGCGAACTGAAATGGAATTCCATGTATTATATGTTAAATCGCTAGAGGTAGAAAAATGACAGAGAAAAATCAGATCATTAAAGAGATCCAGGCGGGGGAAACCAGCCTGGGAATAGAATTTGGCTCCACAAGAATCAAAGCGGTACTGATCGGAAAAAATCACGCACCGATCGCTTCCGGAAGCTATGAGTGGGAAAATCAGCTGGCGGACGGTATCTGGACCTACAGTCTGGAAGATATCTGGAAAGGATTGCAGACCAGCTATCAGGAACTGGCAAAAGATGTAAAAGAACAGTACGGAGAGACACTGACCAGGATCGGTTCCATGGGATTCAGTGCGATGATGCACGGTTATATGCCGTTTGGCAAAGAGGGAAATCTTCTGGTTCCGTTCCGGACCTGGAGAAATAATATCACAGAAAAAGCCACGGAGGTAATGACCCCGTTATTCGGACAGCAGATTCCGCAGCGCTGGAGTATCGCGCATCTGTATCAGGCAATTTTAAACGGTGAAGAGCATGTGAAAGATATTACATTTTTCACCACACTGGCAGGCTACATTCACTGGAGACTGACCGGAAAGAAAGTGCTCGGTGTGGGCGATGCCTCCGGTATGTTCCCGATTGATTCCGAGACGGTAGACTACAACCGGAAAATGGTAGAACAGTTCGACGAACTGATAAAAGAAAAAGGATATCCGTGGAAACTGCGGGAGATCCTGCCACAGGTGCTGGCGGCAGGAGAGGATGCCGGAACATTGACTGAAGAGGGAGCAAAACTTCTGGATGTAAGCGGCAATCTGCAGCCGGGCAGTCCGGTATGCCCACCGGAAGGAGATGCCGGAACCGGTATGGCGGCGACAAACAGTGTGGCAGTACGCACCGGTAACGTATCCGCAGGTACTTCTGTATTTGCCATGATCGTTCTGGAAAAACCACTGTCAAAGGTATACGGAGAAATTGATATGGTGACAACACCGGACGGTATGCCGGTAGCTATGGTACATTCTCAGAACTGTACCTCGGATCTGAACGCATGGGTGAACCTGTTCCGGGAAAATCTGGAAAGTTTCGGCGTGAAAGTAGATACTAATACATTGTACGGTACTTTATATAACAAAGCCTTAGAGGGAGATGCGGACTGCGGCGGACTGCTTCCATACTGCTATTTTTCCGGAGAACATATTACACACTTTGAAGAGGGACGTCCGTTATTTGCCCGCACACCGGACAGCAAATTTACCCTGGCGAACTTTATGCGAAGCCACCTGTTTACAAGTGTGGGTGCACTGAAACTGGGTATGGATATCCTGTTAAAAGAAGAAGGTGTGGTTGTGGATAAGATTCTTGGCCACGGTGGTTTCTTCAAGACAAAAGGTGTGGGACAGAAAGTGATGGCGGCAGCGGTCAATGCGCCGGTATCCGTGATGGAAACAGCAGGAGAAGGCGGCGCCTGGGGAATCGCTCTTCTGGCTGCGTACCGTAAAAATAAGGCAGAAGGCGAGAGCCTTGCTTCTTATCTGGAAGAACAGGTATTTGCAAAAGAAGAAAGTGTACAGATTGCACCGGATCCGAAGGATGTGGAAGGATTTGAAGTGTTTATGGACAGATATAAAGAGGGACTGGAGATTGAGCGTGCAGCAGTAGTACATCTGCACTAGGCAGGAGGAAACTATGTTAGAAGAATTGAAAAAAGCGGTATACGAAGCTAATATGCTGCTTCCAAAACACAGTCTGGTAACCTTTACCTGGGGAAATGTCAGCCAGATTGACCGGGAAACCGGATATTTTGCCATCAAACCAAGCGGTGTTGACTATGAAAAACTGACACCGGATGATATGGTGATCATGGACCTTGAGGGTAATAAGATTGAGGGAAGATACAATCCATCCTCCGATACGCCGACGCATCTGGAACTGTACCGTGCATTTCCAAAGATCGGCGGTGTGGTACATACACATTCCCCATGGGCAACCAGCTGGGCACAGGCAGGAAGAGGAATCCCGTGTTACGGAACCACTCATGCGGATTACATGTACGGAGAAATCCCGTGTGTACGCTGCCTGACAAAAGAAGAGATTGATATGGCATATGAGAAAAATACAGGGCTTCTGATCGTGGATTATTTTAAAGATAAAGATTATGAAGCGGTACCGGCAGTCCTGTGTAAAAATCACGGACCGTTCACCTGGGGAAAAGACGGACACGAAGCGGTTCATAACGCTGTGGTACTCGAAGAGGTTGCCAAAATGGCTGCCCGCTGTGAGATGATCAATCCGCAGGTAAAACCGGCACCACAGGAGTTACAGGACAAGCACTATTACCGGAAACACGGAGTAAATGCGTATTACGGACAGAAATAAGATAAGATAAGATAAGATAAGATAAGATAAGCGGCAGGAAAGTCTGATCCTGCCGCTTCTTGTGTCTTTGTTACAGAAATAACAGATATCGACACCGATTGACAAAAAATAGGGTAAATGGTATCATTTACGCGGATAACTAAATTAAAAAAAAGGAGGCTGTCAAGCGTGTCAGCAGACGATAAAGAGCAGGAAGAAACGACGCAGAAAAAGAAGCCGAAGATGTCGAAAAAAAAGAAAGCGGCGATCGTTGTCGGGATTCTTCTGGTGCTGATCGCAATCATTGCGGGCGTGGTATATTACGTTGGTCACCGGTACTACACAAAAACCAACTATATGTCGGACGAAGAAGTTCAGGCGATGATTGAAAAACAGAAAGAAGAACAGCAGCAGGAAGAAGCGGCAGAAGAAGAAACAGAGGAAGTGCAGGAAGAGGAAGAAACCGATCCGGAACTGCTGGAAGCACAGCAGAACATGGCACAGTATGCATCTACAGAGCCGATCACAACGGATGGTAATGTATACAATATTATGCTGGTCGGTCTGGATACCACAGATAAGGGATGGATCGGAAACTCGGATTCGATGATCCTGATTTCCATTAACTACCGGCTGGAGCAGATTTCCATGATTTCCCTGATGCGTGATACCCATGTAATGATTCCGGGAATCGGCTACCGTAAGTTAAATGCAACCTATCCGAATGGTGGTGGACCGTTACTGACGCAGACGGTGGAGGAAAACTATAAGATCGATGTTGACCGTTATGTGACGGTAGACTTTGGTTCCATGATCGATATTATTGATGAGATCGGCAGCATCGAACTGACATTTACGCCGAAAGAAGCGGAAAATGCCAATAAGAGCATCAAACAGCAGTGCAGAATTCTGGGATTAAAGTCCAAGAAATACCTGATTCCGGGAGAGGGAACTTACCAGTGCAACGGTATGCAGGCGGTAGCCTATGCGCGTATCCGAAAGGTAGGAAATTCCGATTACCAGCGTACCGAGCGTCAGAGAGAGGTTCTGTTAAAACTTCTCGACAAGGTAAAAGAGATGAGTTTTGAGGACATGGATCGTCTGGCGACCCGTCTGCTTCCACTGCTGACGCATAACGTACCGGAAAGCGAATTCTGGGGATTGCTGGCAAAGGCACCGACACTGATCAATTATAAAATTGTTTCAGACCGGATCCCTTATGATGGCATGTACCACAGCTATAACGGAGACCTTGTTCCGGACTGGGAGTCAACCGTACGGAAACTGAAAGAGACGATCTACGGTGCGGATGTGCTGGATGATGAGGGCAATGTAGTGACGTCGACACCAACGCAGGAAGCGGAAACCGCAGACGCTGCAAACGGTCAGGAAAATGATACACAGAATACGGAAGCTGCAACGGATGATGGGGATCAGATTACGATGGAGGCGGAGATCGGAACGGGAGATCCTTCCTCACAGATCGTGCGTGGAAACGATGCAGACGGACAGGTGGGAGACAGCCTGCAAAACAACAGCCAGAAAAAAGTGGCTGTGGTGGCAGACAATACAGGAAATACCTCCGGTGTGCTGAGCGGAAAACGATTGCTCAATCCGTACATCGATCCGGTCTTTGTCCTGAGAGTTCCACAGGCGCCGGAAGCACAAAATGACAATCTGGTAGACGGAGATTACCAGTGGCAGAAACCGAAAGTAAGCAAAGGTATTGAAAATTAGAAAAAGAGCAGAAAATTTTATGGATTTCATAAAGTTTTCTGCTCTCTTTTTACGCGGGTAACGAGTCAAAGTAAGCGTATTTTATCTCGTTATGGTTGAAAATCAGACAATAATCTGTCATACTGAGGGAAGCAAAGAAATGTATTTTTCTAAAATTGAACAGACAACAATTTTAGAAGTACAGGAAAGAAGGGGTAATTATGAAGGTATTTGCACATCGAGGATTCAGCGGAAAATATCCAGAAAATACGATGCTGGCGTTTAAAAAGGCAGCAGAAGTGGGCTGCTATGGGATTGAGCTGGACGTCCAGCTGACGAAAGATGACGAGATCGTGATCATGCACGACGAAACCATTGACCGGACAACCAGCGGAACAGGATATATACGTGATTATACGTATCGGGAGCTGTGTCTGGTGGACTGCTATGGAAAATTCGAAGGGGAATATGAGTTTCAGCGGATCCCAACCCTGCGGGAATATCTGACCTGGGTAAAAGACACAGGACTTGTTACAAATATTGAGCTGAAAAACAGTGTATACTATTATGAACACCTGGAAGAAAAGGTGATCGATATGGTGCGGGAATTCGGAATGGAAGACCGCGTGATCTTTTCTTCTTTTAATCTGGTATCCATCAACAAATGCAAGAAGCTGCTGCCGGAGGTTCCGATGGGCTATCTGATGGAAGCACGGATGGACAATATGGGATTTTTCACGAAAGAAAACGGCGTGGAATATTACCATCCGGACAAGAATTTCCTGACCGAAGAGATGGTGCAGGACTGCCATGCGCATGGAATCGGTGTTAATGTGTGGACAGTCAACAAAAAAGATCTGATGAAACAGTTAAACAGCTGGAAAGTAGACGGCATTTTCACGAATTTCCCGGATCGCGCAAAAGAACTGGGACTGGAAAAATAAAAAAATTCTTACCGTACTGTTCTGAACAGGCATAAAAGTTTCATATTTTTTTAAGAAATGGATTCTTGCGGCGGGAAGTATTCGTCTGTATAATAGTGATAACCGTTACTCTCTACAGAAAACAGAAAAAAAGCGATAAAAAAAGCAGAGTAATAGAAAAAGAATCAGAAAATATGAAAAAGAAAACACGTAGCTGTGAAGAAATCTGACAGTTACGAATAAAAGGACAGGAGGAAAGGGAATGGCAGGATTTAAATTAAAAGTGACACCGGAGATGGAAAGTTTAACACAGGTGTGTGTGGAAAACAGTAAGATAGATCCGTCTCTGTATGGAAAATACGATGTAAAACGTGGTCTGCGTGATGTCAACGGAAAAGGTGTTCTGGCAGGTCTGACACAGATTTCGTCCATTTGTTCCACAGATGTGGTGGATGGGAAAACAGTTCCCTGTGAAGGAAGATTATACTATCGCGGGTATGATATCCATGAACTGACGCAGGGATTTTTAAGAGAACAGCGTTTTGGATTTGAAGAAGTTACTTATCTGCTGTTATTCGGAAAGCTGCCCGATGAGAAAGAGCTGGCTGATTTTAAAGTCCTGCTGGCGGGACAGCGCTCCCTGCCGAAAAACTTTGTCCGCGATGTTATCATGAAAGCGCCGACCAAGGATATGATGAATACGTTATCCAGAAGTGCGCTGACGTTATATGCCTATGATCATAATGCGGATGATACTTCTCTGCCGAATGTCCTCCGTCAGTGTCTGAATCTTATCAGTGTTTTTCCGATGCTGTCGGTCTACAGTTATCAGGCATATAATCATTATATTAAAGGAAAAAGTCTGTATATCCATAATCCGGATCCGAAACTTTCTGTTGCAGAAAATATTTTGCTGATGCTTCGTCCGGATATGCAGTATACGCAGTTAGAGGCAACGATTCTGGATCTTGCACTGGTGCTGCATATGGAGCATGGTGGTGGTAATAACTCAACATTTACCACTCACGTGGTGACTTCTTCAGGAACAGACACGTATTCGGCAGTAGCAGCCGCCCTGGGTTCCCTGAAAGGACCGAAGCACGGTGGTGCCAATATCAAAGTAGTCCAGATGTTCAAAGACATGAAAAAACAGGTGAAAGACTGGACGGATGAGGAAGAAGTAGGAGCTTACCTTCGCGCGCTGCTTCATAAAGAAGCTTTTGATAAAAAAGGCCTGATCTATGGAATGGGGCACGCTGTATATTCCATTTCCGATCCGAGAGCAGAAATCTTCAAAGGGTTCGTACAGAAACTGGCCCATGAAAAGGGCAAAGACAAAGACTTTGCACTTTACAGTATGGTAGAACAGCTGGCACCGAAGATTATTGGAGAAGAGCGTCATATTTATAAGGGAGTAAGTGCCAATGTGGACTTCTACAGCGGATTTGTGTACAGCATGCTGGATCTTCCGACCGAGCTGTTCACACCAATGTTTGCCATTGCACGTATCGTCGGCTGGAGTGCACACCGGATGGAAGAACTGATCAATATGGATAAGATTATCCGTCCGGCTTATAAGACGGTGAAGGCGGAAGAGGTGTATCTGCCGCTTGAAGATCGATAACAATTAACAAGAAAGGAAGCGTTACAAACATGAAACGAGCAGGTCTGGTACTGGAAGGTGGAGCAAATCGGGGGGTTTTTACCAGCGGAGCACTGGACTATCTGATGGAACAGGATTTTTATATTCCGTATGTGGTGGGAACTTCCGCGGGAGCATGCAATGCGGTGGATTATGTGTCAAGACAGCCGCTGCGCACAAAAAACTGTAACATTATTACGGATAAGAAAAACCGTTATGTAACGATAAAAAATACACTGAAGACGGGGACTCTGCTGGATATGGATCTGATTTTTGAAAAATATCCGAATGAAATCTTCCCG
>ENA-OOZN01001350-OOZN01001350.1-human-gut-metagenome-genome-assembly--contig:-NODE-1350-length-16599-cov-9.287899_pt1 | contig 16599 bp, 11 predicted proteins | sample MGYA00241187_ERZ501397 | MGnify/ENA primary metagenome ERZ501397 (study PRJEB25962, sample SAMEA2042921) | human gut metagenome | biome: human gut; feature: human-associated habitat; material: faeces... | reverse complement strand
TCATTGAGGGAGGTGGCATCGCGTCAGCGATGACGGAAGGAGTTGTGCAACAGCCCCTTGCTGTTTATGGGAGAGTTACTTCATCAGCTTCTTGAGCTTGAGCCACGCGCCGAACACGTCGTACTTGGTAACGTAGCGGTCGGGGTCAAAGCGGGAAGCGTCGCTCTCGTCGGCGGGCTTCACAAGGCCGTTGTCGATGGCCCAGCGGGTCGCCTTCTGCAGCTCGGCGTCCTCGGCGGAAACATCGCCGTACAGCGCCGGGAGCACCACGTCGGGCTTGCCCGCCGTCTCCCACAGCAGCTTCACCAGCTCACGCCGGTTGGTGGGCACCGGCACGCCGCCGGGCAGGGAGAGCTGCAAATAGCTGTCCACACCGAGGCTCACGCCCTGCCACACCAAGATGCCGGCTGCCGCGCCGCCCACGGCCACGGTGGCCATGGTGCCCAGCACCGACGGGCCGTCGTCATCGTCCGGCAGCTCCGCCGGGCGGATGTCCAGCCGGATGGTGAAGCGCGTGTCTTCGGTGTACTTGCTCAGGTCGGGCATGGTAAAGGTCAGGGACTCGACCTTGTTGCTGAAGGTGGAATCCTTGTCCGTCAGCGCTTGGGTCAGCGCGGTGGGCAGGTCCCAATAGTTGAAGCTCATGCCCTCCTGCATCTCGCCCACGGTCAGGCACACTTCCTTACCTGCCTCCACCACCGCGCTCGTCTTGCCGTTCACAAGCCCGCCGCCGGTCACGGTGAGGGTGTAGGCGGGGGTATCTTTCTGGAACTTCGCCTCAGCGGTGGCGCCGGCGTTTTTCATTTTGATGGTGATCGTTTTGCATTCGGGGTCGTTCAGCGTGCCTTCCGTCAGCAAGCTTTCGTCGCTCAGCGTCCAGCCGAGGAAGGTTTCATTTTTTGCCGGTTCGTCGGCGTCCAGTATGAGTTCCGTACCCGCCGGGGCAGAGACAGAGGTGTTGCCCAGCATAGTGCCGCGGATGATGTTGAGAGTATACAGCGTGTCGTTCAGCACCACAGGGCCGTCGGGCATCCGGAAGCGGACGGTCGTTTTGTCGTCCTCGCCGTTCGGGTAGCTGCTGCCGCCGGGGAATTTGCCGATGTCCCAGCCGTTGATGTTGGTAATGTCGGTGTCGGCTGTGACGGTGACAATGGTGCCCTCATAGGAGTAAAGGTTCCATTCGGTGCCGGTGGTCAAATGGAAAGAACTATCCAGCACACGCGGTTCGGTGTCATTCACTTTCCGAATGTGTCCATCGTGTACAGTCACTGGATGGGCTCCGTCGCTCAGTGCTTTATCGCCGTTGAATGCACCGCCGGTCACGGTGCCCTGTTCAGTGGCAGACCTGTCGAGCAAACCCGCAGCAAAGGTTCCGCCGTTGATGGTGCCGCCATAATTCTCGACAAAATTCTTGAAAATGCCGTCTTCGATGGTCGCACCGCTGCGGTTTGTGATATCGCACGTTACAGCCGCAAGCTCGCTGCCGGTCTCGTTGCGCGGGTCGCAATGACGGAAATTGTAAGAATAGGCGGTTAGCTCCAAATATTTGGAGGTGCCGTCAACATATCTCCAGCCATCACCGGTATAAATATCCGCGAGATACTCGCCGTTCCGATCATATGGGATGCCTTCGAGATCCGGAGAACCATCTTCCTTCATGATGAGATTCGTGCGGGAAGACTTGTTCAGGATCAACTCAGGTCCACCATAAGTCTCAAGGAAGGAATCGCTTGTCGTGAAACGGAGGGCGGTTTTGTCGTTGTTATCAAGATAATAGCGAGAATTGATCGCGCGGCAGTTGATATCCGTAAGGGGAACACTGGCTTTGATCTCCACCTGACTGCCTTTGATGGCATACAGTTTTTTGCTCCACTTTGGGGAAGAAAGGCCGTTCACGGCTTCAATCGAATCGGAACCGTTCAGGATGATGGGTTGGACATTATCGGCGGTTAAGCCTTCGGGAATCTGGTTGAACGCGCCGCCTTTCAGGGTAGCACCCGTAACCACAAGCTTCACATCGGGGTCAAGCTGACCAAGGCCATCCTTGGAATTGGAAAAGTTGTATTCGCCGCTTTCCAGCGTCAGCGTGCCGTTTTCATACTTCCAGCCGTTGCCCTTGCAGCCGATGATATCGTTCCCAGCGCCATAGATCGGCTCACGCCCGGTCGTTACAGGGATGCCGTCCGCAGTTATTACAAGGTTGGTAACGTAGTCTTCGCGGTTCAGCACGATATCATCGCCCGCTATGGGGGTAAACGTGTAGTAACCATCCTCATCCGGGCCGGTCAGGTCGTTGTAATGCTCTTCGCCGTTGATGTGGTGGAGTTTTTTATTCGATGGAAGTTTTACTTTGAGAGTCGGGGTTCCGGTAAAATAGTAGGTTTCCCAACCCATGAAGCCAGATGGGGCGTTCAGAAGGGTGGCGTCAAATACATTGTTGTTTACTTCGGTCAATTTGTGGTAGTTAGCAACACCCACCGGCGGCTTTGAGCACTTAAACAGACAGTTCGTCATAGTGCCGCCACAATTTTCAATGTCATTATTGCTGAGCAGAGAGTTTTCGACGGTGCCATAATTGAGCATCTGACGAAACCAACCACCGGTGATGGTGGCACCGTTTTTCACAACTACTTTGCATTTAACGAGCTTTAAAACTTTACCATCCTTGGTGGTAGGCTTGGTGTTGTTGAAATCATAGGTTCCGGTTTCCAGCGTCAGCGTGCTGTGGCCTTTGTCTATAATTTCATACTTCCAGCCGTTGCCCTGATAAACACCCTCCGAATTCGGTTCTATTTTAGAAACATCGGGCTTTCCGGTGTCGTTGTCCATTACAAGGTCGGGCAAAGACCCATTACTCGCATAAACGGCGAAATCGATACCCCCCCCCGTATCTGCGAGGGCAGATACCGGCAAAAGGGAAAGCATCATGCTGAAGGCAAGAAGCAGGGCGAGAATGCGTTTTTTCATAGGAGCCTCACTTTCCGTTTTGTAGCTGCATAGAGACGACGGTTTTCTTGAACTGATTGTACCATAAAATGCGTCAAAAAGAAACAAAACCTGCGTGAATGGGGGTGTTTTGTGCGTGAACGGCGGTTCCGGGGCGTGAAGGGGCCGAAAAGGCCCGGCAAAAGCCTCCGCATATATGCAGCATGATTGCATAAAAAATGTATAATTTACAAAATATTTGCATAAACATACAAATTGACAGAAACCGCACCGGAAACGGGCAGAAGGTTTGGCGGTTTTCGGCATTGACGGAAAAGCCGCACGGCGTATAATAAAAAGCGTGATAAGCAAGCGATGAATCGAGCGTGCCGGGAGGGATGCCCGGTGCAGAAAAACAAAAGTGTAATCATGAAAATAAAGGAGCGTTCATCATGAAAAAGGAAAACATCAAAAAAGTCGTTCTGGCCTACTCCGGTGGTCTGGATACCTCCATCATCATTCCTTGGCTGAAGGAAAACTACAACAACTGCGAAGTCGTCGCCGTTTCCGGCGATGTGGGTCAGGGCACCGAGCTGGACGGTCTGGAAGAGAAGGCCAAGAAGACCGGCGCTTCCAAGCTGTACATCCTCGACCTGAAGAAGGACTTCGTGGAGAACTACATCTTCCCCACCCTGAAGTTCGGCGCCAAGTATGAGGATTATCTGCTGGGCACCAGCTTCGCCCGCCCCTGCATCGCAAAGGCTCTGGCCGATATCGCCATCAAGGAAGGCGCAGACGCCATCTGCCACGGCTGCACCGGCAAGGGCAACGATCAGGTCCGTTTTGAGCTGACCCTGAAGGCCCTCTGCCCCGATATGGCCATCATCGCTCCGTGGCGTGAGTGGGACATCGAGAGCCGTGACGAGGAGATCGACTACGCCGAGGCCCACAACATCCCCCTGAAGATCAACCGTGAGACCAACTACTCCAAGGACAAGAACCTGTGGCACCTGAGCCACGAGGGTCTGGATCTGGAGAACCCCGCCAACGAGCCGCAGTACAACAAGCCCGGCTTCCTCGAACTGGGCGTGTCCCCGGAGCAGGCTCCCGACACCCCGACCTACCTCACCCTCCACTTTGAGCAGGGCATCCCCACCGCCGTGGACGGCAAGGAGATGGGCGCTGTGGAGCTGGTGGAGTACCTGAACAAGGTGGGCGGCGAGAACGGCATCGGTCTGCTGGACATCGTCGAGAACCGTCTGGTGGGCATGAAGAGCCGCGGCGTCTACGAGACCCCCGGCGGCGCCATCCTGTACAAGGCCATCAACGTGCTGGAGACCATCACCCTCGATAAGGAGAGCGCACACTTCAAGGCACAGCTGGCGCAGAAGTACGCCGATATCGTCTACAACGGCCAGTGGTTCACCCCGCTGCGGGAGGCGCTGGATGCCTTCGCCAACAGCCTTGAGAAGACCGTGACCGGCGATGTCAAGCTGAAGCTCTACAAGGGCAACATGATCAACGCCGGTGTGACCTCTCCGTTCACCCTGTACGATGAGCAGACTGCTTCCTTCGGCGTCGATAAGGACTACGACCAGTCCGATGCCACCGGCTTCATCAACCTGTTCGGCCTGTCCATCAAGGAGCGTGCAAAGCTCTCGAAGAGCTGGCCGAAGATCGAGGGCTAAGCGGTACACAAAGCCAACTTTCCCCGCTGCGTGTTTTCTACACTTTCACACAGCGGTTCTAAAACCGGCATGGTTGCCGGCGGCACCGCCGCAGGAGCGTTTTCCCCTGCGGCGGCTTTGCCGTTTTTAAGAGGTATATTTTTATGGCAGAACAACTCTGGAAAGGCCGTTTTTCGAAGGCGGTCGATTCGCGCGTCAACGACTTCAACTCTTCCATCCGCTTTGACCAGCGGATGATCGCGCAGGATATGCGCGGCAGCGGCGTCCATGCCGCCATGCTGGCAAAGCAGGGCATCATCTCCGAGAAGGACTGCGAGGACATCCTCAACGGTCTGGCTTCCATCGCGGATGATCTGGCTTCCGGCAAGCTGGAGATCGACCCCAACGCCGAGGACGTCCACACCTTTGTGGAGCAGACCCTGACCGCCCGCATCGGCGACGCGGGCAAGCGGCTGCACACCGGCCGCAGCCGGAACGATCAGGTGGCGCTGGATATCCGCCTGACCCTGCGGGACTACAGCAAGATGCTGCAGGGCCGCATCGTCGAGCTGGTGCAGGTCATCTGCAAGAAGGCGGCGGAGAACACCACCGCCGTCATGCCCGGCTACACCCATTTGCAGCGGGCCCAGCCCATCACCTTCGGCCACGCGCTGATGGCCTACGCATGGATGCTCCTGCGGGACTTGCAGCGCTTTGAGGACGCCACCGCCCGGATGGATGCCCAGTGCCCGCTGGGTTCCGGCGCGCTGGCCGGCACCACCTACCCGCTGGACCGTCAGTTCACCGCCGAGAAGCTGGGCTTCGCGGCTCCCTGCGCCAACAGTCTGGACGGCGTGTCCGACCGCGATTTCTGCATCGAGCTGGCCGCTGCCATCTCCACCTGCATGATGCACCTGTCCCGCCTGTCCGAGGAGATCATCCTCTGGTGCAGCTGGGAGTTCAAGTTCATTGAGCTGGACGATGCCTTCACCACCGGCTCCTCCATTATGCCCCAGAAGAAGAACCCGGATGTCACCGAGCTGATCCGCGGCAAGACCGGCCGCGTCTACGGCGACCTGAACACTCTGCTGGTCATGATGAAGGGCATCCCCCTCGCCTACAACAAGGATATGCAGGAGGACAAGGAAGCCATCTTCGACGCCGTGGATACCCTCGACCTCTGCCTGAAGACGGTGACCCCCATGCTGGACACCATGAAGACCCTGCCCGCCAACATGCGCCGCGCCGCCGCCAAGGGCTTCATCAACGCCACCGACTGCGCCGACTACCTGACCAAGAAGGGAATGCCCTTCCGCGACGCTTACAAGCTGACCGGCTGCATGGTCTCCGACTGCATCGCCAAGGACAAGACCCTCGAAGAGCTGACCCTCGACGAGTTCAAGGGCTACAGCAGCCTGTTCCAGCAGGATATTTACGACGCCATCGACCTGATCAAGTGCTGCGAGGGCCGCACCAGCTACGGCGGCCCCAGCGAAGCCAGCGTGAAACACCAGATCGAACTGGCCGCCGCACAGTTGGACGCATGGGAGGCGAACAACGCATGAGCGTGAAAGTTTTTATTGACGGCTCTTCCGGCACCACCGGTCTGCGCATCGCCGACCGTCTGGCCGCCCGGCCGGAGATCGAGCTGCTGAGCATCTCTGCCGAGGGCCGCAAGGACGTGAACGAGCGGGCGAAGGTCATCAACTCCGCCGATCTCGCCTTCCTCTGCCTGCCCGACGCGGCCTCGAAAGAGGTCATGCCCCTGCTCCGCCCGGATGTCAAGGTGCTGGATACTTCCACGGCCTTCCGCACCGACCCGGCATGGGATTACGGCTTCCCGGAGCTGAAGGGCCAGAAAGAGAAGATCAAAAATTCCTATCGCGTGGCCGTGCCCGGCTGCTATGCCAGCGGCTTCATCAGCATTGCCCGGCCTCTGGTGGAGCTGGGGCTGGCCCCGGCGGACTATCCCTTCAGCTGCACCGGCATCTCCGGCTACTCCGGCGGCGGCAAGAAGATGATCGCCGAATATGAGAGCGCCGACCGCCCGGCCCATAGCAAGATCGACGCCCCCAAGAGCTACGGCCTGACGTTGGCCCACAAGCACCTGCCGGAGATGCAGAAGATCAGCGGCTTGGCCCACACGCCCGCCTTTGTGCCGGTGGTCTGCGATTACTATTCCGGGATGCAGGTGCTGGTGCCGCTGGACCTGAAGCTGGCGGGCACCACCGCCGAGGCTGTGGCCGAGGGCATCGCGGATTATTATAAGGACGGCGCAACGGTCTCCGTCCACGCGCTGAATGAGCCGCTGCCTGAAAACGGCCTGTATTCCAACGCCCTCTCCGGCTCCGACCGGATGGAGCTGTACCTGACCGTGAACGCGGCGGGCGACCAGATGATGCTGATCTCCCTGTTCGACAATTTGGGCAAGGGCTCGTCCGGTGCAGCAGTGCAGTGCATGAATCTGATGCTGGGGCTGCCGGAAACGGAAGGATTGGAGTAAAGGACTCGCCCTCTCAGTCAATGCCTGACGGCATTGCCAGCTCCCCCAAAGTGGGAGCTTTACAAGGAAGAGGATTTTGATGCTAGGGGGTAAACCTATGTCTTACAAGGAAGTAGCGGGCGGCATCTGCGCGCCCAAGGGTTTCGCGGCGGCGGGCGTCCATTGCGGCATCCGCGCCAACCACAATGAAAAATACGATCTGGCGCTGATCAAGGCGGACGTCCGCTGCGCAGCGGCCGGTGTGTATACCACAAATAAAGTCTGCGGCGCACCCATCAAGGTGGACCGCGCCCACCTGACCGACGGCTATGCACAGGCCATCCTCGTGAACAGCGGCAACGCCAACACCTGCGCCGCCAACGGCGTGGCGCTGGCCGAAGAGTGCTGCGAGCTGGTCGGCAAGGCGCTGAACATTCCGGCAGAGGATGTTCTGCCCGCTTCCACCGGCGTCATCGGGCAGCCCATGGTCATTGACCCCTTTGCCCGCGGCATCCCTGCCGCCGCCGAAAAGCTGGCCGCCACCGCGCAGGGCAGCACCGCCGCGGCAACGGCCATCATGACCACCGACACCCACAAAAAGGAATACGCCATCCAGTTTGAGCTGGGCGGCAAGACCTGCACCGTGGGTGCCATCGGCAAGGGCAGCGGCATGATCGCCCCCAACATGGCCACCATGCTGGCCTTCTACACCACCGATGCCGCCGTCTCCCCCGCCCTGCTGGAAAAGGCGCTCAAGACAGTGGTTCCCGGCACCTACAACCAGATGAGCGTCGATCTGGATACGTCCACCAACGATACGCTGATCCTCATGGCGTCGGGTCTGGCGGGCAACCCGGAGATCGTGGAAGAAAATGCGGACTATGACGCCTTCGTGGCGGCCCTGACCGCCATTGCTGAGCATATGTGCGCCGAGCACGCCGGTGACGGCGAGGGCGCGACCCACCTCATCACCTGCGAAGTGACCCATGCGCCCGACCTAAAGACGGCGCGGGCGGTCTCCCGCAGCGTGGTCTGCTCCAACCTGTTCAAGGCGGCAGTCTTTGGCCGGGACGCCAACTGGGGCCGCATCCTCTGCGCCATCGGCTACACCCCCGGCGATTTCTCCATCGATAAGGTCTGCGTCTGGCTGTCCAGCCCGGCGGGCGAGGTGTATGTCTGCGAGAATGCCGCCTACCACCCCTACAGCGAGGAGGAAGCGGCCAAGGTTCTGGCGGAGCACGATGTCCTCGTCAAGGTGGATATGGGCACCGGCGATGCCAGCGCAAAGGCGTGGGGCTGTGATCTGACCTACGATTACGTCAAGATCAACGGCGACTACCGCACCTGAGAAACGTGTATAGAGCGGGAAGAGGAAACATATGAAAAACGAAGAAATGGCCCTCCTGTTTTCGGAGGCGACCCCTTACATCCAGAAATACCACGGCAAGACCATGGTCATCAAATACGGCGGCAACGCCATGATCAACGAGACCCTGAAGAATGCCGTCATGAACGACCTCGTCACCCTGACGCTGCTGGGCGTGCGGGTGGTGCTGGTCCACGGCGGCGGCCCGGCCATCAACGAAATGCTAAAGAAGGTCGGCGTGGAGAGCCATTTTGCAAACGGTCTGCGGGTGACGGACGACGCCACCATGGAGATCGTCCAGCAGGTGCTGGCCGGTAAGGTGAACAAGGACCTTGTGGCCAAGCTCCGGGGCCGCGGCGTCGGCCTGTGCGGCATGGACGGCCAGATGCTCCGCTGCACCGAGCTGGACCCCCAGCTGGGCCATGTGGGCGAGATCATCCATGTGGACCCCACCCTGATCCAGAACCTGTTGAACGGCGGCTACATCCCGGTCATCGCGACGGTGGGCATGGACGACCTCGGTCAGGCGTACAACGTCAACGCCGATACCGCTGCCGCCCAGATCGCCATTGCGCTCAAGGCGGAAAAGCTTGTTTCCATGACCGACATCGCGGGTCTGCTGCGGGATAAGGACGACGAGTCCACCCTCATCCCCGAAGTGGAAGTCTCCGAGATCGAGGGCTACAAGTCCGCGGGCATCATTGCGGGCGGCATGATCCCCAAGATCGGCGGCATGGCCGACGCCATCTATCAAGGCGTCCACGAGGCCGTCATCATCGATGGCCGCGTTCCCCACTCCATCCTGCTGGAGCTGTTCTCCGACCGCGGCTCCGGCACCCGTTTCTACCGGAGAAGTCATCAGGAGTAAGACTTGCTGAAAGTACAGAAGAACTGTATAATAAGAGAAAAAGCTCCCCCTTTGGGGGAGCTGGCGAGCGAAGCGAGACGGAGAGGGCGAGGACGCTCCGAAGGAGGAACAATCTATGGATTCCGAAAAAGTCATCAAGCGGGACAGCGAATACGTCCTGCACACCTATAACCGCAATCCCATCGTGCTGGAAAAGGGCCACGGCCTGTACGCCGAGGGCCCGGAGGGCCAGAAGTATCTGGATCTCACCAGCGGCATCGGCGTCAACAGCCTTGGCTACTGTGATGTGGACTGGGCCGAGGCCGTGGCCGAACAGGCCCACAAGCTCCAGCATACGTCGAACCTCTACTACACCGCCCCCTGCGGCAAGCTGGCCAAAAAGCTGTGCAAGCGCACCGGCATGAGCAAGGTCTTCTTCGGCAACTCCGGCGCCGAGGCCAACGAGGGCGCCATCAAGGCGGCCCGCAAGTACAGCTTCGACCACTACGGCAAGGGCCGCGATACCGTCATCACGCTGGTGAACAGCTTCCACGGCCGCACCATCGCCACCCTGACCGCCACCGGTCAGGAGGTGTTCCACAACTACTTCGGCCCCTTCAATGAGGGCTTCCTCTACGCCCCGGCGGGCGACTTGGAGGCGCTGACCGAGCTGGTGGACCGCCATACCTGCGCGGTGATGCTGGAGCTGGTGCAGGGCGAGGGCGGCGTTGTGGCGCTGGACCCGGAGTATGTTCAGGCGGTCCGGAAGCTCTGCGATGAAAAGGACCTCGTCCTCATCGTGGATGAAGTCCAGACCGGCGTTGGCCGCACTGGCACCTTCCTGTGCTGCGAGCACTACAACCTCAAGCCCGATGTGGTGACGCTGGCCAAGGGCCTTGGCGGCGGTCTGCCCATCGGCGCGGTCCTGATGAACGCGAAAGTGGCCGAGGGCATGGGTGCGGGCACCCACGGCTCTACCTTCGGCGGCAACCCGGTGGTCTGCGCCGGTGCCAATGTCGTGGTGGACCGGATGGACCAGAGCTTCCTTGCCAACGTGAACGAGCGCGCAGTCCAGCTGCGCACCGGTCTGGCCAAGCTCCCCATGGTCAAGAGCATCTCTGGCATCGGCCTGATGGTGGGCATCGAGTTCTTTGGCAACGTCAAGGCGGCGGATGTCCTCGCGGCGTGCCGCGAAAAGGGCCTGCTGGTGCTGACGGCCAAGACACGTCTGCGTCTGCTGCCGCCCCTGACCCTGACGGCTCACGACGTGGAGATGGCCCTGACCATCCTGAACGAGGTGCTGTCCGAAATGGCTCAGAAATCGCCGGAGGAACAGGCATGAAACATCTGCTGAAAATGGGCGACCTCACCCCCGAAGAGCTGACCCACATCCTCGATGTGGCGGACAAGCTCAAGGCAGACCAGAAAGCCGGGGGCACCGCTCCCCTGCTGAAGGGCAAGAGCGTGGCGCTGATGTTCTCCAAAAACTCCACCCGCACCCGCACCAGCTTTGAGGTGGGTGTGTATCAGTTGGGCGGCCTTGGAAATTACATGAACGCCGCCACCGAATTGCAGTCCGGCCGGGGCGAGCCCCTCAAGGACACTGCCCGCGTGCTGGGCCGCTATTACGACTGCGTGGTGTGGCGCACCTACCGCCAGAGCGACCTCGAAGAGTTCGCCGAGCTGGCGGGCGTGCCGGTCATCAACGGCCTGACCGATTACGCCCACCCTTGTCAGGTGCTGGCCGACCTGATGACCATCCGGGAGCGCCGCGGTGCGCTGGAAGGCCAGACCCTCTGCTTCATCGGGGATGGCTGCAGCATGGCCAACAGCCTCATCGTGGGCTGTCTGCTGGCGGGCATGAAGGTCCGCTGTGTCTGCCCGCAGGGCTACCGCCCCGCTGCCGACGTGCTGATGTTCGCCCACAAGTACGGCGAAAAGTTCCAGCTCCTGACCGACCCCGCTGAGGGCGTCAAGGACGCCGACGTTGTGGTGACGGCGGCATGGAACACCGCCCCCGGCACCCCGGAGAGCGAGCGCCGTCTGCGGGATTTCGCGGGATTTCAGGTCACGAGTCCGCTCATGAGCAAGGCAAGATCCGACGCCCTGCTGCTCCACTGTCTGCCCGCCCACCGCGGCGAGGAGATCTCCACTGCCGTCTTTGAGGAGCACGCCGACGAGATCTTCACGGAAGCGGAAAACCGCCTCCACGTCCAGAAGGCTGTTCTGGCAGTGCTGCTGGCGAACCAATAACAAAGAAAACTGCCGCATCGGGGAAAACGCTCGGATGCGGCAGTTTTTTGGTTGGGTGGTTTGAAAACGAAAAAAATTCAACCAGCTATTGACAAAAAGATTGGGAGAGGGGTAGTATGGGAAAAAGTGGTTTGTTAAAATTGAGGAAATGAGGAAACAGCAATGCGGAAAAGGAATAAGCCGTTCGATTCGTTTGCCAAAGCAGCAGCGGCAATGCTGCTGGCAGGTGTTCTGCTGACGTCCTGTGACGGCGGAGGAGAACCCGAAGCACCGGCGTCCCCTCCGGCACAGGAAATGCCTGCACCATCGCAGAAGCCGGAGGAAAAACCCGCAGAGTCTTCGTCTACGGCCTCTTCCGTACCGGGGTCTTCTTCTGCTGCATCGGAGGTGGTAAGCTCGTCGGAAATGGTGTCGGAACCAGAAGGAACGAGCAAAGAACAGTGGAACTATGAAGTAACTGGTAAGAACACAGCAACGCTCACAGGCGTAACAGAATCGGATGCAGGGATGAAAAACGGGACTCTAACGATTCCTGCTGTATATAAAGGTTATCAGATTACGGCAATTGGAAAACAGGCGTTTTATCAAAGAGATGATATTACTGCCGTGGTGATTCCGGATGGAGTTGAAACAATTGGAGACGAGGCTTTTATGTGGTGTAGGAATCTCCAAAAAGTATCATTTGGTGATAACATCCGGAAAATTGGAACAGATGCGTTTCAATATTGCACTTTGAAATCGCTTGTTTTGCCCCAGAATTTGGAAGAAATTGGTGGGTGGGCATTTTGTAGTGCTGGTTTGAATGGAAACTTGGTTCTTCCGGCAAGTCTGAAAAACATAGGGTCGGGTGCATTTGCAAACACCGGAATCACAATGGTGCGGTTTGAAGCCAGTGCCAACACGATGGGAAGCGGCGTATTTGCATCGACGAAGCTGGAAAAGGTAGTTCTACCCGAAGGAATGGAACGAATTGAAAAGCAAACTTTTAACAACTGTGAAAAGCTGACAAGTATTTACGTGCCGGGAAGTGTTCGGTCTGTGGGCGAGGATGCGTTTTTGACGCTTCAGGGAAATACGCTTCAAGAGGTATACTATGGAGGAACAAAAGATCAATGGAACTGCATCACGGTGGCCCAAAGCGGAAACGATGTTTGGAAAAACGCAAATCTGCATCTGCTGGCAAGTGTAGAAGCGTTTGAGTCTGCGGCGAGACCGACGGAGCGCCCGGCGGAAAAAAGCTACTGGATTACGGATGGCGAAATACTGATGGGATACAGTACGGACGGCCCTACACTGACCGGAACAGTAACTCTTCCCACAGGGGGAGACCGGCAATTGAACTACAGCAGTGGTGGAGATTATGTGACCCAGACAAGGTTGGTCAGTGTGGGCAACAGCACGGGTTCCACTTCTCTCTTTGAAAACTGTCTGGGTGTGACAGAATTTGTGATTCCGAGCAGCTATACATCCATTGGCGATGGGGCGTTCTATGGCTTGAATCTGAAACGCGTGAATATCCCCAAGAATGTGACTTCTGTCGGAGCACTTGCTTATTATGGGAATGATCAGATGCTGGAACTCACAATCCAAGGAAATGTGACCTTGGGAATGGGGGCATTTGACGCATGTTACAAGTTGAAAAAGGTGACGTTCAACGGCAGTGTTTGGACGATTCCAAGTCTTGGATTTGCAAACTGCACGAGCTTGGAAAGCATTTGCTTGCCGAAAAATCTGCGAGTGATCGAAGAAAGCGGATTTGAAGGCTGTTATAATTTGAAAAGCATCGTGATGCCCAGAACTGTAAAGACGATTGGGCGGGGTGCATTTAGCATGTGCAATCAGCTCACGGAGATCTATTACGAAGGCAGCGAAGAAGACTGGGATAAAATCGTGATTTCAAAAGAAAATGATACGTTGACCCGGCTGAAGGACTGGGGGCAAATCCATTTCAACTCCAAAATGGCTTCCTGAAAAGAGCAAAAGGCGGTTGCTTCAGCACGAGAGTGTTGAAGCAGCCGCCTTTGTGATTGTACGGGTCTTACACGCCCGAATAGGCGGAGAAGCCGCCGTCCACGGGGAGGCAGATGCCGGTGATGAACCCGGCGGCGTCGTTGTTCAGCAGGAAGAGCAGCGCGCCCACGAGGTCACGCTTGCTGTCGCCGAAGCGGCCCATGGGGGTGGCGGCAAGGATCTTGCCGGTGCGGGCGGTGGGGGTGCCGTCCTCGTTGTAGAGGAGCTTTGCATTCTGGTCGCTGGCAAAGAAGCCCGGCGCAATGGCGTTGACCCGGATGCCCACCTTGCTGAAGTGGACGGCCAGCCACTGCGTGAAGTTGGTCACGGCGGCCTTGGAGCCGGAGTAGGCCGGGATCTTGGTCAGGGGCAGGTAGGCGTTCATGCTGGAGATGTTCAGGATGTTGCAGCCCTCGCGGCCGACCATCTGGCGGGCAAAGGCTTGGGTCGGCAGCAGGGTGCCGATGAAGTTCAGGTTGAACACCATCTCCACGCCGCTCTCGTCGAGGTCGAAGAAGGTTACGGTGTCGGTGTCGAGGTCGCCCATCTCGAAATATTCCTTGTCGGTATTGGCGCGGGAATTGTTGCCGCCCGCACCGTTCACGAGGATGTCGCAGGGGCCGAGGTCGGCCAGCACGTCCTCGGCCACCTGTAAGCAGTTGGCCTTGTTCATGACGTTGCAGGTGTAGCCCTTGGCCACGCCGCCCTCGGCTTCGATCTCATCGGCCAGCGCCTTGAGCTTGTCCATATTGCGGCCCAACAGGGCAACTTTCGCCCCCGCGCGGGCCAAGGCCTTGGCGAAGATGGAGCAGAGGGTGCCGCTGGCACCGGTGACAACGGCGACTTTGCCGGAGAGGTCGGTGTTCAGAACGTTCTTTTCCATGGTGTACCTCCGTTCAATCAGACTTTGCCCGCACCCTTGTCCAAGATTCTATTGAACCGTGTGAAGAAGGTGAAGGCGGTAACGGCTGCAGCAAGGATGTCGCTGACCGGCTCGGCGAGGAAGACGCCGAAAACGGGGTCAGAAACCAGATGCGGCAAAATGAAGATGAGGGGGATCAGCAGGATGATCTTGCGCAGACAGGCCAGCAGCAAGCTGACTTTGGCCTGCCCCAGCGCCATGAAGCTCTGCTGGCACGCGATCTGAACACCCATGGCGAAGATGCCAGCCATATAGATGCGCATGGCCCACGTGGTGTACTCGATGAGGGCGGCGTCCGAAGTGAAGATGCCCGCCACCGCGCCGGGAACCAGCATCATCAGCAGCCAGAACAGGGTCGTGTAGCCGAAGCAGAGGGTCAGCTGGAAGCGGAAGGCCTCCTTGACGCGGCTCTTTTTGCCCGCGCCGAAGTTGAAGCTCATCACCGGCTGGCCGCCTTGGCAGATGCCCTGAAGGGGCAGGGTCGCCAGCTGGGAAGCGCTGGTGATGACCGTCATAGCGCCCACGGCCACGTCGCCGCCGTACCGGGCGAGGCTGGAGCTGAAGCTGATGGAGAGCAGACTCTCGGTGGAGAGCATGACGAAAGAGGATATGCCCAGCGCTACGACGGGCAGGATGATCTTCTTTTCCGGCTTCAGGTACTCTTTTTTCAGCTTGAGAGTGGTCTTGGGGCCGGTGAGGAAGCGCAGGATCCAGATGGCACCCACGGCCTGACTGAGCACGGTGGCGATGGCCGCACCCTGCACGCCCAGACCGAACGCGAAGATCAGGATGGGGTCCAGAATGATGTTGATGACCGCACCGATGACGGTGGTGAGCATACTGATCTTGGCGAAGCCCTGCGTTGTGATGAAGGGGTTCATGCCCATCACCATGAGGACGCAGACCGAGCCGAGGATGTAGATGCGGCTGTAGGCCAGCGCGTAAGGCAGGGTGGTATCGCTGGCACCGAACAGGCGCAGCAGGGTGGGTGCGCTGGCGTAGAACACGCCCGTCAGGAGCACCGCGAAGATCATCAGCATGGTGAAGCTGTTGCTGATGATCTTTTCCGCCTGCTCCTTATCGCCTTGGCCCATGGCAATGGCGGTGCGGGGGGCACCGCCCGCACCGATGAGCATGGCAAAGGCGTTCAGCAGCATCAGGATGGGGGTGAACAGGCCCACGCCCGTCAGCGCCGCCGCACCGATGCCGGAGATGTGGCCGATGTAGATGCGGTCCACGATGTTGTACAGCAGGTTGACCACCTGCGCTACGACCGCAGGGATCATCAGCTGGAGCAGCAGCTTCTTGACGTCGCCGGTGCCCATATCTTGTTTTTTCTGTGTCTGAGGCATTTGATTCTCCTTGTGAAAATCGATAATCAACACCCCGGAAGGGGGTGTTGATTATCGATAAAAGCTTAGTAATTCAAACCGAAGTTCATCTCATAGTAGTTGCCGGCGGCGTCGCGGTAGGCGTAAGCCTTGCCGTTCTCGTCCTTCATACTGTCGGGCATGTAGGCATCCTTGGCGTAGCCGGGCACGTCGTTGGGGCTGACGCAGACGCCGTCCGCGTTGACAGCCAGAACCTCATCGCCCTTGGGCAGGGTCAGCGGCAGCTTGCCGACCGGGGCAAAGCGGCCAAACATGACGTCCAGCGTAGCGGAAGGATAGGTGTCGAAGCCGACGGTCAGCGCGTCGGAGACCTTCTCGATGCTGCCGACTTCCCAAGCCAGCGGGCAGTTGATGTTGGAGACGACCTTGCCGCCGTGCGCGTGGACCGCCTCGGCGATGCCGGGGATGCGGTTGGCACCCACCAGCGTGGTCTCCTTGTGGGTCTCGGCGGTGGGCTTGCCGCTCTCGTCCACGTTGCAGACGGTCTTGTCCTCGCAGATGTCCAGCTCCAGATAGCCGGGGGTAGCGTTGAAGTACGCACCGGACTGGGGGCTGACCATCAGCAGGGCGATCTCGGCTGCGGCGGGGTCATCCACCAGAACCACATCGCCCAGCATCTCCCGCAGGGCCTTGGTGGCAGCTTCGCTGGCTTCGGCGCTCTTGCCGAAGGCCTCGGCGTAGACCTTGCAGCCCTTCTTTAGGGGCAGGGTGCCGTCATTCTTCAGCAGGACGACGC
>ENA-OOZN01001349-OOZN01001349.1-human-gut-metagenome-genome-assembly--contig:-NODE-1349-length-16618-cov-4.502324_pt1 | contig 16618 bp, 14 predicted proteins | sample MGYA00241187_ERZ501397 | MGnify/ENA primary metagenome ERZ501397 (study PRJEB25962, sample SAMEA2042921) | human gut metagenome | biome: human gut; feature: human-associated habitat; material: faeces... | reverse complement strand
CCACGAGCCGTACGTCGAGACGCGCACGTTCACCGATATCGTCACGCTGACGGAAGATAACTTCCAGACTGAGGTGCTCGACGATCCGGGCCTCATTATCATCGACTTCTGGGCCGAGTGGTGCCAGCCGTGCAAGATGATGGCGCCTGTCTTTGCCGAGCTCAACGGGGAAGAGGACAAGGTCAAGTTCTGCAAGGTCAACGTCGACGAGCAGCCGAACCTCGCTTCGATGTTCGGTATCGACTCCATCCCGACGCTCGCCGTCGTACAGGACCGCCACACGCTGACCGGCATGGTCGGTGTGCACGATAAGGCCGACATCAAGGCGATGCTGGAGAAGTGCAAGGCATGAGAATTCGATACAACGAAGACGCGGAGGTCGTCGCCCGCCTGCGCGCCGCGCTCTTAAAGCGCGATTTACAGTGCCCCTGCCGCTTGCAGAAGATCGAGGACAACGTCTGCATGTGCAAGGAGTTCCGCGACCAGATCGCTGACCCCGAATTCGAGGGCTACTGCCACTGCCGTTTGTACTACAAGGAAAAGTAAAAATCGGTTATAGACCTATGGTATTTTACCACACGTCTGAAAAAAGCACCGCCCGAGGCCGGCTCCGCATGTTTTCTTATGTGGAGCCGGCCAAAACGGTGCTTTTTCATTCCATCAAGCGCTGCATATCCTGCGGGATAGGCGCTGTAAAGTGTAATTTCTGTCCGGTGACCGGCTGGGTGAACCACAGCTCGTACGAGTGCAGCGCGGGGCGGGCGATGAGGGTTTTGTCCTCCGTGCCGTAGAGCCAGTCGCCCGCGAGGGGATGACCGAGGTATGCCATGTGGACGCGAAGCTGATGCGTGCGACCCGTCTGTGGGCGCAGGCGCAGGAGCGTGAAGCGGCCGCTTACTTGCAGAGTCTCGTACTCTGTGAGGCTCGGAAGTCCGTCTGCACGCACGCAGCGGCGGATGATGGAGCCCTCCGCGCGGCCGATCGGCGCGTCGATGACGCCGTACGGCGGTTCAACTCTGCCGACGGCGACAGCGCGGTACTCGCGCCGCAGATCGCTTGAGTGCAGTGCGCGGCGCAGGCGGTCGTGCACATAGCCATTTTTCGCGGCGATGAGGAGACCGGACGTCCCTTTGTCAAGCCTGCTCACAAAATGCGGCACGCTGCCCTCGCCGAGATAACTCGTCAGCATCGCTGCAAGGCTCGGCGCGGAGGCGTCACCCGACTTCGGGTGCATGGCGACGCCCGCAGGCTTGTTGAGCACGAGCAGGTCGTCGTCCTCGTAGACGATGTCGGGCTTTGCCGCATTTGCGCAGTACAAGTCCTCGCGCGGCGTACGCTCGCTGAGGACGACGCTGACGGTGTCGCCCGCGCGGACGATTGTGTTGACATGGACGCTCTGTCCGTTCAATAAAATGGCGTTTTCGCGCCATTTAAGGCTTTTGAGCAGCGTGTAGGAAAGCTGAAGACTGCCGCGCAGGATGCCTTTGACCATGCGGCCGTCCTCCTCCGGCGTCACGGTGTATGTGAGAATGCGCATGGAAGTTCTCCTTTCCCAAAGTAAACGGCGCGTAAAATTCACACATAGTATACCATCTTCGCACGAAAAATGATATACTGAATCACACTTCGGCGCTGCCGAAAAACAAGCAACAGGAGGGCAATGGCATGGACAAGAGAACCATCTGCCTTTTGAACGATTCCTTTCCGCCCGAGATCGACGGCGTGGCGAACGCCGTCGTGAACTACGCGAAAAACATCACGAAAAGCGGCGAAAACGCCATTGTCGTCACGCCGACAATGCCCGGCGCGGACGACAGCGCGTTCCCATTCCCCGTGCTGCGCTACCCGAGCATCGACACGCGCAAGAAGCTCGGCTACGTGGCGGGCTATCCGTTTTCACCCGAGACCGCGCGCGTGCTGACGGAGCAGAAGGTCGAACTGATGCACACGCATTGTCCCATCACGTCGTGCCTGCTGGCGCGCTCGCTGCGCGCCGTGGTCGACGCGCCGCTCGTGCTGACGTATCACACGAAGTACGATGTCGACATCGCCAAGGCTGTGCGCGGCAAGCTCTTGCAGGAGAGCGCCATTCGCGCGCTGGTGCAGAACATCGCAAGCTGCGATGAGGTCTGGGTCGTGAGCCGCGGGGCGGGGGAAAATCTGCGCTCGCTCGGCTACGAGGGCGACTACATCGTGATGGAAAACGGCGTGGACGTGCCGCGCGGGCGGGTGTCTGACGAGGCCATCGCCGCAGCGACGGGCAGATATGACCTGCCGCAGAACGTGCCGGTCTTTCTCTTCGTCGGGCGGCTGATGTGGTACAAGGGTATCCGCATTATTTTAGACGCGCTGAAAACGCTGCGAGAGAAAAATGTCGACTTCCGCATGGTGTTTGTCGGCGAGGGCGCAGACGGCGCGGAGATCCGCAGCTATGCGGAAGAGCGGAAGCTCTCCGACCGCTGCTTTTTCACAGGTGCGATCTCTGACCGCGAGATCATCCGCGCGTGGTATGGCAGATCCGACCTGTTTCTCTTCCCGTCGACGTTCGACACGAACGGCCTTGTCGTGCGCGAGGCCGCAGCCAGCGGTACGGCGACTGTGATGATCCGAAATTCCTGCGCGTCCGAGGGCGTGGGCGACGGGCGAAACGGCTTTTGCATCGAGGAAAACGCCACGGCGATGGCGGCAAAGCTCGAAGAGCTCTGCCGCGCGCCGGAGGTGATGCAAGTGGTCGGCGAAAACGCCCAGCGCGAGCTGTACGTTTCATGGGAGACGGCGGTGCAGCGCGCCATGGCACGCTACGAGGTCGTCATCGACAATTACCGCAGCGGAAAATATCCGAAGCGCGAGCGCTTCGGCGACGAGTTTTTCAAATCGCAGGGCGGGCTGATGGAGGCCTTTGCCAGCGTGGGCGAGCTGAGCGAGGAGATCGCCGCGGGACTGCGCATTGAGCGCGACGAGGCGTTGCAGACCATTGTCCGTTCGCGGCAGGAGCTTCGCGGGCGGTTCGGCGAGACAAAGCAGGAGCTCGCCGAGCGCTACGAGACGATTTTGCAAAAAGTGGACCGCTATTTATGAGAAAAAGACGAGCGAAAATTCGCTCGTCTTTTCTTTTTAATCTTCGTGTTTTGGCTTTTCCGCGGCGAACCACATGTTCCACTGGAAGGAGTACGCCCTACGCGACGCCTCGTCCGCGCAAATTAGACGCACGCGCGACGGCTGTGCGTGCTCATAGCCGTAGTCCATGATGGCGCGCAGGACGCGGTAGGCGGCCTTCAGGTCGCTGTCTGTGCAGGAGAGGGTCAGCGTGTCGCCGTCCGTGAGCGGCAGAAGCTCGGCCGCACGGTCGGAGGAGGGGAGGGCGGCGATGTCGCCTCGGGTGATCTCAACGGTCATGGCAGCCTCCTCAGCGGTTCAGATACGCGCGGCACTTCGCCTCCGCGTCGTGCGCAAGCTGTTCTTCGTCGACTGTGACAAGATGACCGTGGTCGACCGTCACACGGCCCTGAACGACTGTGTAGTCAACGGGTCCGCGCACGCCGACAGTGCCGAGCACGCTTTTGGGGTCAAAGCACGAGCCGACGAGCTCGAGCCTGCGCGAGTCGATCATGAAGAGGTCGCAGCACTTGCCGACCTCGAGCGAGCCGATGTCGTCGCTGCGGCCAAGAATGGCCGCGCTGCCGCATGTTGCCATCTTGAGCACGTCGTAACCGCTGGGGGCAGCTTTGCTGCTGTTCAAACGGTGCAGCAGGAACGCGACGCGCAGTTCCTCCATCAGCGATGAGCCGTCGTTCGAGGCTGAACCGTCAACCGCGAGGCCGACCGGCACGCCGAGCTTCAGCATCTCGGGCACGCGGGCGACGCCGGAGGCGAGCTTCATGTTCGAGATCGGGCAGTGCGCCACGCCGGTGTGCGTCTTTGCCAGCACGCGCAGCTCCTCGTCGTTGAAGTGGATGCCGTGAGCGAACCAGACGTCGCTGCCCGTCCAGCCGAGGCGCTCCATGTACTCGAGCGGGCGGACGCCCTCGCGCGCGAGCATGAAGTGTTCTTCGTCCTTCGTCTCGCACAGGTGGGTGTGCAGGCGCACGCCGTACTCTCGTGCGAGCACGGCGCTCTCGCGCAGAAGGTCGGCAGACACGGAGAACGGCGAGCACGGGGCGAGCGCAACGCGGTGCATCGCGCCGAACGACTTGTCGTGGTATTTCTCGATGACACGGGCAGAATCGGCCATGATCTCGTCGACCGTCTGCACGACGCTGTCAGGCGGCAGGCCGCCGTCCTTGACGGAGAGGTCCATGCTGCCGCGCGAGGCGTACATACGCGCGCTGATCTCATCTGACGCGGCGAACTGCGCGCCGATGAGGTCGCCCGCGCCCGCAGGGAAGACATAGTGATGGTCGAAGCAGGTCGTGCAGCCGTGCTTCATCAGCTCGCCAAGGCCCGTGAGCGTCGAGAGGCGGATGACGTCCTCGTCGAGGTTTTTCCAGATCTCATAGAGTGTTTTGAGCCAGTCGAAGAGCTCCATGTTCTGTACTTCCGGCAGGTTGCGGGAAAAGACCTGATAGAGATGATGGTGCGTGTTGACAAGGCCGGGGTAGCAGAGCATGTGGCTCGCGTCAATCACCTTTTCCGCCTCCTGCGGCAGATTTTTACCGATCGCGCGGATGAATCCATCCTCAGCATACAGATCGACGTTTTCATAAACCGTGTCCGCGTCATCACACGACACCAGCGAACGAATGTTTTGAATGAGCAGAGTAGACATAGCGGAATACCTCACAATGCCCGAAAAGATAGGCAGATTTGATAGTGAATAGCATGTTTTGCTGCCTCCGGCAGCAAAACAGCGTAAAAGCGTCGCAGACTTTGCGACGCGCACGGCGGCAAATAAATTGAAATCCGTCGCGGAGGACGACATGCGCGTCCGCAGCGACACTTTGCAGCGATTGGAGCGGTGAGCGACAAGCGCTGAAACTTATCTAAAACAAAAGCACCCATCGGGTGCTTTTGTTTTAAGATTTATCTCTCTTCGCGGAAGTAGCTCAGACCCAGCGATGCGGGCGGCTGATCCTCGCGCTTCTTGCGCAGCGACACGATGATCAGAACGACCAGCGTGACGACGTAGGGGAGCATCTTGTAGAGCTCCTTGATGGCAAGGTTGGTGCCGGTGGGGATGAAGATATAGAGGATGTAGAACCCGCCGAACAGGATGGAGGCCAGCACGCTGACGTTCGGACGCCAGATCGTGAAGATGACGAGCGCGATGGCGAGCCAGCCGCGGTCGCCGAAGGCGTTGTTGGACCAGACGCCGCAGGCGTAGTCCATGACGTAATACAGACCGCCGAGACCCGCGATCATGCTGCCGATGCAGGTGGCGAGGTATTTGTACTTCGTCACGTTGATGCCGGCTGCGTCCGCCGTCGCCGCGCTCTCACCCACGGCGCGCAGGTGAAGACCCGTGCGGGTGTGCTTGAGGAAGTACGACGCGAACAATGCGATGACGATGGCGAGGTAGGCAAGGAAGCCGTAGGACAGGAAAACCTGACCGAACCAGCCGCCGACATTCAGGGATTTGCTGAAATAGGCGCTCGTCGCGCTCAGCGCGATGGAGGGGACTTCACTGTCGGTCAGCTTGATGAGCGAGCCGCCGAAGAAGTTGCCGATGCCGACGCCGAACGTCGTGAGCGCAAGACCCGTGACGTTCTGGTTGGCGCGCAGCGTAACGGTCAGCAGGCAGTAGAGAAGGCCCATCAGAAGCGAGCCCAAAAGCGAGCAGAGCATCGGGATACCGATGGCGAGGAACGCGTTCATGTCGGCAGCCGGGGTGGACTGCTCGTAGAAGAACGCGCCGATGACGCCGCAGATACCGCCGACGTACATCACGCCCGGAATGCCGAGGTTCAGGTTGCCGGACTTTTCAGTCAGGATCTCACCGGTGCTGCCGTAGAGCAGGGGAATGCCCTGCATGACCGCACGGGGAAGAAAAGCAGTTAGATCAAATATCATTGCTTCACGCCTCCTTCTTGCTCTTGCGCAGGCTGACCTTGTAGCTGATGAAAAACTCGCTGCCGATGATGAAGAAGAGGATGATGCCCGTCAGGATATCGGCGAAGGAGTGGTTCAGGCTGAACACGCTGGAGATCTCGCTCGCGCCGCGGCTCAGAACCACGATAAGAAGGCTCGTGAAGATCATCATGATGGGGTTGAACTTGGCCATCCAGGAGACCATGACCGCAGTGAAGCCGCGTCCGCCGACGATGGTGGTGGTCAGCGTGTGGTCCGTACCGGCGGTGAGCAGCAGGCCGATGAGGCCGCAGATCGCGCCGGAGAGGATCATCGTGCGCACGATGACGCGCTCGACCTTGATGCCCGCATAGCTCGCGGTGCGCTGGCTCTCACCGACAACGGCGATCTCATAGCCGTGCTTGCTGTAATTGAGATAGATATACATAACGCCCGTGAGGATCGCCACAAGCAGGATCGGGAGGAGATAGCGCTGGCCGCCGAGAACGGGGAGCCAACCGGCCTCGGTGTTCGCGTTGATGATGCCGATCTTACCCGAGCCCTTGGGCACTTCCCACACGATGATGAAGAACGCGGCGAGCTGTGTCGCGATGTAGTTCATCATGAGCGTGAAGAGCGTTTCGTTCGTGTTCCACTTGGCCTTGAAGATACCGGGGAGGAAGCCCCACAGCGCGCCTGCCGCGACGGAGGCGACGATCATAATGACGATGAGAAGACCGTTGGGAATCTTGCCGCCAAGGCAGATCATGCAGGCCGCGGTGGCAAGGCAGCCGATGAGCACCTGACCCTCGGCACCGATGTTCCAGAAGCGCATCTTGAACGCGGGCGTGACCGCGAGCGAGATGCCGAGCAGGATCGCGAGGTTATGAAACGTGACCCAGCTCTTGCGCGACGTACCGAACGCGCCGTAGAGGATTGTGGAGTAGACCTTGATGGGATTTTCGCCCGTCAGCAGCGTTGTGACGATCGCGCAGACGATCAAAGCGAGCACGATCGCGCCGCCGCGGATCAAAACGGCCTTGTACCAGGGGAGCGTATCGCGCTTGGCGATGTGGAAGAGCGACTGTTTCTTATTCATCCTTGTTGCCTCCCCTCACGAGCGTCATCAGTGCGCCGACCTCGCGCTTGTCGGTCTTTCTGGCGTCGACCACGCCGGAGACCTGACCGCCGCAGAGAACGACGATGCGGTCACACAGCTCAAGCAGCACGTCGAGGTCTTCGCCGACATAGACGACGGCGACGCCCTTCATCTTCTGCTCGGTCAGCAGGTTGTAAATGGTATAGGAGGTGTTGATGTCCAGGCCGCGCACCGCGTAAGCGGTCATCAGCACGGCGGGGGACTGGGCGATCTCGCGTCCGACAAGCACCTTCTGCACGTTGCCGCCGGACATGCGGCGCACGGGGAAGGACGTGCTGGGCGTGACGACGCCGAGCTCTTCCCAGATGCGGTTGGCGAGCGCTTCGGGATCCTTGCGGTTGAGGAACAGACCATTACCCTTGCGCCAGGAGCGCAGCATCATGTTGCCCGTCATGCCCATCGAGCCGACCAGGCCCATGCCGAGTCGGTCTTCGGGGACGAACGACATCGAAATGCCGCTCTTGCGGATCTTCATCGGGTCGAGACCGACGAGTTCCTTTTCCTTGCCGCCGTCGGGCGGATAGAACGTGACATGGCCGGAGGCGACGGGGTAGAGGCCCGCAATGGACTCGAGCAGCTCGCGCTGGCCGCTGCCTGCGACGCCCGCGATGCCGAGCACCTCGCCCGCGTTGATGGTGAAGCTGACATCGTCCAGACGCTTGACGCCGAGCTCGTCGTAAGCCGTCAGGCCTTCGATGACGAGGCGCTTTTCAACGTCCTTCGGCTCGGGGCGGCTGATGTTCAGGCTCACCGTGTGGCCGACCATCATGTCGGTCAGCGATTGCTGGTCGGCGTCCTTGGTGGCGACGTCACCGACGTATTCGCCCTTGCGCAGCACGGCCACGCGGTCGGACACGTCGAGCACCTCGTGCAGCTTATGCGTGATGATAATGAGGGACTTGCCGTCGGCCTTCATGTTGCGCATGATGGCGAAGAGCTTGTCCGTCTCCTGCGGGGTGAGCACTGCGGTCGGCTCGTCCAGAATGAGGATGTCCGCCCCGCGGTAGAGCACCTTGACGATCTCGACGGTCTGCTTCTGCGAAACGGACATGTCGTAGATCTTCTGGTTGGGGTCGATGTCGAACCCGTATTTGTCGCAGATCTCTTTGACCTTTTTGCTGGCTTCGGCAATGTCGAGCTTGCCTTCAAGGCCGAGGATGATATTCTCCGTTGCGGTGAAAAGATCAACGAGCTTGAAGTGCTGGTGGATCATACCGATGCCGTGTTCGAACGCATCCTTGGGGGAGGCGATCGTGACGGGTTCGCCGTGAATGTAGATTTGCCCCTCGTCGGGGAAATAGATGCCGGAGAGCATGTTCATCAGCGTCGTCTTGCCGCTGCCGTTTTCGCCGAGCAGCGACAGGATCTCGCCCTCGTGCAGCTCAAGGTTGATGGCGTTGTTCGCCACCACTTTGCCGAACCGCTTCGTGACATTCTCCATTTTAACTGCGCATGCAGTTCCCAAGGCGGTCACCCCTTTTTCCGCTGGAGGGCACAGGAAGAAAGCCCCGCAGCATTGTATTTGTACAAGTCATATATTAGCATAATTGAACGGCGTTGTAAATGTAAAACAGAAAAAAACACAAAAAAAATTAGAAGCGTACAAAAATTTTTAGCAAAATAGCGAAAAGTGCCATAAAAAGAAAAAAGATATCGGGCTGCCCGAAGGCAGCCCGATATGTAGTTTGTAAGAGAAGCTTAGAACGCCTGGTCGAGCAGCGTGATGCCGTCAATCTGGAGCTGGAAGTACGGGGCGGAGCGGAAAGTGGACTCGGCGAAATAGCCGTCCACGATGGCCTCGGTATCAGGCGTGTAGTCGGCATCGGTGTCGACGTCGGCCATGGAGGAGGTCAAGGTCTGGCCGTCCACGGTGAAGGTGGAGCAGTCGAAGACATGGAGCTCACCGCTCTCGAGCTTGGCGGTCGCGTCGGCAATGGCCTCAGCGGTGCCCTCGGCAGCAACGTTCTCGTTCAGGTCGGTCAGCACGACAGAGCCGGTAGCGAGGGTGCCGGTCCAGTCGGCGTCGATGGCGTCGCCGTTCATGGCAGCCTTGATGGCATACTCATAGTAGGGAGCCCAGTCGATGCGGGAGGAGATCAGATAGGTGTTGGGGCAGGCGGCCTCGGTGGAACCGTTGTAGGAAACGTCGGGGACACCGGCGGTCTCGCAAGCGGTGGGAGCGCCCATGGAGTCGGCGTGCTGGCTGATGAGCTTGCAGCCGTTCTGGATGAGCTTCTGCGCGCCTTCCTTCTCGGCGGTCTCGTCATACCAGCTGCCGGTGAAGGTGACTTCCATCGTGGCAGTGGGGCAGACGGAGCGAGCGCCCAGGAAGAAAGAGGTGTAGCCGGAGATAACCTCGGCATAGGTGAAGGCGCCGACGTAGCCGATCTTGGCCTCGTCCGCGGAGAACTCGCCGTTGGCGATCATCTCGTTGAGCTTCATACCGGCAGCAACACCGGCGAGGAAACGGCCCTCATAGATGGAAGCGAAGGCGTTGTGGTAGTTGCTCAGACCCTCGGTGTGCGCCTTGGTGCCGGTGGAGTGGCAGAACTGCACGTCGGGGAAGTCCTTCGCGGCCTGGATCATGTAGTCTTCGTGACCGAAGGAGTCGGCGAAGATGATGTTGCAGCCGGCGTCGGCGAGCTCAGCGGCCTTGTCGTAGCACTCCTGACCCTCGGGAACGTTGGTCACGATGGTGTACTCGACGCCGAGCGTCTCGCAGGCCTCTTTCGCAGCGTTGATGAAGTTGAGGTCGTAGGTGGAGTTTTCGTCGTGGAGCATGATGAAGCCGACCTTGAAATCGGCAGCATCGGAGTTGTCCTGATCGTCGGTGTTGGTATCGTCCTTCTTATCGCCGCAGGCGACGAGGGCGAGGACCATCACGAGACTCAGGAGCAGTGCAAGGAACTTCTTCATTTCGGTAAATCCTCCTTAAATTTTACGGCAATCAAAAGATTTGAATACCGTTATCACCATGATACATAAAAAGGGAAAATTTAGCAACAGGAAAAACGAAAATCAACGATCAAACTTGACCAAAAAAGAATTGGTACTTTTAGCCATAGCGGAGAAAGAAGCAAATATTGCGTGAAGAAAACGAAAAAAGCCCCGCTCGATGAGCGGGGCTTTTAAAGCAAAGATTACATCTGCACGCGGGTACCGGTCTTGCCCTCGATGCCCTCAGCAGCCTTCTCAAGCAGGGTGATGAGCGCGACGCGGCCGGGCTTGCTCTCAGCAAACGACATGGCGGCCTGGACCTTCGGCAGCATGGAGCCGGGGGCAAACTGCTTTTCGTCGATATACTTGCGCGCCTCGTCCGGCGTCAGGGTGTCGAGACCCTTCTGGTCGGGCTTGCCGAAGTTGATGGCGACCTTCTCGACCGCTGTCAGGATGACGAGCATGTCCGCGTCGAGCAGCTCTGCGAGCTTGGCGGAGGCGAAGTCCTTGTCGATGACCGCGGGCGTGCCGTAGAGCTTGCCGTCCTTGCGCACGACGGGGATGCCACCGCCGCCGACCGTGATGACGACGGTGCCGTTGTCGACGAGCGCCTTGACAGTGTTCTTTTCAATGACGTCGATCGGCTTGGGGGAGGGAACGACCTGACGGTAGCCGCGGCCGGCATCCTCGACCATCGTGTAGCCCTTTTCTGCGGCGATGCGCTCGGCAGTCTCCTTATCGTAGAACGCGCCGACGGGCTTGGTGGGATGCTGGAAGGCGGGGTCAGCCTCGTCGACGAGCACCTGCGTCACGACGGTCGCGACGTCCTTGTTCATGCCGCGGGAGGCGAGCTCGTTGCCGATGGCGTTCTGCAGGTGGTAGCCGATATAGCCCTGGCTCATCGCGCCGCACTCGGGGAAGGGCATGTCGGACTTGATGGCCTTGGCCTCGGCGGCGGTGGCCATGCCGAGGTTGATCATGCCGACCTGCGGGCCGTTGCCGTGGGCGATGATGACCTCGTTGCCCTGCGCGATCAGGTCGACGATGGGCTTTGCGGTCTCGGTGACGAGGGCGAGCTGCTCATAGGGCGTGTTGCCCAGCGCGTTGCCGCCCAAGGCGATGACGATTCTCTTGCTCATAATGACTATCTCTCCTTCATTATTTTTGAAAAACTCTCTTCTCTCAAAAGCGGGGAGGCCCGCCTTTTTACGTGGGAACGCGCAATTAGAACATCTTGCGCTCTTCGCCGGACTTGTCCATTTCCATCAGCGCGCGGACGGGGTCCTTGACCTGTGCGAGGAACATCATTGCGGCGATGATATAGGGCTTGTAGGAAGCCTGCTTGTACAGGGGGACGATATAGCGGTCGAACACGCTGTTGTCGACCTCGCCCTCAGGGCAGGAAAGGCCGGTGATGTCGGCGGGCAGGCAGTGGAGATAGAGCGCCTTGCCGTCCTTCGTGAGCTTCATCATCTCCTCGGTGCAGGCCCAATCCTTGTGCTCGGCGTTCTGCGCGAGCAGCTTTTTCTCCAGCTCATCGATGCCGTCCTTGTCGCCGGCCTGATAGAGCTTCGTGCGCTCCTCCATGGCCTTGAACGGCGCCCAGGACTTGGGATAGACGATATCGGCGTCCTTGAAGGCCTCCTTCATGTCGTTGCACTTCTTGAAGCTGCCGCCGGTGGCCGCCGCGTTCTTCTTGGCGATCTCCTCGACCTCGGGCATGACCTCGTAGCCTTCGGGGTGAGCGAGGGTGACATCCATGCCGAAGCGGGTGAAGAGGCCAATAACGCCCTGCGGGACGGAGAGGGGCTTGCCGTAGCTCGGGGAATAGGCCCATGTCATGGCGACCTTCTTGCCCTTGAGGTTCTCCACGCCGCCGAAGTAGTGGATGATGTGGAGCATATCGGCCATGCACTGCGTCGGGTGGTCGACATCGCACTGGAGGTTCACGAGCGTCGGGCGCTGTTCGAGGATGCCGTCGCGGTAGCCCTCTTCGAGCGCGTCCATGAAGGTCTTCTGATACTTGTGGCCCTCGCCGATGAACATATCGTCGCGAATGCCGATGACGTCGGCCATGAACGAGACCATGTTCGCCGTCTCGCGCACGGTCTCGCCGTGTGCAATCTGGGACTTCTTTTCATCGAGCACCTGCTCCTCAAGACCCAGCAGGTTGCACGCGGAGGCAAACGAGAAGCGCGTGCGGGTGGAGTTGTCGCGGAAGATCGAAATGCCGAGGCCGGAATTGAAGATCTTCGTGTTCTTGTTGCGCTCGCGCAGGTCGCGCAGCGCGTCGGCCACGGTGAAGACCGCGTCGATCTCCTCGTCGCTCTTGTCCCACGTCCAGTAGAAGTCGGTCTTGTACATGTTATTGATGTGCAGCGTCTCAAGGTGGCGCGCCAGTTCAACAGTTTTGCTCATGGGTGATGTTCTCCTTTATTCTATAGTATATTAAAAATCGTTTGAAATATTTGCGCCGCGCACGGCGCAAATGATCTTGATCCGTTTTTGCCGCGACATGCGCGTGGCAAAAAACACTTCTCACGCAGCGCGCGTCGAGCCAAAGGCGAGGCGCGAAGCGGAGTGCAGCCTCTTAATATCAAATGACGGGCGAAGCACGTTATTTGATATTATTACCCGTTAACTCCTGACGGAAGGAGGTGGCAGAGCCGTCCTTGTTCTCGGGCTTGTAGAGGCCGGGGACAGCCGCGTACAGCGCCGCGCAGGTGACGAGATCCTGCTTCCAGGTGATCTCGTTGGGCGCGTGGGCCTGAGATTCAGCACCGGGGCCGAAGCCGACGCAGGGGATGCCGTAGCGGCCCTGAATAGAAACGCCGTTCGTGGAGAACGTCCACTTGTCAGTTAAGGGGCGGCCGGTGCGCGTGGACATGGCTTTTTCGTCCGCGCCGATGCGCTCGGTGCCCCAGAGAGCGTGGTGCGCGTCGACGAGCGCCTGCACGTGGGGCGCGGTCTCCTTGTTGATCCAGGTGGGGAAGAAGGCCTCGGTCTCGTAGACGTGGCCGGTCCAGGACGGACGGTCGTACATGTACATGGAGACCTTGATATCCTTGGCGTACTTCTTGCACGCGGGCAGGTCTTCAATCTCCTTCAGGCAGGACTGGTAGGTCTCGCCCGCGGTCATGCGGCGGTCGATAGAGATCGAGCAGCTGTCGGCGACGGCGCAGCGGGAGGGAGAGGTGAAGAAGATCTGGCTCGTGGTGCAGGTGCCGCGGCCAAGGAAACGCGCGTCCTCCCAGTGCTCAGGATTATACTTCGGATCGAGCATCTTGACAAGGCCCTTGATCTCCTTGTCATCAGCGGCGTCGTTCTCGTTGAGGTCGCGTACGTTCAGAATGACCTCGGCCATCTTGTGGATGGCATTGTCGCCGCGCTCGGGGGCGGATCCGTGGCAGGAGACGCCGTGCATATCGACGCGGATCTCCATGCGGCCGCGGTGACCGCGGTAGATGCCGCCGTCGGTCGGCTCGGTGGAGATGACGAATTCGATCTGGTTTCTCGCGTCCTCAGGGCCCTTGAAGTATTCGTTGACGATGGACTGCCAGCACATGCCGTCGCAGTCCTCCTCCTGCACGGAGCCGACGACCATGATCTTGTAGCCCTCGGGGATGAGGCCGAGGTCCTTCATGATCTTCGTGCCGTAGGCTGCCGCGGCCATGCCGCCCTCCTGGTCGCTGCCGCCGCGGCCGTAGATGACCTTGTCATCCTCGTAGCCCTCGTACGGGTCGTGCGTCCAGTTTTCGCGGTTGCCGATGCCGACGGTGTCGATGTGGGAGTCGATGGCGATGATCTTGTCGCCCGAGCCCATCCAGCCGATGACGTTGCCGAGCGCGTCGAACTCGACCTTATCGTAACCGAGCTTCTTCATCTCCTCGGCGATGCGGTGGGCGACGCCCTTTTCCTCACAGCTCTCGCTGGGGATGGCGATCATATCACGCAGGAAGTGGGTCATATCGGGGCCGTAGGCCTGTGCGGCTTTTTTAATGGCTTCAAAATCCATGGTAAAACCTCCGTTAAAAGTGATAGTATTTTCTGTCGATCGGGGTTAATTTTCTGTTACACTGTCCTTATCATAGCATAAGAACGGCAGTTGTCAAACAAAAAATTTGTGTTTCAAAATTATTTTAAGAAAATGATTGCAATTCGATCAATTTATGGTATTATAGGGATGAAAGAACATGCCCGTGCCGATGGAAAGCTGTGCAACTTGCACAGCAAAATGCCCGGGCAGGCAGAGGAGGGATAGACCATAGAAGCCGCAACGCTGAAGACCCTGGAGCAGGTCGCAAAGGGCATCGCCGCGACCTTTGGCAGTCATTGCGAGGTGGTGATCCACGATGTGGGCGCCAAGCACCCCGAGCATTCCATCGTTGCCATTGAAAACGGCCACGTCACGGGCCGCAAGGTGGGCGACGGCGCGTCGCACGTTGTTTTGGAGCAGGTGCGTCAGGCCGACGCGCAGCCGAGCGACCACTTGAGCTACCTCACCAAAACGCCGGATGGGAAGATCCTGAAATCTTCCACCATGTACATCCGCGGCCGGAACGGCAAGGTCGCTGCGATCCTTGGCATCAATTACGACATTTCCTCGCTCCTGATGGTCGAGGATGCGGTGCACGAGCTGATCGACACGAAGGACGAGACGCAGGGCGAGCCGGAAAAGATCGTGAACGTCAACGATCTTCTGGATGAGCTTATTGCCCAGTCCGTCGCGCTCGTCGGCAAGCCTGTCGCCCTGATGAACAAGGAGGACAAGATGCGTGCCATCGGCTTTTTGAGCCAGAGCGGGGCGTTCCTCGTCACAAAATCCGGAGACAAGATCGCAAAATACTTCGGCATATCCAAATACACACTATATTCTTATATTGACAAACAACAGGAGGAGAAGTGAACCATGGGCAAGATCGATTTGACCATCAACAAGACCGGCCTGCAGCACAACATTGAGAAGGCCAAGGAAAACAACGTTATCATCCCGACCATCGCGCAGATGCAGCATCCTGAGACCATCCCTGAGAAAATTCAGGAAAAGCTCAAGACTGTCGGCCTTTGGGACGTCAACCCGCTGAACCTCTTCCGCATCACGTGGAAGAACGAGGCCAAGGAGTCCGGCGGTCTCTTCCAGGAGGTGCCGAACTATGTCGAGATCCCGTCCGAGCTCTCCGGCGTTCCCTGCCGCATTCTCGCCATGGCGGGCAAGTGGTTCCCCACGGGCTGCCACAAGGTCGGCGCTTCGTTCGGCTGCCTCGCCCCGCGCCTCGTCACCGGCCAGTTCGACGCGACGTATCATCACGCCGTGTGGCCCTCCACCGGTAACTACTGCCGCGGCGGCGCGTTCAACTCGAAGCTCCTCGCCGTCGACTCCGTCGCCATTCTCCCCGCGGAGATGAGCAAGGAGCGCTTCGAATGGCTCTCCAAGATCGCCGGTCAGGTCATCGCGACGCCGGGCTGCGAGTCCAACGTCAAGGAGATTTTCGACAAGACCTGGGAGCTCAAGCAGGACCCCAGCATGATGATCTTCAACCAGTTTGAAGAGATGGGCAACCCGCTGTGGCACTACAATGTCACGGGCTACGCCCTTGCAGACCTCTTCGAGGCCGTGAAGAAGCCCGGCCAGCGTCTTGCGGGCGCGTGCTTCACCTCCGGTTCCGCCGGTACGATGTCGGCGGGCGACCTTTTGAAGGAACGCTATCCCGGCATGAAGCTCGGCGTGGGCGAAGCGCTCCAGTGCCCGACGATTCTGAATAACGGCTTCGGCGGCCACCGCATTGAGGGCATCGGCGATAAGCACATCCCCTGGATCCACAACGTGAAGAACACTGACATGGCCATCGCCATCGACGACGAGGATTCCCAGCGTTTGCTGCGCCTTTTCAACACGGCAGAGGGCAAGAAGTACCTCAAGGAAGAGCTCAAGCTCTCCGACGAGCTCATCGAAAAGCTCACATGGCTCGGCATCTCCGGCATCGCAAACGTCCTGTGCTGCATCAAGATGGCCAAGTACTATGAGCTGACCGAGGACGATGTCGTCTGCACCGTTCTGACCGACTCCGCTGTGATGTACGGCAGCCGCATTGAGGAGCTCAACGAGATGCACGGCGCGTACAACGCCGAGGAGGCCCGCCTCGACCACAACCTTCACATGCTCGGCCTGAAGACCGACAGCATGATGGAGCTGACGTACGAGGACCGCAAGCGCATCCACAACCTCAAGTACTACACCTGGGTCGAGCAGCAGGCGCGCGACGTTAAGGACCTCAACGCCCTCTGGTACGACACCAAGGGCACGTGGGACGCTGTCCACGCGCAGGCGAAGGAGCTCGACGAGCTCATCAACGAGTTCAACGAGGCCACCGGCCTTCTCAAAGCGCTCTAAGAGCGCGAAAGGGGAGCAGGAACCCCTTGCTCCAACCCTGTTAGGATGATAAAAGGGGGTATCTCGAAGAGATGCCCTCTTTTTTTACCCCTCAAAGGGGGGACGCGCCCTGCGGGCGCGGGGAAAGC
>ENA-OOZN01001333-OOZN01001333.1-human-gut-metagenome-genome-assembly--contig:-NODE-1333-length-16838-cov-1.976107_pt1 | contig 16838 bp, 8 predicted proteins | sample MGYA00241187_ERZ501397 | MGnify/ENA primary metagenome ERZ501397 (study PRJEB25962, sample SAMEA2042921) | human gut metagenome | biome: human gut; feature: human-associated habitat; material: faeces... | reverse complement strand
TTCTGGCAGGTCTTTATATGCTCCCTGACTGTCAAAACTGATGTTGATCTCGTATTTTCCTGCTTTTTCTGCATAAGTCGGTGTAAATGCTATGTCTTTATCAGTCACTTCCACATCTTCTGCTCCATCGTCATCATAAAAGATTCTCCAGCTAAAGTCCTCTGCCTTGAATTTATCACCTTTTAAGAACCTGTTCTTTGGCATGGCAACGATCTTTAACGGCTGTTCCTCGATAAACTTATCTTCTTCGATCTTTAAGATCTGATCCATGACATATGTTGTCTTAAGAACTGGATTTCCATAGAACATCTGGCTGACATCTTCTACATTGGAGGTGTTGAAAGATGAAAGATCGAGTGTTTTGATGGAATCCATGGCATAAAACATCTGACTCATATCCACGACTGCGGATGTATCAATATTTTTAAAATTGATCTCTGTGAGATTCCTGCAATTTTTAAACATTTTAGATGATATTGCATTCATGTAGATGATCTGTCCGGCTCTTTGACTTGAGATATAACAATCTCCACCATCGTTCCAAAGCACAATACTGCCATCTTTATTCTGAGAAACATCCGTTGTCACAGCTCCTTCTGGCGCACTCTTCCACGTGAAAGTCACAGATTCCGCATCCTTGATCTTCTGGTTCAATTTTTCGCCTTTTTCCAACACATAAATACCAGTACTTACATTATTGTCTTCATTTCCAAACGGATCTTCCTTGTCTGATACTTTATCATCATCACGAATATCATTGATACTTCCTGCAGTTGTATCCCATGTCAGTTCTACTTCATGTTTTTCCTGATCTTTGATATAGCCTGTCGGAGACTTGATCTCTTTTATGTAATACTTTCCTAAATAGAAGTTAGTTGTTTCTTTTCCATCCATATCCTTTCTTGTAAAATGGATCTCCTTCTCTTTTGTCGTTGTCTTTTGATCGATCAGTTCGTCCTTCTTCCAGACAAGCGTTCCGTCATCTTTCTTGATATTCTCATCCGCATACATCCCATAGACTGCTCCTGCGATCTGATCGTTGTCATAGATAAAACTCTGAAAATCCTTGTCATAATCTGTTAAGATATCTCCCGTCTTACTGAACGTAATTTCTCCATAGACTGGCGTATCCATCTGGTCAAACCTGCAGCTTCCATTTCCAGCGTTATCGTACGTGATCTTGATGCTTGTGGATTCCCCGCTTAACTCAAAAGATTTTTCTTCTGCGTCATCCATGTTGTAGCCTGCTGGCGCAGCAGTTTCCTTGATCGTATATTTTCCATATGGAAGATAGCACTCTGCAGTTCCATCTCCACTCGTTCCTGTAGTCAAAGTTGCCACAATATCCTGATCTTCATCATAGATTTCATAGACTGCATCATTTAACAGCTTCTTTGTCTCTGATGAACGTTTGACTAGTTCGATCCTGATCTTATTTTCATCATCTTTATACGGACCAAACGTGACTGTCTTATGGACATCAGACTTGATCAAGACCACATCTTCATCTTCCATCATTTCATGCTTTGGATCACCCTTGATCTGATGCAATGTATAAACACCGATCGCTAACGAGATTGAAGTTGCTTCTCCTTTTTCATCAGTTATCAGAGTATCGACCACTTCTCCATGCGGATCAATGATCTGAAATTCCGCCCCAGATTCCGGTACATACTTATCTTTATTTACGGACATTTGCTTTTTGATCGAAATCTTTGCGGATTTTGTATAATCGTCTTTTAAAACGAATTCATACACTTTGACTTCATCCTCGATCGATGCTTTCATTTCTGTGGAATACTGCGGTAGCGCAAGGTCATAGCCTTCGACACCTCTGGTCTGCACGACTATAAACCCTGTCTTCTTTACGAAATCTTTTAGGAGCATCGCTGCCTTTCCTTCGGAATCTGTGACTAATGTTCCAAGAATCGCATCTCTATTATCTTTTTTCAGTTTTTCAATGTAATGAAGCCTGTCCTGTGACGTTGCCAATGTCTGATCCTTGAAATCTTTCACCATAGATTCATCCAGTACAACAAACTCAGCCCCTGGTTCTGGTTTAGACTTTCCATTCTTGACCATCGTTTTTCTGACCCGGATCTTGTCTCCATTATAATAATTATCCAGCTCAAATTTTTTAAATTTCTTATCGCCGTCTTTGATCGTTACATCAAAATCATCAGCGATCTTATAATTATCACTTCCTTTTGTCTGATGAACCGTGTAGATGCCAGGATCTAACTTTCCAGATTGAGCTGCACCATTTTCATCCGTGATCAATGTTTCTATGACTTTCTTTGTCGACTGATCGATGATCTGGAATTCTGCCTTATATTCTTCTTTTTTTGTATAAGTTCCAGTTTCCTTATCACTGATCCTTGTAACCTTTGTCAACATGATCCCTGCATGCTGCTTTGGATCGTTTGATTCAACCTTATAGATCATTTTAGATCCATCAATGCTTACCCATTTGTCCGGTACCATATCATATCCATCGGTCGTTTTCGTCTGATGAATACGGTAAGCTCCATAAGGAAGTAAATCTGTTTCTGCGATCCCTTTGTCATTCGTTGTGATCGTCTGTTTTAAGTTATTCTTGGAATCATAAACCTCAAAAACTGCCTGTGCTTCTGGAACATTTTCCTCGCCAAACGTCTTTACAACTTGTATTGTTCCTTCATATTGCTGTTCCTTCAGATACTGGGATGTATTTTTATTGACCGTGACTGATATATCATTACTAGATAACTTATATCCCAACGGAGCATACTTCTCATGTAAACGGTAATATCCCGGATACAGATCTGTCACTTTTGCATAACCATCCGCATCAGTTACCATCTGTGTCACAAGTGTTCCTGCTTTATAGACAACACTCTTGTTATCGGAGCCTGTAATATCATGGTCAGCATATAGCTCATAGACAGCATTCTGCAAGTTTGCTTCAACTCCTAGATCCCCTCGTTTATTCTTTACAGTTCCCTGTTTAAAGATTTCCAGATCACTCTTTTGAAATTCATTGATATAGTTAAATGTGAATGATCTGACTCCACCCTGTTCCACTTTGCTCTGATCTGTCTGATCTGGGATCAGGTGTCCGAATGGGGATTTTGTTTCCCTGACCATCCAAGTGTGGACCGAGGCACTCTTTAAGGCTGAAATCTTCTGCTCTGCAAGTTTTTGTGCTTCCTGCATTGCCACAGCATATGCTTTTGCCGAAGAATCGTACCAGCCATTATCTGTCGCTTCTTTTTGCTGACTTTTTGAAAGATCGTTCCAATTCTTTACATAAGTCTTTTTCGTTGATGTCACACTATAACTTACCGTTCTTTGAACAGTATAAGAAGCTTCTCCATTGTCATCGGTTGTTACACTTCCTTGATAATTCCCATCCATATAGATCTGAAATACTGCTCCAGAAAGCCCTGCTCTTGTTTCCGCATCTTTCTTTTTGATCTTGATCCTTACATTATCTGGGCTGATTCCTGACTTTGTTGCACTCGTTTTCGCATTTTCAATATCTGGAGGTGTATGACGAAATCCGAACAAAACCTGATGGGAATCCAGTTTCTTCTTTTTCACACATTTCTTCACTGTATAATAATAGATCGTTCCTTCTGGATCCTGATCACTGATCATTTTACAGAACTTTTTTGCATCTTTCTGCAAATAACCCCTGTCCACATTTTTTCCTGCCTGATAAACGGTATTTTGCTTATTCGCTCCATGTCCACATGCCCAGATGTATGCCTGACACAATGACAGATCTTTTGTATTCTTGCCGCTTGACCTGAAATACCAGTTTAATGCTTTTGCAATTCCCTTTTTTTCATAAGTTGCTGCATTGATCGTCTTGTACTTTAAGATATCTCCAGAACACATGGTCTTTCCAGAGTTTAAGCAAAACACTCTGTGTCCGTCAGCTGTCATACTCCACAGACCTTCTGATGCAGGACGATCGATCTCTGAAATCTTATTATTTGATAATGCCTGGCTCATCACCAGTTTGGCTTCTCCTGTGAAAGCCTTGACGTCTCTATTCTTCAGGAACAGTGATTCTCCTGAACCACTCAGATACATTGTCATGATCATCAGGAGGGTAAGAATACTTACCGATATCTTTTTACAGATCGTCTTCATTTGTTTCAAACTTTCTTCCTCCTTTTTTACTTGTAACGGTTTGTGAAATATCCTGGCTGTCCTTCCTTGTCGATCCTTCCATATTCAGAATCTACGTGGTCTCTCGAAAATCCAGTTCCATTCTGCCCTTCCAGTTCGATCGAGCCATTAAACATGCCGTCATCATGAATAATGTTGTGTGTGTCGAATGATCCATCTGTTTTCTTCCAGACAGCATACAATTCACAAGTCTGTCCAGCATCGCAGAGAGTATTGACTGCCTGTCTGTCGGTATATTTTGCTTTGATCGCATTCGGATCTTCACTCCACCCAAGGAAGGTATATCCCGGCCGTTCAAATGTATTTGCTGGCAGGATATCATCCTGTCCATATTTTAATTCCACAGTCTTTTTGCTGCCTGATGCACCATTTCCATCAAATGTTACTTCATAAGAGTTCTTGGACCAGACAGCATAAAGTGTCATACCCTCCGTGTTACTCCATGTGATCGTCTCTCCTGGAGAATACCGTGCTCTCACCGCATGTTTATCTGTATTCCATCCAACAAAGGCATAGCCTTTTTTCGTGTATCCATTCTCAGCAAAGCTGTAATTTTGATCGTACGTGGCTGTCCCATCATTCACATGTCCAGAATCTTCTCCATTTCCATCATAGTTTACAGTGTATGTATTCGCTGTCCACTGGGCTGTCTCTGTATAATTACCACATACCAGCCAGCCTGTATTGGACATCCATTTTGTTCCTTCATCCAGCCATCCTTCCAAGGTATAACCTCTTCTTGATACCGTTGGAAACGAAAAATAATCTCCATCCGTAAAATTCCATGTTACATCTGCACCATCTCCACCATTTCCGTTGTAATAAATGCTGCGGCTTGGCTTTTCCAGATTCAGATTTATAGAACACCAGTCATAAGTTTTCCATCCATCTCTGTCAGCGGAAGCCACTCCGACCAATCCAGTACTGACATGGATATTTACTGATTTCCAATGTTCTTGAGTATCATGATAGGAATTTTCCCAAAATCCATCATTTCCTCCGCAATAAAGCGTTATATCCTTGCTCGGATCTGAAAATACTGGTTTATCCACCGTTACCCATTCCCAGGATTGATGCTGTTCATGGGCCGGTAACAGATACCAGACTTTGATCGTTAAAAGTGTATAGTTGTTGTTACTGTTCTTCTCTGAATATATCGTCTGTTTATTCACTGTAAGCTTATAATCTCCGCCTCCACCGGAATACGTCGTTACCGTATATGGATGTCTGGAATTATTAAATGTCCCACCGCTGACATTTTTATTTTTTTCATATTCATCACTATGAATATACATTGTCAGACTATCGCTTTTCCCATTTGGTCCATTGATGTTCACTGTTAAATGTCCATCTTTAAAATGTTTGTTTCCTCCTGTATTATATGATTGATAAGCATGTGCCTTCTTCATCTGATACCATGCCAGAACGGAAACAAATGAAACCATGACCACTAATACCACTATGATCTTTCGTTTTCTTTCCAGGATCTTTTTTGCATTCTTCATCACATCCTCCTCTCCATCTATTTTTATCTATCTTCCTTTTGTTTCCTAATCTTCTGTCCATGATTCCTCATACAGTACACCACATACCGGTATCTTCCATGTCCTCGGTACGGATGACAGGTTAAAAGTGTGACCATATCTTTCCCTTTTTGAATCAGAATCTTGTCCATATCATATGGATCGATCACTTTAATCTTTGTAACCCGGTAATCCAGTCTTTCCCATGGATTTCTAATGATCACCTGATCGCCTGTTTTTAACTGTTCGATGTCCCGAAAATACGGAATTCCCCGATATCCCCGATGTGCAGCGATCACGCAGTTGCTGTCTTTTTGTCCTACTGGCAGGGATGTCTGTCCCATGATCGCTGCTCCTTTTCTCATATTTTCCATCGTCGCTCCCAGATATAATGGAAGTTTCTGTTTCATCTTCGGTATCTTAATGTAACCGAAGGTATTCTTTTCGTTTCTTAAGACGATCGGTGCACTGCGGTAACTGAATACATCCTTTAGTCCTGCTTGTTTTTCTTTGAATATCTTCCTGTTATAGCGGACTGCTTTTTGATACAGTAGATCATCCTGTTTTCTTTTACTTCTCCTCTGCGTCAGTTCTTTCACTGTCTGATCGGACTGTTTTTGTTTCAGATATGATATGATCTCCGGATAAAGCAGTAACGTGATCCCTATCACCAGAAAAAAGATTCCAACAATATTTATGATCTTTTGTTTCACCCATATCTCCTTTCTCCGCTTTTTCTTTTCATCTTTTCATATACTTTTCTGACTGCGATCAATACACAAATGATCAATAGTCCTGCAAAGATGGCCTGTTTGTAAACTTCCATCCATTGCGAATGATGATTTCTTGCTCTTATCTCTTCCTCTTTTGCATGATAAGCTGTGCGAACTCCTCGGACTAATAAACGCTTGTCATTAACTCCATAGGGTGTGCAAGTAACCAATGTTACATGATCTTTTCCTTCCATGATCTGAAGTTCCTTTGTATCTTGTGGTTCCACGACTGTGATCTGATCCACACGGTAAGCAAGCTTTTTATCCAATACATGTATAAAAAAGAAATCTCCCTTTTTCATCTCTGTCAGATCTGTAAAGATTTTTGCAGAACTAAGCCCAGTATGTCCAGTCAACACCGCATGGGTATCTTTTCCTCCAATCGGAAAGGAAGATGTAACCAGATGTCCGATCCCATGTTCCAAAACTGTCCCACTTGTCCCATGATAGATCGGCAGATTGACTGAAATACAAGGAATCTTTAAATATCCCATGATCGATGATCCATCAATATTTAATATTCTGTTATAATGAACCGTCTCTCCATCTAAGCGTTTTTCCTTAAACGGATCAGTCAACTGTATTGAAGATTGCAGCAATTCCCCATTATACTGTTTCGCTTCATCCATTACTTTTTTTATGATCGCCTGATCCATTCCGGCTGCCTTTTCCTGATAACTTTCCACTATCGAACCTACACTCTTTTCAAACAGATAGTTGCTTGTAAATGGATAAAACAACAGCAAAAAACCTGTCAGAACGATCAGAATCGGTATGATCTTTTGTTTCATTTTATCTTTGTGATCGTCTTCTGTTTTTGTTCAAGATCAAGATTCCACATCCAGCAACAACAACCCCTGCAATGATCAGAAGATAGTTTCCTGCCCCACCTGTCATTGGCAGCATGAACTGCTTCTGATTTGTGATCTGCATATTGATATATGCATTTCCAGAATCATCGTGTTTTGTCATCGTTGCCTTTGTCTCATCCACAGTCGCACTCGCTGCTGTAGTCTGAACCGTCACATCATTCTTTAATACCGCACCATTAGGAACTCCATCATTTGCTGTGGAATCTGCATCAGACTTACTCTGGATCCCTGTGATGTTTGCTTCGGTTGGTGTGATATCTGCTTTTGTCTCTTTGACCTTAACGATCACTTCTTTCTTTAACAGGGAGTATCCTGCATCGGAGTGTGTTTCTGTAAATCCATATTCATCTCCTTCGATCCCATTGATCACAAGTTTTCCATCAGAAGACGGACTAAACTGAGTCGCATCAGCTTCTTTTGCAGACTTTCCTGTTATCTGATAAACACCTGCTCTATCTGCTCTTGCTACTAGATAGTAATTATCTGTCTTATTTTTTACAACGAATTTAACCTTTGTTGCATCTCCCTTGCTGTCAGAAAATTTCTTTGTCAGATCATATCCGTAAGAGTATACGATACATTTGTCTTTTAAAATATCATAATAATTCGTATTTGTTCTCTTCCACATAAGGGATACATCGTTTGGATTTCCTTTATCACCAAGAATAACGCTGTCATCTGTATTCACCTTAGCTGTATAATATACAACGATATATTTATCAGAATATTTCTTATTCAACTCATTAAGTCCTGCTTTTGTCATCTCAATCTTCATTGCAGGATCGTCTCCAGATTTTCCGTATGTTGCTGCAAACTTTGGATCCGTGTCGGAACTCTTCCATACAGCCAATGCTCCACTCTTTTCAACATTATTCACATTTGTTCTGTCCGCTGCATCCTTAGTTTCATAGATTGCGATCACGGCATCTTTCCCATATGTCATTCCTTTTGCCATCGTATCGTTAAATGTATAAGTTGACAGGTAGGTTGTTGATGATGTGATATGTGGCAATTTGGAAATGAACTGATAATCCAGTCTTTCTGCTTTAGATGCTGTCACGGTACTCTGATATTTATATTCATTTCTTGCAGAAGTAAAATCTGCCAGTCTGTCTGTATTGGCAGTTGTTACATTGTCCTGATCTGGATTATTGCGTACTCTTTTGTCAAGTGTTGGATTTCCAGTTTCATTCTTTGGATAACAGATCACATCATAGAACCAGTCATCTCCCTTAGAATCCGTGGATGGCAACTGTACAAACCATGGATTTATTGTGTAAGTTACATTTTCTGGTGCCTTTGTCTCAACGATCAGGTAAAGACCCAGTGGCAATTTGTCTTTACTTGTCACACCATTAGCATTAGTCTCATCCATGGCTGTCCCATTCTTTCCCATGTAATCTTCTAATTTGTCTTTCGTTACCGTATTATCTTCTAATGCCTTGGCAAGTTTCTCATTGATCTGCTGGCTTGTAAAATATGTCTTACTTCCTTCTGTTTTAGCTGCATCAGAAGATGTCAAACCCAAAATCTGCTGTATTGTGGTTGGAAGTTCATAGATCATCTGAATCTTTCCATTCTCACTCTGCTGTTCAACATCTCCAACTCGCAGGTAACTAAATTCCGCACCTTTGATCGCATATTTTTCCAAGGCTGCTTCCGCAGCAGCGTCCTGTTTTCCTGTTGGTGTAAACTGACTGGTGTTAACACCGGCCTGTTTTGCTGCTGTCATGTCATATTTGTGGATCGTTATAGATCCGGTTTTGCTTGTATCGACCACATCTGTTGATGCCGCTTTGATATTAACGATAGGTGCAAGCATCATTGCTGCAGATAATACAGCAATCATTATTTTTTTGATCATATTTTGAATCTTCATTTTTCTTTCCTCCTATTTTTTAGAATAGAAAAAGCACAGAAATCATTGATCATACTCAATGATTCTGTGCTCTTCTTTATGTAATATATACTATTTTATTTATCTGTTAAATTAGTTTTGTCAGGTGCAATCATGATCGTATTCCAAAAAGAATCTTTGACTCCCTCTGCCTGAATCTCATCTACTACTGTGTCAAGATCGACATCACTTGTTAACTTCTTGCTCTCATCCATTACGGAAACTTTATCGTTGATTCCTAAGGATGTGATCGTAACAAACTGTTCTTCACTAACTAGTGTTCCTTTCTTTAGTGGAACCGCTAACTGATAATTCTTCTGCAATACTGACTTGATCTCATTATACATTGCTTTAAATTCTTTGCTTCTGTATTTCTTCTCAGCTTTCAGCTGCTTTGCCTTCTTATCAGCCTTCGCAGATATCTTTTGATCAGAATAAATCTCCCAGCATGGACCTCCTGCTGATGCTGACTTCGTCTGTGCGATCACTTCTTTTAGTGGATATTTGTACTGTGTACGCTGTCTGCTTCCAACATCTGCAACCGTTACCTGATCATTATCATCGATCGCAACCAATACGATAAAATGACCTTTCTTCGTAAAATATCCTGGCCCCATCAGTGCTACTACTGGATGCTTCTTCTTCAATGCATCTCTAACCTTGCTGACATCACTTCCAAGTCCATGACATTCCAGTTTATACTGTTGTGCCAGTGCTGGGACCATCTCATGACTTGCTCCAGCACTACTGTAATAGCCATTCTTATATGCCCATACTGTTGTATCAACTGGAGTTACCCATTTATTCGTCAGCGAACTGATACAAACTGCCATAGCGCTTGGTCCGCATCCACTGCTTTTGATCTGATATCCATTGTCATTCCATGCTGCATCTGCCTGATTAAAGTAAATAAATCCCTGTATCGTCTCTTTCTTATCTTTCATCTCAAGACTATGATCATTATATACTTTTGGAATGATAGATTTTTTATCTTTCTTGTCTTTTTTCTTATCTTTTTTATCTTTCTTCTTATCTTGATCAGACTTTGTCTTTTGTTTCTTTGTATGCGTTACCGCTGTATGTTTCTTTGTATGTGTTGTTGCTGTATGTTTCTTTGTATGTGTTGCTGCAGCCGTTGTATGCGTATGCGTTGTTGCTTCCGTTGTCAGCTTTGCCTGAGTCGTCTGTGTTGTTGTCTCTGTCGTTGCTTCACTTTCTGTCGTCTGGGCAGAAGAATCTGTCTTGGTCTCAGTCTGTTCACTGCTTACTTGCTCTCTTGTGACTGGCTGATCTGCTCTGACCACAGACACTGATCCAAGCATCAAAAACGTATACAGAGCTACTACAGCTGCTGTTTTACGTGTTTTTCTCATCTTTCATTGTTCCCCCTAACTATTTAAACATACTTATTATACCACTTTGGATACCCTCGTCAATAAAAATGAATGGTCATGATCCATGTTCACATTTTTTTCACATCTTATGCTTCAAAGACTAATTTTTCAATTGCATATGCAACACCATCTTCATTATTTGTCTTTGTCACAAAGTCTGCGATTTCTTTCAGATCAGGTTGTCCATTTTCCATAACAACACCGGTTCCTACAGCTTTGATCATCATCGTATCATTTCCTGCATCTCCACATGCCATCACTTCATCCATAGATAGTCCAATTTGCTCTGCCAGATGTAAAAGTCCATCTCCTTTATCACATCCAATCTGATTTATTTCAATGTTATTTCCCAGAGAACTTGATACACTCGCAATATTTTTCTCGATTAATTCTTGTCTTGCAGTTTCCCGCTCTTCCATATCATCAAAAAATACATTGATCTTCTCAATTCCCAGCGGACGCTCTTCAATGTACTTTCGCAGATCATCCAGTGGCAGTCTTGTATCTCTCACAAGTTTTAATACATGATCTGATACACCATACTCTGCAAGATGGTCAAAATAGCATCGTTCCATATACCCTTGCCCATTCTGATAAATATCACGTGTACAATGATATTTTTCCAAAATATCAAACAACGAAAATACCGTTTCTTTTGGTAGATGATTTGTATATATGATCTTATTTTCTTTCTGATCATAAACAGTTGCCCCGTTACAGCAAACAGCATATCGAACGCCTGGAATATCTCTTAAAAATTCTGGAATTGCTTTAAAAATACGTCCTGTTGCTGGAACTATATAAACACCCCTTCTGATCGCTTCTTTTAGAACTTCTTCTGTGTGTTTTGAAATCTGTTTCTCGCTGTCTAAGAGTGTATTATCTAGATCCATTGCTACTAATTTTATCTTACTCATGTTATTCCTCCACAAAAAAATAATTTTGAATGTTGATCTGAAGACTTTTATATCCCTGATACTCATTGATCACTGGATAATATGTACATGTGATATACTTTGATGTTCCCATTTTCTCTCGAAATTCATCTTCATCCTCAAAAATCATGCCATCAATCCTAGTTCCCTGACTACTCTTTAATGCTAATTTTATCACATTTTTATTTTTTCCAAAAACATTCACACGTTCCACTTTTAACTTTCTGTGTGCAAATAATGGTTTTTTATTTTCTTTTCCAAATGGCTCTAAAACAGATAACTGATGGATCAGATCCATGGTAATATAATCAACTGGCATATCAATATCAATCTGTACCTTCTTTGCAAAATCTTTTTTCTCAAGGGTACAGTTCTCATTGATCTTTTTGCGGAATTCCTGTAATTTTTCTTTTTCCAAAGAACATCCTGCGGCCATTGGATGTCCCCCAAACTTTGTGAACACCTCTTTGACTTTCATCATCTCTTCAAACATGGAATATCCTTCGATGGAACGTCCAGAACCTTTGATTCCTTCTTTTGCATCTGTTAAGACAAATGCTGGATGATTTAAGCGGTCCTTGATCCTTCCTGCTATGATACCTGCAATACTTTCATGACATTCTGGAAGATATAATACAAGCACTTTATCTCCTTTTGCTTCATATTCGAACGCCTGTCCCAGTGCCTCTTTTACACCATTTTCTGTCATGGTTTTCCGAAGATCATTCAGTTCTTTTAATTCTTCTGCTGTCTGTTTTGCCTTCTCTTCATCTTCTTCCAGAAATAGATTCAATGCTTTTTCGGCAGATTCCAAACGTCCGCTCGCATTGATACATGGTCCAACAATAAATCCTAGTGCATAAGACTGTATCTGTTTATCCATCAGATCATGCACATTCAGCAATGCTTTCAACCCGATATTTTGTGTATCTTTGATTCGGCGTAATCCTTCTTTGACAAAGATTCTGTTTTCTCCTGTCAGATCTACCACATCACAAACAGTCGCGATCGCAAGCATGGATAACAACTCTTCCAATTGGCTTTCATCTTCTTCCATTGCCTGATAAAATGCCCTCATAAACTGAAAAGCCACTCCTGCTCCACAAAGTAACGGATACGGATAATTGCATGCTTCTTGCTTTGGATTGATCACTACATCTGCTGGTGGAAGAACCTCTTTTCTCATTCCTGCTTCATCGGTATCAAATGGCACATCATGATGATCCGTAATGATCATTGTCAGTCCATGTTCTTTGCCGTATGCAACTGCATCTGCTGCTGCAATCCCATTATCACAGGTAAGGATCGTATCAATCTGGTCTTCCACTGCTTTTTCAATGATATTTTCATTAATTCCATAGCCATCTTTCATGCGGTCTGGAATCTGAAAATCAATCTTTCCACCAAGATCATGAATCGCTTTCCACAAAATGTAATTTGAGACAACTCCATCTACATCATAATCTGAAATAATACGGATCGTTTTCCCTTCTTGTACCTTTTGCTTCAAAATCTCAACTCCTTCTTTGACGCCTTTCATCAAAAAAGGATCTGAAATATCTGAAAGTTCTCCATACAGATACTGCTGTATTTGTTCATCCCCAACCACATCCCTGTTGCGGATCAGCCGTGCGATCACTGGATCTATGTTAAATTTTTCTCCAATCTGATTAAAATTAGCCTTTTTCTTATACAGATACCACTGTTCCATCATCTTACTCCATTTTTCATAAAAAAGAGCATCCAGTATTTACTGAATACTCTTTTTGAATGTTTTATTTTCTTTTCTTTTTCTTCTTTTTCTTGCGGTTTGGATTTGCTGTGATCTTCTCTGGCTGTGCTTGACTGGCTGCCTGATTTTCTTTGATCACATCTGATCCAATTCGCGTCTTCATCATATACCAAAGTGGTCCAGTTAAAAATACAGAAGAGAACGCTCCTCCGATCACACCCACCATCAATGCTAATGCAAATTCTCTTAAGGAGGATACTCCGCAGATGAATAACGCTAACACCATAACAAATGTTGTCAAACTTGTATTGATCGTACGAACCAATGTACTTGAAATACTCTGATTCACAAGTGCTTTGATATCATCTCTTGTCCGGATCGTCTGAAGTTTCAGATTCTCACGGATACGGTCAAAGATAACGATCGTTGAGTTGATAGAATATCCAATGATCGTTAACATACATGCGATAAATGTTCCACCAACAGATAATCTTCCAACAGAATATGCTGCAAATACGACCAATACGTCATTGATCAATGCGATGATCGCACTGGATCCAAACTTCACGTCTTTGAATCGAATCGCAATGTAGATCAGCATACAGATTGCTGAGATCACAACGGAAATAAATGCATCTCTTTGCATTTCATTACTGATCGTTGAACTGATATTCTCTGTTGTTACAGATTTTACTTTATAATCTTTCTTTAATGTATTTTCGATCTGTTTTCTCTGACTCAGATTCAATTCTACACTTTTTACAACCATCTGATTGTTTGCTTTTACTTTCTGACTCTGAACAGAGGTTGACTTGCTGACTTTCTCGTAAGCTTTCACAACCTGTTTTTCCAGAGAATCATTGACTTTCTGGTCATCCTTGAATGTGATCGTAGATGCTGTACCACCTGAAAATTCCAGATCATAATTCAAGATTGATCCAATCTTGCTTCGATTCATTGGAAGTGCAGCAAGTCCGATCAAAATGATCACACCTGCAACTGCAACGTATTTCTTACCTGTACGGACAAAATCTCTTGTTTTGATCGTTCTTGGTTTTCCATACCATTTCTTGTCGTGAAGTCCAAAATGATATGCCGCATATACAAGGAATCGGCTGATCACAAGTGCTGTAAACATAGAGATCAATACACTCATTCCAAGTGTCTGAGCAAATCCTTTGACCGTTCCTGATCCTTTAAACCATAAAACTAATACTGCGATCAATGTTGTAACGTTACCATCGATGATCGCTGATGCTGCCTTTCCGAATCCAGATTTGATCGCTGCTCCTGTACTCTTTCCTGCCCCGATCTCTTCCTGAATTCTGGCATAAATGATAACGTTTGCATCAACTGCCATACCGATACCGAGGATGATACCTGCAAGTCCCGGCAATGTCAGTGTCGCATTAAATCCATTCAGTGCTAATAACATCATCAGCATATAGATCGCAAGTGCCACACACGCAATCACACCAGGCACTGCATAAAATGCGATCATGATCAAGCATACCAGTACAAATCCGATGACTCCTGCTTTGACCGTTGTCTGGATCGCATTCACTCCTAATTTCGCAGATACTACGTTAGAGCGTAATTCGTTTAATTTCACTGGTAAGGAACCGATTCGAATTGATGAAGCTAAATTCTCTGCTGCTTCATAACTTTCCATACCATCGATCGTACATTCTCCTTTTGTGATCGCTTCCTGTACATTTGGGGCACTGATCACCTGATTATCATAGATAATATAAATTGGTTTTCCAATATTGGCTTTTGTAGCTTTCGCAAATGCCTTTGTTCCCTTAGCATCAAATTCAAGTGCAACTAAATATTCTTTCTTACCAGTTGTCTGATTCTGATTAGTTACAGCTTTGGCTTTCTTAACATTTTGACCTGTCAATACAGTATCTAATGTTGTCTGAGTCGTTGTTTTTCCATTCTTCTTTACTTTTACCTGTTTCTGGACAGCAAAAGAAAGTGTTCCTGGTTTACCAAGCTCATCTAAAATCTTGTTTGCATCTGTCACTCCAGGAATCTCGATATTGATACGATCTTTTCCTTCCTGATAAACTTCTGCTTCTGTACTGTACCCTTCTACACGCTTCTGAAGTTTGTATACAGTATCTTTCATATCACTATCAGATACATTCTTGCCATCTACTTCATATGTAATACTAACTCCACCTGCAAGGTCTAATCCAAGTTCGATATTGCTTGCTCGACCGATCTTCTTCTTTGTAATTCCCTTGGTTGTGATAAATGCTCCAAATACACACAAAGCGATCAGTAAAATAAGCCCTGCAATATACTTGCCACTGCTATTACGCTTCTTCATTCTCCGTCTCCCCTTCTAATGCCAATGCTGCCTTTACCATTAATGCACATTCTACCCTCTTGCGCTCTAATTTACATCCGATCTCATAAGTTCCATCGATCGTACCGTTAAAGTTATAAGAGTTTGCACTGCATCCACCACTGCAATAGAATCTTGCAAAACATTTTTTACATTCTTCTTTGGAGTATACATTACATGCCTTGAATTCTTTGACGATCTCATCTTTCTTGACTCCTTCGTAAACATTACCCATTAAGAAGTCTTCTTCTCCTACAAACTGATGGCATGGATATAAATCTCCCCATGGAGTCACTGCAAGATATTCTGTTCCTGAACCACATCCGGATAAACGTTTTGCAACACATGGCCCTCCTGTTAAGTCGATCATAAAGTGGAAGAAGGTAAATCCTTTTCCTTCCTTCTCTCTTTTGATCATCTCTTTTGCAAGAAGATCATATTCATCCATCAGAATTGGAAGATCCTCTTCTGTGATCGCATAATCTGCTGTATCCGGTGCCACAACAGGTTCTACAGAAATCTGTTCGAATCCTGCATCTGCTAAATGCATAACGTCTTTTGAGAAATCTAAATTATGATGTGTAAAAGTTCCTCTTACATAATATTTCTGCTGGTTTCTGCTATCTGCAAATTTCTTGAATTTGTCGATAATAAAATCATAGCTTCCTTTTCCATTACGGAATGGTCTCATGTAATCGTGAACTTCTTTTCTTCCATCCACACTTAATACAACGTTATCCATCTCTTTATTGGCAAATTCCATGATATCATCGTTTAGTAATACACCATTTGTTGTCAATGTAAAACGGAACTTCTTATCATGTGTTTCTTCCAAAGAACGTCCATATGCAACGATCTCTTTCACTACATCAAAGTTCATCAAAGGCTCTCCACCAAAGAAATCAACTTCCAGATTTCTACGGTTTCCTGAATTCTCTACAAGAAAATCTAATGCTTTCTTACCGACTTCAGCACTCATTAATGCACGTCTTCCCTTGTATTCTCCTTCTTCTGCGAAACAGTATCGGCAGGCAAGGTTACAATCATGTGCAATATGAAGACAGAGTGCCTTTACAACTGTTGGTCTATCTTTGAATCCACAAATGTATTCTTCATAACAGTCTTCTGTAAATAATACACCTGCATCTTTTAATTCTGTAACTTCTCCATAAGATTC
>ENA-OOZN01001323-OOZN01001323.1-human-gut-metagenome-genome-assembly--contig:-NODE-1323-length-16890-cov-6.519572_pt1 | contig 16890 bp, 14 predicted proteins | sample MGYA00241187_ERZ501397 | MGnify/ENA primary metagenome ERZ501397 (study PRJEB25962, sample SAMEA2042921) | human gut metagenome | biome: human gut; feature: human-associated habitat; material: faeces... | reverse complement strand
AGCAGCACCCCCTGCCGGTGGAGCATCGCGTAGACATCGTCCGCCGAGCGCGGCCTTGAGCGTTTCGTCGATCGTCTGAAACGCGGCGTTGAAGTCCTGCATCTTGATCGGGTCCTCCTTGACCCATTGCGGAAGTTTGTAATTTGTTGTCGTCTCCATGCTCTTTCCCCCAAATTTTCATAATGTTGGAAAAGGCACCGCACACCCCCCTGCAAACGCGGGGACACTGATGCATGATTTGCCTTTTCATGATACGCCGTATCATGAAGAAACGTTGCACACAACGCGGCAAAAAGTTGTACCGCCTCCGGTATTAGAATTCACGATACCACAAATTGCCGCGTTTTGTGCAACGATCCCCGTTGTGCGTGGGAACTTTTTCGGCTATCATGCGTCTATAGAAGTATCCGAAAGAAATGAGGACCGACCGATGAAAAAGCTCCTTTCCCTCCTGCTCCCCCTCGCGCTGGCACTTTCCCTCGCTGCCTGCGGCGAAAAAAGCGCAGACGAGGCCGCGCGCCAAACCCCGCCGACACTGACCGTGACAAGTGCAAACGCTTGCAGCGTCACCCTCAAAAGCAGCAGCTACGACTGGACCTACCCCCAGGGCCTACAGAGCATGACCGCCATTGCCTGCGGCGCGCACCCGCTGGACGAAACCTCCCGTGACATCACGCCTGTACTGGAAATGCCCTTTGCAGTATCAGCCGCCTATTTCTACACCGTAACGCTCGATTTCGGCGATAATTCGCCTGATTCCGTCTCGCTGCGGTACTGGAACGACGCGTGCTGGGGCGACACCGAGGCGCAGGCTGAGACGCTTTCGGCGCAGCGGCAGGACGACGGGACATACACCGTCGAGATGATCCCGTCTGTCGGCATCTTCGCCGTGGACGCGTCGTGGGATGCGGACGACTATCAGGGCGCAGCGACCTATGTGTTCTGCACGAAGGCGGCCTGAGCATCGAATAAGAAAAAAGGAGAGCGGCGTCGCCGCTCTCCTTTTTTTGCTCAATGCATCTTGGGTTCATCAATGTCCAGCCACGTCTGGTCGAAGCCGTAGGGGAGCAGCTCCTTGATGTGCAGGTGCTTTTCTTCGTTGTCCTTGTTGAGGCACACGACCTCCATGTCGGGCCCGAACTCGTAGAGCACCTGACGGCACGCGCCGCAGGGGTAGCAGTAGTCGTCGCTGCGCCCAGCGATGACGATGCGCTTGAAGCGCCGGTGCCCCTCGCTCACGGCCTTGAACGCCGCGGTGCGCTCGGCGCAGTTCGTCAGGCCGTAGCTCGAATTTTCGATGTTGCAGCCGGTGAAGACCGCGCCGTCCTCACATTCGAGCGCCGCGCCCACGGGAAAGTGGGAATACGGCACATACGCCATGTCCAGCATGGCGACGGCCTTCGCCTTGAGTTCTTCTAACGTTGCCATAAAAACGCCTCCTCACCAGTCTACGCCGAGATCGGGACGGACTTGCGTATCCATGATGTCCTCGGCGTTATAGAATTGCAGATAGCGGCTGCGCGCGTGGCGCAGCGTGGTGCCGTCCGGATGCAGACGGTCGCAGATGACGGCGGAAATGTCGGGCTTCACATAGCTGAACGAACTCGTGCCGACGCTCGCGAAGATGCGGAAGCCCTGGCTTTGCAGGTACTTGAAGCGCTCGCCGGTCTGGTGCCAGTCGTCACCGTCGGGACGGCCGCCGTGCGGATAGAACAAAATCTGCGTGGGGCCGACGAGCGAGCCGACCTCGTCCGCCCAGCGCTCGGTGTCGTTGATGACGGTCTGGAGCGGTTTGGTGTCGAGGCGGATGTGGCCCCAGGTGTGGCTGCCGAACGTCCAACCGGTCTCCTTCAAACGCGCTATGACGGGCTTGACGGCCTCGATCTCGCTCGCGCGGTAGGCATCGAACGCGGGGCGGTCGGGCGAATCTACCGCGATGTCGCGGTCATCCTGCGTGCGATAGCCTAAAATACCCTGATAGCCCGTCAGCGAGAAGATGGCCTTCGCGCCGTTCAGCGAAAAGTCGGGGTGCTCGTAGACAAACTGGTCGAGAATGGGCGTCGCGTCGAGTTCCTTGGTCAAAAAGGTCTCATTTGTGTACGGATCGGTGCACTGCGCCCAGATCTCGCCGTCGTCGCCGACGACGAGCTTGCTCGTGAAGCCTTCGTCGAGCATGTAGGGGTAGTAGTTCACGTCGTCAAAGCTGATGACGAGCGGCTTTTTGCCCTCGGGCAGCATCAGGGTGTTTCGCACCATGTGCGTGCCGGACTCGTCCGTCACCTCGCTCCACACGTCTTCCATCGCGACTAAGATATAGCCCTTGTCGTACACGGACTGCAAAATTTTGTTGTATTCGTCGACCGTCACCATCCAGTCGTCGAGGCCGTAGCGCTGATCCTGACTGGCGTTGCAGTCGTGGAAGGCCCACTGCGGATAGGCGATGATCGGGTGGAAAAAGAGATGCTCCACCACCTGATCCGGCCCCCAGGCCTGCGTGAGCTGGTCCTCGGACCAGTAGCTGCGCACGGCGTCGTAGGGGTCAGTTGTATCGTCAGTATTGTTGTCGGTGTCGCTGCCATTCTCGTCCGTGACGGTCTGATCGTCGCCGTCGGACGGCGTCGTCTTATCGCCGCAGGCAGTCAGCAGCGACAGCACCATCAGCGCGCTGAGCAGCAGTGCAAAAAAGTGTTTCATGTCAAAATCTCCTCTCTCAAAACTGCGCGGTCATTATAGCAGACTTCACTTCTTTTGACTACGCTTTTCGCGCTTTTGTTCCCATTTGTAACTATTTACCACAAATAATTAAAGCGTCACAGCTTTTCGCATCCGCAGACGCGAAATGATTTCGAATCGTTTTTTGGCGCGACATGCGCGTGCCAAAAAACTCTTCTCGCTCCGCGCGTGTCGAAGCCGCCCTTTGGGCGGCAAGGCACGAAGCGGAGTGTAATTCTCAAAAAACAAGGGACACGGTTTCCGTGTCCCTTGTTTTTTGAAGAATTAAAAGTCTGCGTTGCCCACGGTGCGGGGATGCAGCTCCACGTCGCGGATGTTGCCGATGCCCGTTAAATACATCACCATGCGCTCGAAGCCGAGGCCGAAGCCCGCGTGACGGCAGGAGCCGTAGCGGCGCAGGTCGCAGTACCACCAGTAGTCCTCGGGATTCATGCCGAGCTCGCGGATGCGCTTTTCGAGCAGCTCGATGCGCTCCTCGCGCTGGCTGCCGCCGATGATCTCGCCGATGCCCGGAACGAGGCAGTCCGCCGCGGCGACGGTCTTGCCGTCGTCGTTGAGGCGCATATAGAACGCCTTGATCTCCTGCGGATAGTCCGTGACGAACACGGGGCGCTTGAAGATCTGCTCGGTGAGGTAACGCTCATGCTCAGTCTGCAGGTCGATGCCCCACTCGACGGGGTAGTCGAACTTCTGGCCGCTCTCCTTTAAGAGCTTGACCGCCTCGGTATACGTCACGCGGCCAAAGTCGGAACTCTCAACGTGCTGGAGACGCTCCAGCAGACCCTTGTCGACAAAGCTGTTGAAAAACGCGAGATCATCCGGGCAGCGCTCCATCACGCGGCGGATGATATGCTTGACCATCGCCTCCATGACCTCAAGGTCGCCGTCGAGGTCGCAGAACGCCATCTCCGGCTCGATCATCCAGAACTCGGCGGCGTGGCGCGCGGTGTTGGAATTCTCGGCGCGGAACGTGGGGCCGAAGGTGTAAACGTCGCCGAACGCCATAGCGAAGTTCTCGGCGTTGAGCTGGCCGGAGACGGTCAGGCTCGTCTTCTTGCCGAAAAAGTCCTTGCTGTAATCGACCTTGCCGTCGGGCGTTCTCGGCGGGTTCTCCAGATCCAGCGTCGTGACCTGGAACATCTCGCCCGCGCCCTCGCAGTCAGAGCCGGTGATGATGGGGGTGTTGACGTAGACGAAGCCGCGGCTCTGGAAGAACTCGTGCACGGCGTAGGCCGCCGCGCTTCTCACACGGAAAGCCGCGGAGAAGAGGTTCGTGCGCGGGCGCAGATGCTGAATGGTGCGCAGATATTCGACGCTGTGGCGCTTTTTCTGCAAGGGATAGTCGGGGGAGGACACGCCCTCGATCTCGATCTCTGTTGCCTTGACTTCGAGCGGCTGCTTGGCCTCGGGCGTCAGCACGACGGTGCCGCGCACGATGAGCGCGGCGCCCACGTTCTGCGCGGCGATCTCCTTATAATTAGAAAGAGAATTCGCATCCATCACGACCTGCAAATTGCGGAAGCACGAGCCGTCGTTCAGCTCGATGAATCCGAAGGTCTTCATATCGCGGATGGTCTTCGCCCAGCCGCATACGGTGACGCTTGCGCCGCCGTACTGCTCTTTGTCGGCGAAGAGCGCGGCAATTCTCACTCGTTCCATAATAATTTTCCTTCCTTTTGTGGGTTTTCACGGGATAATAGAGGTATTATATGCCACTTCCCGTGCAAATTCAAGCCCCGCTTTGTATTGACTTTTGACAAGTTGTATGTTATGATGCAATCTTACCTCAAAAGGTAAACGTGAAACTTTCACCTATTACTTTACAGGAGGATTTTAACTATGAACAAGTATCTGGATATCGCCCCCGAGGTTGCCGAGGCCCTTGCCGCCGGCAAGCCCGTCGTGGCGCTCGAATCCACCATCATTTCCCACGGCATGCCCTACCCGCAGAACGTTGAGACCGCCCTCAAGGTCGAGAGCATCATCCGTGAGGCCGGCGCCGTGCCCGCGACCATCGCCATCATCGGCGGCCGCCTGAAGGCGGGCCTTTCCAAGGAAGAGATCGACTACCTCGGCCGCACCGGCGCGGGCATCCCGAAGGCTTCCCGCCGCGACCTGCCCGTGCTCGTCGCGCAGGGCAAGGACGGCGCGTGCACCGTCACCACCACGATGATGATCGCCGACATGGCGGGCATCCGCGTGTTCGCCACCGGCGGCATCGGCGGTGTGCACCGCGGCGCGCAGGAGACGTTCGACATCTCCGCCGACCTTGAAGAGCTGGCCAACACCTCCGTCATGGTCATCTGCGCGGGCGCGAAGTCCATCCTTGACCTCGGTCTGACGCTCGAATATCTCGAGACCCACGGCGTGACCGTCATCGGCTACGGCACGAGCGAGCTGCCTGCGTTCTACACGCGCAAGTCCGGCTTTGGCGTCGACTACGAGCTCGACACGCCCGAGCAGCTGGCCAAGGCGTTCCACGTCAAGCGCGAGCTGGGTCTGCGCGGCGGCTTACTCGTCACGAACCCGATTCCCGAAGAGTACTCCATGGACAAGGAAGTCATCGACAAGGCCATTGCCGAGGCCGTGGAGGACGCGAAGAAGGACGGCATCCACGGCAAGGCCACGACGCCGTATCTGCTCGCCAAGATCAAGGACCTGACCGGCGGCGACAGCCTGGATTCCAACATCCAGCTCGTGTTCAACAACGCGCGCCTCGGCGCGGCGGCGGCTGTGGAGCTCAGCAAGCTCGAAAAGTGAGATATTTTGTCATCTATCTCGCCGCGATCAATCTAATTACTTTCTGCGTCTACGGCGCAGACAAGCGCCGCGCCAAAATTCAGGGCGCGCGGCGCGTGCCCGAAAAGACCTTATTTGCACTCGCGCTGCTGCTCGGCAGCGCGGGTGCTCTTTTCGCAATGAGGGTCTTTCACCACAAGACGCGGCACTGGTACTTCAAGTTCGGCATCCCCGCGATCTTACTCGCGCAGATCGCTCTAGGGGTGTTCGTGTATGTGCGGTTTTTCGCGGCGTAAAAAATTTTTGGGAAATTTTCGGGTTTTGTGAAACAAAACAGACGTTTCTTGCGTCTAATTAAGGAAGCAAAGGGAAACTGGGCGAAGAGGGAAGATAAAGAATTTATGAATTTTCCATTTTCCTGTTCCCTTATTTCCCGCGGCATGGTAAAATGCCGATGTATGAGAAAGGCTCTGTGCGCGCGGAGCCGACAACAACAAACACGAAAGGATGAAGATCACATGAAAAAATTTCTCTCCTTGCTATTGGCTCTGACATTGGTCCTGAGCCTCACCGTCGTGCCCGCAAGGGCGCACGATGGCCCGTCGGTTGGCGGAGACCTTTCTATCACCGCGACTGATACAACGAGAGGCGCGACGAACGTCACCTTTACGCTTACTGGTAATCCGTCAGTTACGGGGGAAAGCGGAGCCGTTACTATCACTAATACTGCTTACAGTTGGAACATTGGCTCCTATCTTAGTGGTTCAGCCGGCACGGAAAGCACAACGAATGCGCTGACTGCTGAAACTAAAACAGCTGCAACTACTGTGTCTTGCAACGTGCAACTTACCTATACCGTTGCTGGAAGTGAAGAATCCAAGCAGGTTTCGACAACAGTCACCAGTAATTCCTTTGCAATCGCAGATGCTATTCTTGACAAAGATATCTCCACTGTCATCTTCAAAGGCCGTGGTTATAGCTATGCGCACAACACAGCAACCGTTTATTATGATGCCGCCGAAGCAGATGCCAGCAGCGGTACAAGCGCCCTTGCAGATAAGACTAACTGGGGCGTGAACGCCTCTGGTGTGACGGTTGATAACGTTTCTGTTAGTGGTTCCAACGTTTCCTTAACCCTTAAAAAGCAGGGGTGCGCCGATAAAGTTATTACTGTTACCGCAACTCAACTGACTGCGCCTACCTCCGTCAGTGCTTCACCTGCAACTGGTGCAAAGACTGGCACTAAGGTCGAGTTTACCCTTAACGCTACTACGAGCAGCAACACCAAGATTACTTGGACTTACCAAGCATCGGATGCCTCTAATGCAACTGCATTCACTCCGACCAAGAACACCACTACGGGTAAATATGAGTGGATGATTCCCGATTCCCTTGAAACTAAGACTTACACGATTACCTGCTCTTTGAGTGAGAGTGGTGCTTCGGGCACGAAAGTCAGCAATACGACCACGCTTGGTGTTGTGAAGGATGAGAACATCCTCACCTATAATCCGAATGTTGCCGCAACGCGCGGTTCGACGGTCAATCTTTCCCTTACGTTTACGGACAAGAGAGGCAACAAGATTGAAGGTGCTCTCAACAACGTAAATTGGAATATCACGTCCGGCACCGGTGCAACCCTTGGCACGAAGCAGGTTTCTACGGACGGCAAGACCGCGTCCAACACGCTGACGATTCCGAGCAACGCCAGCAGCAGCTACACCGTGACGGCAACGTTTAATGTCGGCGGCAAGGATTATACCGCCACTTATACCGTTACCGTGAAGAGCCTGACTGCTACGATTTCTCCCATTCAGAACAACACCCCTGTCACGCTCTACGGCTATAATTACGGCTATATTACGAACAACAACCTCGTTGCGATTGCGCAGGCCGCTTTGACGACTGCTCGTATTAGTGCAACCGTTAGCTATGTTACGCTCTACACCGGTTCTCGTACCAACTGCTACATCCAGCAGACCAGCGGTGCGTCCAGTGCCTACTATACCTATACGATTACCGGCACCAGCATCGGCACCGCGTCTTTCACAGGTATCGTCTATACCAACAATGGTAACTATCCCATTACCTTTAGCGCAACTGTGACCCCCATCAGCACCACCTATGAGGCGCAGTATCCCGAGCCGGTTGCCTACGGTAATACCTATCGTTACTATGTTCAGGTTCCCGCCGGTGCTTCCTACTATTATGTTGTCGGCACCCCGAACCAGGCCACTATTCCGACTGATTTCTCCCAGAGCGGCAAAACCGTCTACTACGCCAACACCACCAGCACCAACCTGTACCCGCTGACTGACAGCAACTTTGTCAACGGCCAGTGCACGCTGTGGATCGTGACCAAGAACAGCTCCGATAACAAGCTCTACTACGGTCAGCTCACCGTCTACCAGAAGAACTACAACATCAACTACAACGGCGTGGCCGGTGAGACCGTCCAGTTCGCGCAGAGCGACTTCACCGACTTCATGAACGAGGTCGCTGAGGCCCGCGGCGACGCCAGCAAGACCAAGTCCTATCCCTATGTCACCTTCGATTATGTGACCTTCTCCCTGCCCACCACCGCGCAGGGCACGCTGTACTACGGCGGCACCGCCATGTCCACCAGCAATTCCTCCGGCGCGTTCAACACCCGCACCAAGGTCACCAACCTCGATAGCGTGACGTTCGTTCCCAACGCCAAGACCACCGCGAAGACCATCACGCTGAACTTCACCCTGCACGCGACCTACTACTCCAGCTCCTCCACGAGCCGCGGCACGGAGAGAACCTACTCCGGTACCGTCGTCGTCAACCTCGTGCGCGAGGACATCAAGTACACCGTCTCTCAGGGCGACAGCGTCCGCTTCGACGAGAGCGACTTCCTCAGCTACCTGCGCTCCACCAAGGGCTACACCAGCAACTACACCATCGACTACGTGACCTTTGACCAGAGCGCCGTCTCCGCCGTCAACGAGGGTTCGCTCTACACCTACTACAACGGCTACAACTACGGCGGCTCCGTCAAGACGACTGACAGGTTCTACTACAACGCCACCGCCAGCCAGAATGCGCTCAGCGACGTCGCGTTCCTCGCCAGCCGCTACGCCAAGACCGGCGAGACCGTCTACATCCCGTTCACCATCTACGCCCGCTACGGCTCGACCGGCACCGGCACCCGCCAGCTCACCGGCACTGTGGCCATCAAGATCGGCCAGACGATGAACTTCATCGATGTCAAGACCACCGACTACTTCTACAACTCCGTCAAGTGGGCCGTCGGCAAGAACATCACCAACGGCACGTCCAGCACCACCTTCTCCCCGTACAAGTCCTGCACCCGCGCCGAGATCGTGACGTTCCTGTGGCGCGCCGCCGGCAGCCCGGAGCCGACCATCACCCGCAACCCGTTCCGTGATGTCAACGCCGTCACGCACTCGAGCTACTACAAGGCCATCCTGTGGGCCAGCCAGAAGGGCATCACCTCCGGCACCAGCGCCACGGCGTTCTCCCCCGATCAGGTCTGCACCCGTGCCCAGATCGTGACCTTCCTGTACCGCTACGCGGGCCAGCCCAGCGGCTACTACTCCAACCCGTTCAAGGATGTGGGCGCCACGAGCGAGGCGAGCTACTACAAGGCCGTCCTCTGGGCCGTTGGTAAGGGTATCACCACCGGCACCAGCGCCACGACGTTCTCCCCGTATGCTTCCTGCAACCGCGCCGAGGCCGTGACGTTCCTGTATCGTTACACCAACGGACTTTAATGCTTAAAACGAAAGCCCCGCTCAGCGGGGCTTTCGTTTTAGCTTTTTGCGCTCCGCGGCAGCGCACGCGCCGTAGGCGCGCACGTTTGCGGAGCGAGAAGTGTAAATCCTGACGCACACGCCCCAGGGCGGCTTCTCTTGCCGCTTTGCGGCAATTCACCTTCGGTCGCGGCGGAAAATGATTTCATTTTATTTCGCCGCTTGCGGCGAAACTCTGCGAGGCGTTTTGGGGGGCGGGCCCCCTTGCCCCCTGTAAGGCGACTGACGGGGGCGGGCGGTTTGCATTTACTCTTTTCCATTCTGTAAACTTTTGTTCAAACGCCTTTACGGGGGTTCAAAAAGCGTGTAGAATGGCAGCATCAAGATTTTAGGAGTGTTTTTTGTGAACAAATTCCGCGATGCCCTTTACCGCTTTATGTATGGCCGCAACGGCGTGGATGCGCTGAACTGGGCGCTCGTGATCCTTGAGCTGGCCGTGAGCATTCTGAGCTCGCTGATCCGTGTGCAGGGCGTGTCGCAGGCGCTGTACTTTGTGTCGATGGTGCTGATGTTCATTGTGCTCATCCGCATTTTTTCGCGCAATCTCGCGCGCCGTCAGGCCGAAAACGCGAAGTTTCTGACCTGGTGGACGCCGAAGGCGAACGCCATTCGCGGCGCGAAGGCACGCCGCGCCGACAAGGCGCACAAATACGTCCGCTGCTCCTGCGGCGCGTACTGCCGCGTGCCGAAAAACATCGGCAAGGTCGAGCTCACGTGCCCGAAGTGCGGCAAGAAAAGAGTCGTGAAAACGTGAAAGAAAAAATCCGTCCCGCGGGACGGATTTTTTTGTAAGAAAACCGGTTTTCCGCCGTCCTATAGACAGAAAGGGGGTGAGGGCGCTGACGAATTTTGAAGAGGTGTACGCCGTGTACTTCGACGACGTGTACCGGTATCTGCTTTCGCTGTCCGGGAGCGAGAGCGTCGCCGAGGAGCTGACGAGTGAGACGTTTTTCCGTGCGATGGACGCCCTCGACCACTTTCGGGGCGAGTGCAACGTGCGCGTCTGGCTGTGCCAGATCGCGAAGAATCTCTATTATTCGCAGCTGCGGCGCGAAAAGCGCCTCGCCCCGCTTGAAGACTGCCAGATCGCCGATGAGAGCCACGAGGAGGAGTTAGAAGATCACAGCGAGGCCGCGCGCATCCAGGAATTGCTGCACGCGCTCAGAGAGCCGTACAAGGAGGTCTTCATGTGGCGCGTGTACGGTGAGAAGAGCTTCCGCGACATCGGCGCGCTCTTCGGCAAGACGGAAAACTGGGCATGCGTGACGTATCACCGCGCCAAGCGCATGATCCGCGAGGGATTGGAGGACGACTGAAATGGACAAAACTTGCAGCATCGTGCAGGATCTTCTGCCGCTCTATGAGGAAGATATGCTGCGCGAGGAGACGAAGGAATTTGTGGACGGGCATTTAGCGCAGTGCGCGGCCTGCCGCGCCGAGCTCGACGCGCTGAAGGCGGACGTGAAGCCCGCGCCCGTCAGCGTGCAGCCGCTGCGCGACTTGAAGCGGCAGCTTCGGCGCAAGAAGCTGACCGCCGTGCTGCTGGCCGTCACGCTCGCGCTGACGCTGGCGACGGCGGGGTTCGCGTACCTCACCGCGCCGCAGTATTTGCCGTACAGCGAGACAGAGTGGGCGATCTCGCGCTCGCCCCGAGCGCTCGCGGACGGCTCGGCAGCGGATGGGCTTTCTGATCTCAGCGGCGCGGAGAGCATCTCCGTCAGCCTGCTCGTGCCGGTCTCCGGCGCAGAGGTCACGAACACGCAGGACCCCAACAGCGGCAAAACCATCTACTTCATCACCGCATGGCGCACGCCGCTCGACACATGGCGCGGCGCATTCGACAAAACCGGGGGCGCCCCGAACACACACAGCGCAAATGATCGCACACAGCGCGAGGCGGACGCACTGCAAGGCGTGCTCGCCAAGGCGGAGTCCGCGCGCACGCTCTTCACGCTCGACGCCGCGAACTGCGCGGCAGTCTGCTATTCTCAGAACAACGGGCAGGACGATGTGCTGCTCTGCGGCAGCATGAACGGCGGCATCATTTCTCTGCCGCGGCTGGCGTTGGGCTATTACGTTTTGCTATCGTTAGCGCTCCTTATTACGCTGGGTATTGCATTTTTCGTCTGCCGCAGGAAGAAAACGGGCAAAGCGCTCGGCTATCTCGCGCTGATTCCCGCGAGCTATCTTGTCGGTCATCTACTCGTCAAGGGTTTCACGACGACGAGCTACCAGATGCAGCGCGACTTCTCGCTCATTATCCTCGCCGCCGCGCTGATCTACGCCGCGGTCATGCTGGCGATCAACCTCTGGCGGCAGAAGCGGGAGAAGGTGTAAAAGAGGAAGAGACGCATTCGCGTCTCTTCCTCTTTTACAATCAAATTCGAATGCTCAAGGCCCTTTGAGCAAAGCCGTGATAGTCCGCAAATGCGCTTTGCAGGCCGTCGATTCCCTGCGTTTCCCATCGGTCTGCCAGATACAGCATACCGCACATACAGGCAAACTTTTCATAGTACGATCCGCAGACCGCCTCTTCAAGAAACTGCTTTTGCCTGTCTGGGTCCGTCTCCGTAAGCGCGAGGCGCAGTTTGGCACGGCTTGCTGCTGCGACCTCGGTAAGCTCCGGTGTATGCCAGTCCACACAGTCGATTTCTGTCGCCTGATAGGAGAGAAGATGGGCGAATCCCTCATGAAATGTGTAAGCATCCAATCTTGTCAAATAGTCTGTACTTTCCAATGCGGCATCTGCCGCCGGATAGCGGTGTCCAATCAAGAGATGCGTAATCTCATGCGTCAGCAGATTCCGAATGATGCTGTCGAGCTGGTCGAGCTCCGCATAATTGCACCAACGGATGAGGTCAAAGATGAGATGTGCCTGCCCGTCGGGCGAGTGTGCCGCAACGGCGTCGTAAGGCTCGGGATAACCGACGATCAAATCAAGTGTCGGCTGTACCGCCTCCCAATCGGGGAAAAGCGCGTCCCAAATCGGGCGGTTGACGGGGACAAAGTGCGCAGCCGCTTCACAGATACGGCGTTCGAGCTTGCGCACAGTCTCTCGGAGAGCAAGATCCTCAGGCGGCGGAGTAAATGCATTCCTGCCAAGATCTGACGAAACCGAGGTGTGTTCAAAGAGCCACGAAGCACGAAAAGCATCGACGCAGCTGCTCTCGATATATGCCTGTGCGATCGAACTGTCAATCCGCATTTTCAGTCCCTCTCTTTACGAAAAACCTCTTTTGCCGTAACAGACAAAAGAGGTTTTTCCTTGGCGCAGCGGGAGGGATTCGAACCCTCGTGAGGTTTCCCTCAAACTGATTTCGAGTCAGAGTCGCTATCCGGACTTTGAAGGAAAACGGCGGAAACTCACGGACAATGCGAGAGTTTGCAAACCCTTGAAAAATCAGCATTTTTCCGCCCTTGAAGGTCGAAAATCCCGAAAGCCCAGACAGAGCAAGGAGTTCGAAAGAAATCCGGTTTTGGGGAGAAAAAAGCCCGTTGGGGAGAAGATGGGGAGAACTCGGGGAGAAATCACAGTCCAGTGCAGATGACACCTACCGATACCGAACATCAAAATCAAGGTGGTTATCCGCATGACTGAAAGCATGAAATATTACGAATCCATCCGTCGCAAATACCCTGAGGCGGTCTCGAAAGATCAGTTCTACCAGATCGCCCATATCAGCAAAGCAACGGCTCTGCACCTTCTGCAAAACGGTTTAGTCCCGTGCAAAGATACGGGCAAGAAAACTCGCCGGTACACAATCCGCACCGACGATATAATCTTCTATTTGATTGACCGGGAGCTTCACCCGGAAGTCTATCGCGCACCGGATCGCTGGTATCAGGAACGGTCTGGTCATTACAATTCGCGTGTCACCTATCGGAATGAACTGACGAGGCTGTCCGAAGAGGAACGAGCCAGCTTCCGAAAATACATGGAAGACGAGCTTTGTCAGTACGGTGATCTGCTGACCGTCGTTGAAGTGGCTGAGGCAATCGGCTACTGCGATACTTCTCTTCATCGCTGGTGCAACGCCAAGAAGCTCAAATCGTTCAATATCTCCGGAAAGTTCCTTATACCAAAGATCAGCCTCGTAGATTTCCTCGTTTCTCAGTACAGCTTCGACATTACACGGAAAACTTGGAAGCACACACTACTCATCAAAGGATTTCTTGATAGACTTGATACAACAGAATAATTCGTACAGCAAAGCCCCGTTATTGCACTGCGCATAGCAGAACAATAACGGGGCTTATTTTTTTGTCAAATTGGAGGTCAAAGCAATGAACACTAACGATTTTGCCAAGGCATTTGACGCCTTGATGCAGGAAACGCCGTATTCCCATTTCGATAGCGGCTGCGAGGGCATTATACCGGAATGCCGTACTTGCCGCTTTCATCGCCCCTTCTGGAAATATCAGTCCTGCGTGTTTGCAGAGTGTCCCTACTGCTGCAATCCCGTTTCTACCCTCAAAAATCAAAGTGGCACATCTGCTGCCGGAAAGGAAGTCAATCATGGATAACAAAATCGAAGTCTTCAAGAATGAACAGTTTGGAGAAATCCGAACAGCCCTGATCGAAAACGAGCCGTGGTTTGTGGCGGTAGACGTGTGCAGGGCTTTGGAGATCGGCAATTCGTCACAAGCCATTTCACGGCTGGATGCGGACGAGAAGATGATTACCCTCATTTCAAATGAGGGTAATAAACGAGGCAATCCCAACATGACGGTGGTGAACGAACCCGGACTTTACACGCTTATTCTGAGCAGCCGTAAGTCCGAAGCCAAAGCCTTCAAACGCTGGATCACGCATGATGTCATCCCCATGATCCGCAAGACCGGCTGCTATATGACGGACTCTGTGCTGGAACGTATCCGCAAGGATCCGACGTTTACCTATACGCTGGCAAAGGCAATGCTCCGGGAAAAAGACCGTGCTGATGCGCTTGAAGCGGAACTGAATGCCGCAAAACCAAAGGCTGATTACTACGACGCCTTCATCAATCCGGATGACTGCACCAATATCCGCACCACGGCGAAGGAGCTGAAAATCCCTGAGCGCAAGTTTGTCAAGTTCCTGCTTAACGAAGGCTATCTGTTCCGCTCTCCATCCGGTCAGCTTCTTCCCTACAACAAGAAGAGCAACGAAGGACTTTTCATTGTCCGGGATTTCGTGACCTTCCGATATACCGGCTCTCAGACCTACTTTACACCGAAAGGCAAGGATGTTATCCGCATCCGGTACTTTGGTATCTGCGGCGTTGAAGTGTCTGCGAAAATGGCAGGGTGATTATGTGTCCGTCTATCGCGTCAATAAAACCCGTGACTTCACGGTCATGGGCAATACACATCTAAGGGATAAGAACCTGTCCCTCAAGGCAGTCGGTCTTCTTTCAAAAATGCTGTCGTTCAATGATGGCTGGCAATTCTCCACCCGTGGGCTGGCTGCTATTTGCAAGGAAGGTCCCGACGCCATTCTCTCGGCACTCAAAGAGCTTGAGAAAAACGGCTATCTTGTTCGTCACAGAGGAAGAGACAGCAAGGGCAGGCTTGTCACCACGGAATTTGACATTTACGAGTCTCCACAAGCAGGTTTGCCGCACAGGGAAAAACCACATAGGGAAAATCCCGATGTGGATAGTCCAGATGTGGAGAATCCCCATAGGGATAATCCCGCGCAAATAAATACTATCCAAGTAACTAACCAAGGAAGAAATACTCTCTCAAAGAACAATCAATCCATCAATCTTGATGGGATGGATAGGATGGATGAGCGAAACAGGTATGAAGAGATTATCCGGCAAAACCTTGACTATGACATTCTCTGTCAGGATCCGAAGTTCGATAAAGACCGCTTCCGGGAGATCATGGACATCATGCTGGATGCCGTCTGCTCTACCGCTCCGACCATCCGTATCAATGGCGAGGATATGCCGCAGCAAGTGGTCAAGTCCCGCTTTCTCAAGCTGAATAGCAGCCACATAGAGTACGTTCTGGAAGCAATGAACAAGAACCCGTCAGACATACGCAATATCCGTGCGTACATTTTGACTGCTCTGTATAACGCTTCTCTGACGATAGACAATTACTATTCCGCGCTCGTCAACCATGATTTTTACGGGCAGGACAGGTCAGCAGGGTCAAAGAAGCCCAAAACCTACGATTATAGCCTTTGTGAAGGCACTCTTTAATGAATACCATCGTGAGCATTGCTCGGAAAGGAGGACATTGCAAATGAAAATCATCTATCGCCGGATTGTGCCGCCTTAGCTTTGGCAGCAGTCCCCATAATCATTCCAACGAAAGGAGGTAAACGCCGCAATGCAGGATGAAGTCAACACCAAAGTTGTTGCAATCATGATCAAGGGCGGCAAAATCTCAGCCGAGGTGCTGAAAAAGGCACTGGACAAGTTTGTGCAGGAGATTGAGAAGGCGCAGAAGCAGATGCAGCAGCCAAAAACCTATCGCGGCAAGCAGTCCATCAAGCATCTGATGAGCCAGAACGCCGCCATCTCCAACATCGAAGTGACGGACGGTAACATCAAGTCCTTTGAGCGAACAGCCAGTAAATACGGTCTGGACTTTGCACTCAAGAAGGACGTTTCCGTTGAGCCGCCCAGCTATCTTGTCTTCTTCAAGGGACGGGACGTTGATGTCATGACCGCCGCCTTCAAGGAGTTCTCCGCCAAGACGGTCAAGCAGAAGGAACAGCCGTCTATCCGGCACAAGCTGGATCAGGAGAAAGCCCAGAGCAAGGAGCAGCACAAAGAGAAAGTCAAGGTCAAGACCAAGGATCGGGGTGTGGAGCTGTGAACAAGTCCGATGTGAAGAAGCTCATTCTTCTGAACCTCCCGTATGTCTTTGCCTTTTACTTTGCGGATAAGATCGCCGCTGTGTTCCGCCTTGCACCCGGCACAGCGTTCATCGACAAGCTGACAAACGGTTTTGCCGTGTTCGGCACAGCCTTTGCAAATCCGTTTCCCAGCTTTCATCCCGTTGATCTGCTCATCGGTCTGTCGGCTGGCGTGTTGCTCAAGCTGGCAGTTTACGTCAAGGGTAAGAACCGCAAGAAGTTCCGGAAGGGCGAAGAGTACGGCTCTGCCCGCTGGGGTAAGCCGGAGGACATCAAGCCGTACATGGACCCGGAGTTTTCCAACAATGTCATTCTGACGCAGACGGAGTTCCTGACCATGAACAGCCGTCCGAAACAGCCGAAGTACGCTCGAAACAAGAACATACTCGTCATCGGCGGTTCCGGCTCCGGCAAGACAAGGTTTTTTGTAAAGCCAAATCTGATGCAGATGCACAGCTCCTATGTGGTCACTGACCCGAAGGGTACGGTGCTGGTAGAGTGCGGCAGGATGCTCGAAAAGGGCGGCTACGTCATCAAGTCGCTGAACACCATCAACTTCCGGAAATCCATGCACTACAACCCGTTCAGCTATATCCGCTCAGAGAAGGACATCCTCAAGCTGGTCAATACAATTATCGTCAACACGAAGGGAGATGGCGATAAGTCCGGCGAGGATTTCTGGGTGAAGGCGGAGAAGCTGTACTACACAGCCCTCATCGGCTATATCTGGTATGAGGCACCGGAACAGGAGAAAAACTTCACGAC
>ENA-OOZN01001313-OOZN01001313.1-human-gut-metagenome-genome-assembly--contig:-NODE-1313-length-16974-cov-4.159643_pt1 | contig 16974 bp, 16 predicted proteins | sample MGYA00241187_ERZ501397 | MGnify/ENA primary metagenome ERZ501397 (study PRJEB25962, sample SAMEA2042921) | human gut metagenome | biome: human gut; feature: human-associated habitat; material: faeces... | reverse complement strand
TGCTTGCAGAATGCGGCATTGCTTCGCTCGCCGCATTGATGAGTGCTCCGTTAGACGGTGATTAGGCTGCACTTCTACAAGACTGGCAGAGCGGCAGCGGATAGTAGGAGCAAATCAAATCGTATAGCAATGCTAACGCGGCAAAGCCGCGCGCAGGCAGCTGTATTCCGGAGGCTCAAATATTGTTCAAGCTCCAAACTGCCAATCTAAACCTTTCTCTTGGGGGTCAAAGGGGGATATTCTCTTTCCGAGGAAAGAGAATATCCCCCTTAACCGCGTCCCCTGCGCGGCGCAGGGAAACGATGCAGCGCCATGCGCTGCAATTCTGCCCTTTGGGACAAAAGATAGCGTAGCGGCGCTTTTTCGCCCTTTTCTCAGGTGGGTCACAGCTATAATGAGAACCCATCAGGGGGAGGTGCGCGATGGTCATCTATGTGGAGAGCGTGCTGGCGTTCAATTTTCTGCTCGATTATCTGTTATTGTTCGGCGTGGCGCGGCTTGCCGGGCGGACGGTCGCGCGGCGACGGCTTTTATTCGGCGCGGCGGTCGGCGGAGCGTATGCGGCGGTACAGCTTTTCCTGCCGCGCAGCGTACTTCTCCTGCTGCTCGCGCTCGCGGTGATGGGGGCGGCGGCCTTTTCCGGCAGCGGGCGGGCGGTCAAGCTGACGCTGCTGTTTTTCCTTGCCTCGTGCGGCCTCGCTGGCGTGGTGATGCTCTTAGGGCAGAGTCTGGGGTCGATGGCGCGCCTTGCGCGCGGCGTGGTGACAGCAGACCTGCCGTGGGGCGTCTTCCTGATCGCGGCGGGGACGTCGTATTTGCTGCTTTCCGTCGTGTTCCGCTACGGCGCGGCGCGGACAGGGAGCGAGACGGCGGATGTGGTCATCGCCTATCGAGGAAAAACGGCCCGCGTGCGGCTGCTGCGCGACACGGGCAACACGCTCTGTGACCCTGTGACGGGCCTCGGCGTGCCGGTCATCGACCGTCACGCACTGGGAGACCTCATCAGCGAAGAAGAGACCGCGACGCTGCCGCATATTGCGTATTGCAGCGTGGGCAATGCGGATGGAACGCTGCCGCTGCTGCGCTGTGAAGCAATAACGGTTGACGAAATCAAACTCGGCCCGCGCGCCGTTGCCCTGGCGGAGCACCCGCTCGGCGACGGCGGTGCATATGCGGGACTGTGGTGCGAAGGATGCGAAAAGGGGGAGAAGCATGGAGAGCTTGCTCAAAACGCTGTGGTGTAGACTGCGCTTTTATCTCATCGACTGGGGGCTCATCGCGCGGCGGGGAATTTTCTACATCGGCGGCAGCGATACGCTCCCGCCGCCGCTCGAGCGGGAGAAGGAAGCTGAGCTCATCGCGCGCATGGATGAAGGCGACGAGAGCGTGCGCGGCACGCTCATTGAGCACAACCTGCGGCTTGTCGCCTACATCGCGCGCCGGTTTGAAAATACCGGCATCAACATCGAAGACCTTATCTCCATCGGTACGATCGGGCTCATCAAGGCAGTGAACACGTACCGCAGCGACAAGAACATCAAGCTCGCGACTTACGCCTCGCGCTGCATTGAAAATGAGATCCTCATGCACCTGCGCAAGACCGCGCCGCAGAAGTCCGAGGTCAGCTTTGACGAGCCGCTCAACACCGACTGGGACGGAAACGAGCTGCTGCTCTCCGACATTCTCGGCACCGACGAGGACCTTGTCTTGAAGCCCATTGAGGACGATGTCGACCGCCAACTCCTGATGGACGCGGTCGACAAGCTGACCGTGAGGGAGAGAACAATCATCACGCTGCGCTTTGGCCTCGGTGGACGGGAGGAAAAGACGCAGAAGGAGGTCGCCGACCTGATGGGCATTTCGCAGAGCTATATCTCGCGCCTTGAGAAGCGGATCATCGTGCGGCTGAAGAAGGAAATCCTCAAAATGAGTTGACAAGCGGCGCAAAAAACGGTATGATTCAGCGTGACAAATGCGAAGAAGAGGAGCAGTATCCGCATCTGAAAGCGAAGAGAGAGGGCGGCCGGTGTAAGCCCTTGTGCAGGATGTGGGGAAGTCGCCTTGGAGCTGCCGCGCTGAAAAGAGAGTAAGCCGGACGGGAACTCCCGTTACAGAGGCATGAGTGTCCGCACAATGCGGGAATCCAGGTGGTACCACGGTCATTGATCGCCCTGAGCAGTCAAAGCTGCTCAGGGCGTTTTTTAATGAAAGGAAGCGAATATGGGCATACAGTTTGAGACCGACTACAATATGGAAACGCTGACGGCCATGGCTAAGGGCCTGCGCAAAACCGTGCGCAGAAAGCGCAGCCGCCGCGTACACATTTTTGCGGCAGTTGTGCTGGTTCTCGGTATCCTGACGATTCTTGCCACAGTTGCAGGCGGTGAACCGCTCGGTGCGAGCGGCGTCGTGACGCTGCTGGCGCTGCTGGTGGTCATTCTGGTGAGCCTTTTCGAGGACAGGTTCAACGCCTGGTTTGCGAAAAAGCGTCTGCTGCCGGGCACGGAGCACGCCGCCGCCACGTTTGAAGAGGACGGCTACGTTTCGGCAACGGGTGTGACGGAAAGCCGGTTTTCCTATGCCCAGATCGTGGCCGTCGCCGAGACGGCGCGCTACTTTGTCTTTGCCCTGTCCTCGCACCATACGCAGGCGTATGACAAGAGAACTATCCGCGGCGGGAGCGTCGAAGACTTCCGCGCGTTTATTGCCGAAAAGACGGGAAAACTCGTCGAAAATATCAAATAAGAGCAATATTGTTCAAAAGATAGGAGAAAACCAATGAAAGAATTACCCAAGATCTATGAGCCCCAGCAGGTCGAGGGCCGCATCTATCAGATGTGGATGGACCACGACTGCTTCAAGGCCGAGCCCGACCCGGACAAAAAGCCGTTTTCCATCGTCATGCCGCCGCCGAACGTCACCGGCCAGCTGCACATGGGCCATGCAATGGACTCGACGCTGCAGGACATCCTGACGCGCTTTAAGCGCATGCAGGGCTACTCCGCCCTGTGGCTCCCCGGCACTGACCACGCGGGCATCGCCACGCAGATCAAAGTCGAAGAGGAGCTGCGCACCAAGGAGGGCCTGACGCGCTACGACCTCGGCCGCGAGAAGTTTTTACAGCGCGTGTGGCAGTGGAAGGAAAAGTACGGCAACCGCATCGTCGAGCAGCAGAAGAAGATGGGCGCGAGCTGTGACTGGTCCCGCTCCCGCTTCACGATGGACGAGGGCTGCTCCAAGGCCGTGCGCGAGACGTTCTGCGAGCTCTACGATAAGGGCCTGATCTACAAGGGCAGCCGCATCATCAACTGGTGCCCGCACTGCCTGACGGCGCTCTCCGACGCGGAGGTCGAGTATGTCGACAAGCCGGGCCACCTCTGGTATATCCGCTACCCGCTCTCCGACGGCAGCGGCGATATCGTCGTCGCCACCACCCGTCCTGAGACGATGATGGGCGATACGGGCGTTGCGGTCAACCCTGAGGACGAGAAGTTCAAGCACCTGATCGGCAAGACCTGCATCCTGCCCATTATGAACCGCGAAATTCCCATCGTGGGCGACGAATACTGCGAGATCGGCTTCGGCACGGGCGCTGTTAAGATGACCCCCGCGCACGACCCCAACGACTTTGAGGTCGGCCTTCGCCACAACCTCGAGGTCATCCGCGTCATCGCCGACGACGGTACGATCAACGAAAACGGCGGCAAGTACAACGGCATGGACCGCTATGAGTGCCGCAAGGCCATCGTCAAGGATTTAGAAGAGCAGGGCTACCTCATCAAGACCGAGCCCTACTCCCACAACGTCGGCACGTGCTATCGCTGCCACAACGACGTCGAGCCCCTCATCTCCGCGCAGTGGTTCGTCAAGATGGAGCCGCTTGCCAAGGAGGCCATTCGCGTCGTGAACGACGGCACGATCAAGTTCGTGCCTGAGCGCTTCACAAAGACCTATATCAACTGGATGGAGAACGTGCATGATTGGTGCATTTCCCGCCAGCTGTGGTGGGGTCACCAGATCCCCGCGTGGTACTGCGACGAGTGCGGCCATATCAACGTCAAGCGCGAAGACCCGACGGAATGCGAAAAGTGCGGCTGCAAGCACCTGACGCGCGAGGAGGACGTGCTCGATACATGGTTCTCCTCCGCACTCTGGCCCTTCTCCACGATGGGCTGGCCCGATAAGGACGCAGCAGACCTCAACTACTGGTATCCCACGTCCGTCATGGTTACAGGCTACGATATTATCTTCTTCTGGGTCGCGCGCATGATCTTCTCCGGTATGGAGCAGATGAAGAAGGAGCCGTTCAAGACCGTCTTTATCCACGGCCTCGTCCGCGACGACAAGGGCCGCAAGATGTCGAAGTCCCTCGGCAACGGCATCGACCCGCTGGAGATGGCCGAGAAGTACGGTGCGGACGCGCTGCGCTTCAACCTCATCACCGGCAACTCCCCGGGCAACGACATGCGCTTCTACGTCGAAAAGTGCGAGGCGATGCGCAACTTCTGCAACAAGATCTGGAACGCGAGCCGCTTCGTGATGATGAACCTGACGATCGACCACATGGAGCTGCCCAAAAAGCTCGAGCTCGAGGACAAGTGGATCCTCTCGAAGCTCAATACGCTCATCCGCGAGGTCACGGACAATATGGACGCCTTCGAACTCGGCGTCGCGTCCGCAAAAATTTATGACTTCATCTGGGACAACTACTGCGACTGGTTCATCGAGCTGACGAAGAACCGCCTCAACAGCGACGATCAGACCACGCGCGAGAACGCACAGAACGTCCTCTGCTATGTCCTCATCGAGACGCTCAAGCTCCTGCACCCGTTCATGCCGTTCATCACGGAGGAGATCTGGCAGGCGCTTCCGCACGAGGGCGAGTTCCTGATGCTCTCCAAGTGGCCGGAGTACAACGAAAAGTTCAGCTTCCCCGCCGAGGAGGAGGCGATGCAGACCGTCATCGAGGCCATCACCGCCATCCGTGCCCGCCGCAACGAGATGAACGTCGCGCCGTCGAAGAAGGTGCACTATACCGTCGCCACCGCGCACGCCGATACATTCAGCGCCGGTATCCCGTTCTTCACGCGTCTGGCCTCTGCCAGCGATGTGACGATCGTGCCCGCCGATGCCGCCATCGACGCCGACGGCAAGGTCGAGGTCGACACCCACGCCGCGCGTATCTTCATGCCGCTCGCCGAACTCGTCGACTTTGAAAAGGAGCTCGCACGCATTGCCAAGGAGAAGGCAAACGCCGAAAAGCAGCTCGCCGGTATCGAGAACAAGCTGAAAAACGAGGGCTTCCTCGCCAAAGCGCCGGAGGCGGTCGTCAACGGTGCCCGTGCTGATGCGGAGAAGCTCAAGGCGCTCATTGAGAAGCTCGATGCTTCCGCTGCGGCGATGAAAAAATAATTACTTTCCTTTAGGAAACGGATTTGGTTCCCTGCGCCGCGCAGGGGACGGATAAAGGGGGAGGTTCTCTTTCACAAAAGAGAACCTCCCCCTTTTGATCCCCCAAGAGAAAGGTTTTGACATTGCAAGCGAGCAGCTTGAAGAGCTGCGGCGCTTGCCGAATCGGGTGCCTGCCAGGTGGTGTTGCTATACGACTTGGTTTGCTTCTATCTTCGCTGTCGCTTTGCCTGCGATTCGTTAGTCTTACGCAATCTCCATCTACTAGGGATTTGTGCAAATTTGCTTCTGCCTGCCGGGGCGACTTTGCTGCGCTCGCCGCAATATACGCACTATCGGTAGTAGGCGATTACACTGAACCGGCGATTAGATTCGAGAGCGGCAGCGGATAATAGAAGTGAGTCAAATCGTATAGCAACACCAACCGCGGCAATGCCGCGCGCAGGCCTTCCCATTCCGGAGGCATAAAAGTCATTCAAGCCCGAGACTGCCAATCAGACCCTTTCTCTTGGGGGGCAAAGGGGGATATTCTCTTTCCTCGGAAAGAGAATATCCCCCTTATTCGCTCCCCTGCGGGTACGCAGGGAATGTGGTGCAGCGTCGGCGGCGCTGCTATTTCTCCGCGCACGGCGCGGACTTTAGGCGCTTTCCCATGAAAAGCTCACGCGTAAGCGCCGTCTGGGCCGCACCGGCCCGGCAACAATATCCTTATCGCGTACGACGCTGCCGACGCGCAGCGTGGAGAGCAGAAAACCGAGCTGTAGCATGTTGAGCAGGATCGTCTTGATGCCAAAGGTGAAAAACGGGAAGGCTACACCGCCGCTGATGGGGATCAGCGTGAGGTCGCAGCAAAGATAGGCGGCCGCCTGCGCGCTGAACGAGAGAAGAACTGCGTAGGAAACGAGGCGGGCGAGCATACTCTCCTGCCTGCGGCAGCGGCGGAAGGCGAGAACAAGCAGCGCCGTCAGCAGCGTGACGAGTGCGATGAGCGCCAGCCAGCCGCAGCGGTGAACGAGCAGTGTCAGCGCGTGCGCCTGTAAGTCGACCATGCCGAAGCCCTCCCAGCGGGCAAGGTGCTGTGCGCTGTACGGTCCCACGCCGCCCGGACCGATAAATTTGGCATTTTGCAGCAGTTCGCGCAGTACAACGGTTTGATAGCCGTGTCCGTCAATGTAGGAGTGAGGATCAAGCACAATGGCGAGCTGACGCGCGAACCAGTTTGCACCGAGAACAAGGACCCACACGATGTCGGCGGCGAGCGGCAGGGCAGTGAGCAGCGTTTCCCGCTTTGCGCCAAGACCAAGCCAACCGCTGTGGGTGCAGAAAATGAGCAGCGCGCTGTCACAGAGAAACAGAAAGCCCAGATCGAGCAGGCACGGGACGCGTAGGCAGAACATGCACTGCACCGCGAGGCAGACGAAGGCGGCGAAGACGCCCCAGCCGCGCCGCCCGCGCAGCGCGTAGAGCAGCACAGCGAACATCAGCGGGAGCAACGGCGGCAGACCGCGCAGGAGGATATGTGTCGAAACATAGGTGTAGCGGAAGAGCCAGAACCCACCGAGAGGCAGCAGGCTGAGCAGTACGAGCGCAGCGTGGAACACAAGCGCAAGCGGCAGGGCGAAGCGCCCAAGCAGCGTAAAATCGAGAAAATAGGCCGCGAGCAGCGCTGCCGTACCGAGCAGCAGCGCCACGCTCTGATGCACAGCAAAATAGGACAATTCGTAGTCACGAAAGCTTACAAGCGCGGTGAACGCAAGCCCTGCAAGCGCGATGAGTGCCGCGAGCGCAAAAAGAAGCTTTGGTGTTTTCGGACGGTGAACACGGTCGAGTGCCGTGCCGATCTCATAGGGATCGCCTGTCAAACGCAGCGATTCCGCGGCGGCTGCGGCCTCGTCCATGCCGCCTGCCATCAGTGCGTCACGCTGGTCACAGAGGTGGGTCAGAAGTTCGTCTTCAACGAGAGGACGCGCCGCTTTCCATCGCAGCTGCTCAGCCGCGGTGCGGGCAAAGTGTGTGAAAGTCTCAGGCAGAACCAAGACAGCCGCCTCCTCTCAGCACGCGGTCGACCGCGGCGGTAAATTCCGTCCATTCCTCTTCCTTTTCGCGCAGCAGCGCGCGGCCCTTGCGCGCTAAATGGTAGTAGCGGCGCGGACGCGCTGCATACTCGTCCTTTTCGTAGGAAATGATCAGCTCCTTTTCTTCGAGCGAATGCAGCAGGGGATAGAGCGTGCCGGTCTTGAGCGCGAACGCGCGCTCGGAGCGGCGGGAGAGCTCTTCGATCATCTGATATCCGTACATGTCCTGCCCGTCGAGCAGCTTGAGCACGAGCATCGTCGTACTGCCCGCGAGCAGACTTTTGTCGACCGTCATACATACGCCTCCTGATAAGTAGATTGTCTACATAGTAGATTGCCTACATAATAGCGGGAGTGCGGCGCGTTGTCAAGCGGGGAACAGGATATTGCAAAAAAAGAGCGATTTTGCTATGCTTGGGGTATCCAAGATAGGAGGGAGAATTTCCATGAACAAGATCACGCTTGGCAAGACGAATCTTGTCATCGAGAAAAACGGATTTGGCTGCCTGCCGATCCAGCGCATCAGAGAGCAGGATGCGGTCGACCTGCTGCACAAGGCGTATGACGGCGGCATCAACTTTTTTGATACGGCACGCGCCTATTCTGACAGTGAGCAGAAGGTCGGCGCGGCGTTTTCGACGATGCGCGACAAAATCGTGCTGGCGACAAAGACCGGCGCGCAGACGGCGGAGGGCTTCCGGAAGGATCTGGAGACCAGTCTCCGCACGCTGAAAACCGACTACATCGATATCTATCAGTTCCACAATCCCGCCTTCTGCCCGAAGCCGGGTGGAGAAGACGGCCTGTACGACGCGGCGCTCGAGGCGAAAAAGCAGGGCAAAATTCGCCACATTTCGATCACGAACCACCGCCTCGCCGTGGCGCACGAGGCCATCGACTCGGGCCTCTACGAGACCTTGCAGTTTCCGTTCAGCTACCTCGCGGGCGAGCAGGAGATGGAGCTCGTCAGAAAGTGCCGCGAAACAAACATGGGCTTTATCGCCATGAAGGGCATGGCGGGCGGCCTGATCCGCGACGGCTTCACGGCGGCGGCGTGGATGGCGCAGCAGGATGGCGTCGTGCCCATCTGGGGCGTGCAGCGCGAGAGCGAGCTTGATCAGTTTTTGCAGTGTATCCGCGAGGGCGTTGAGCTGACGGATGAGCGCAAAGCGACTATCGAGCGTGACCGCAAGGAGCTATGCGGCGAATTCTGCCGCGGCTGCGGCTACTGCATGCCGTGCCCCGAGGGCATCGAGATCAACCAGTGTGCGCGCATGTCGCTCATGCTGCGCCGCGCCCCTGCAGCGGCGTGGCTCACCGAGGAATGGCAGCAGAAGATGCACCAGATCGAAAACTGCCGCCACTGCGGCCACTGCATGTCGAAGTGCCCCTACGGCCTGAACACGCCCGAGCTTTTGCAGGCAAACTACAAGGACTACTGGGAAGTGCTCGCGGCCAGCAAGGCGGAGAAATGAAGCTGGATTTTTCACAAAAATACGCCGTCCGGCCGCTGACGGCGGGGGATGTAGACAAGATTTTAGCGCTCTGCGCGGAGAACGAGCAGTTCTACCGCTACCATCCGCCGCTTGCGACGAGGGAGAGCGTTTTGGAGGACATGACGGCGCTGCCGCCGGGGAAATGCGCGGCGGACAAGCATTATCTCGGTTTTTTCGACAGAGAAACGCTTGTTGCCGTGCTGGACCTGATCGAGCGCTACCCGCAAGATGACACCGCCTACATCGGCTTCTTTATGACGAAAAAGGAGCGGCAGGGCTACGGCCTTGGCACGGCGCTGATCGGCGAGCTGATGGACGAACTGCGGAGAGAGAGGTTCCGCAAGGTGCGCCTTGCGGTCGACAGGGGCAATCCGCAGAGTAAAGCGTTCTGGGAAAAGAACGGCTTTGCGCTGATGGGCGAGGAATTCCCGCACGGCGATTCGGCGTATCTGCCGATGGAACGCGCGCTGTAAAACTGAAAAGAAAGCACCGCTGTGCACAGGGTATCTGCACAGCGGTGCTTTTCATTTTTTGAGATTATTTCAATTCGTAAGTCCAATCTTCACCGTTCTGGCGGTAGAACAGCTCGCTGAGATCATCTTCTTCAAACACGCGGAGAAGGTCGAGCATGTCGGAAGATGCAAGATCGAGCGAGGGGAGACCGGCGAGCTCCGCCCACCAGACCTCGCCCTCGTCGGAAGAGCGCAGCATTCCGGTAAACTGCTCCGCGCGATAGAGCAGCACGACATGACGCACGCCGTCTTCGCACCAGTCCTTGATCCCGCACAGGCGCGGAGAGGAGATTGTCAGACCTGTCTCCTCCTGAACCTCACGAATGACGGCATCTGTAAAGGATTCACCCTTTTCAACATGACCGCCCGGAAAAGCAACGCCTGGCCAGTTGGGATCTGTGCGGTCCTGCACCAAAACCTTGCTGCCGCGGCGGAGCACGCACATATTCATCAGTTCGACGGGCTCAGAGCGTTTCATGTACAACACGTCCTTTGGGGTTTGAAAACTTGCTTGCTATCCATGACTACTGCGCACTGTGCGGCACCTTCGCCTTGGCGCTGAGCTTGTCGGCGCGGACAGCAAAGACCTCGACCGCGCGGGCCTGCTGCTCGGTGAATTTGTCCTCGCGGCCCGCCATGTGGCGCATGAGGGAGGTCAGCGCGACGAGCTTTTCTTCACCGTCCAAAAATTCGACATGGCCGACGCCGGTGACGGAGGCGAAGTAGTATCCGCACTGGCAGGCGACATCGTGCTCGTCGAGCGCACCGCGGCAGTCCATTTCAAAGGCGACGGTCGGATTTTTGCGCAGAATGTCGAGCTTACGGCCTTCGCGTGCGCTGTGGCAGAAGAACGAGAACGCACCGCCTTCACAGGCATAGCCGAAATTCAGCGGCAGAAGATACGGCTCTCCATCGTCTACCATGGCAAGATGGATCACTTTACAATCGTTGATAATGGAGAGAATTTCGCCCAGATCGGTGATCTCGCGGTCGCTTCTTCGCATGAGAGATCCTCCTTTGATCGTTTTCCTCATTTTACAGGGCGGAAGCGCAGGTGTCAAGGAGGCGCGGCAAAGAAAAATCAAAATACCGGCGGTCTTCGACAAAAAAACGGCAGGAGGACAGGCTATACTTTGAGAAACGAAAGGGAAAACGCTTGAAGGAAACGGAGGGAGAGCAATGGAGGTCATTTCATCGGGCGAAGGGCGTGAACTGACGCTCACGCTGCGCGGGGAGCTCGACCATCACGCGGCGAAGGAGGTGATGCGGAAGCTTGAATGGGAGCTGGATGCGGCGCTGCCGAGCAAACTGACGCTGGATTTTTCGGGTGTGAGCTTTATGGATTCGTCTGGCATCGCCGTCGTGATGCGCGCGCTCAAGCGTATGCGCGCCATGGGCGGCAGCGCTGCGATCAAAAACGTTCCGCCGCAGGCGAAAAAAGTGTTTACCGCCGCGGGAATTTTCCGCATCGTACCGCTTGAGGAGGGGGAAAAGAGCGATGAAAGTAAAACCGAATAACTACATAGCCATTGAATTTCCGAGCCGCAGCGTCAACGAAGGGCTGGCGCGCGCCGCAGTCGCGGCGTTTGCCGCGCAGCTCGACCCGACGCTCGACGAGCTCGGTGACATCAAGACCGCCGTGAGCGAGGCGGTGACGAACGCCATCGTCCATGCCTATCCGCAGGAGATCGGCAAGATCGCGCTGCGCGCATGCATCTTCGACGGAAATCTCCTTGAGATCACCGTGCGCGACTGGGGGTGCGGCATTGCGGACGTCGAAAAAGCGCGAGAGCCGCTCTACACGACTGGCGGTGAAGAGCGCAGCGGCATGGGCTTTACGATCATGGAGAGCTTTATGGATTCGCTCGCTGTGCGCTCGAAAAACGGCAAGGGCACGGTCGTGACGATGAAGCGCAGGATCGCGCTGCGCACGGCGCGCCGATGAACGCCGCGCCGGAATTGATCGAGGCCGCGGCGCAGGGCGACGAGCAGGCCTGCGAGCAAATGCTGCGCGAGAACAGCGGCCTCATCTGGAGCATCGTGCGGCGCTATTACGGCCGCGGCGTGGAGCCGGACGACCTCTATCAGCTCGGATGCCTTGGATTCATCAAAGCAATAAAGGGATTTGACTTTGCATTCGGCACGCAGTTTTCAACCTACGCTGTGCCGAAGATCGCGGGCGAAATTCGACGCTTTCTGCGCGATGACGGCGCAATCAAGGTGAGCCGCAGCATGCGTGAGCAGGCGGCGACGATCTTCGCCGCGCGAGAAAAGCTCAAAAATACACTCGGGCGCGAACCGGCGCTCTCCGAGCTTTCGGAGGAGACGGGATTCAATGCCGAGGAGATCGCGCAGTGTGAGCTGGCGGTCGCTGCGCCGGACAGCTTGCAGCGCGAAACGGGCGACGGCCTGACGCTTGAAGGGATGCTGGGCGGTGAGTCGCCCGAGGATGGGCTCATCGAGCGCATCGCACTGCGCGAGGCCATCGACGAGCTCCCCGAGCGCGAAAAAATGACGATCCTGCTGCGCTTTTTCAAGGGGCTGACGCAGGAGCAGGCGGCGCGCCTTCTGGGCGTGTCGCAGGTGCAGGTATCGCGGCTGGAGCGCCGGGCGCTGGAGAAGCTGAGGGCGTCTCTTTCGGACGGGCTTTGAAGTAGCTTTCGTCCTGAAACTCCGTCATCATGCCCCAGTAGCGCTTGGGCATGTGCGTCATGCGAAGCTTTTCATTTTTGCGCGCCTCGATGGCGACGGTGTCGTAAAAGCGGCGCCAGAGGCGGCGATAGCCCGCCTCGACTTCGTCCGGCTGCGCCATTTCAAAGTGATTGAGCGGCACGATGCGCGACACGCCGCCGCTATAGAGCAGCGCCTCGCGGTGCGTGCGGTCGTAGAGGAAAAACGTCTCGTTGTGATAGCGCTCGCAGAAGTGGCGGCGCAGGACAGGGAGCACACGGTTTTTCGGTTCGATCTCCGCGCCGAGTACGCCGTCAAAGTCGGAAAAGCGGGTGAAGCCGCGGAATTGCTCGACCTCGCCCGAAAGCTGCCGCACGGCCTTGAGCAGCGGCAGATAGGTGTCGTCGCTCAGGCGCGAGAGCAGCGGCGCGCCCTCGCGGTAAAATTTGACGATGAAGCGGTAAATGGCCATCTCCTTGTCGGGAAGGCAGGTGAGAAACGCGCGGCGCAGGAAGGGGCCGACTTCCGGACTTCGCTTGTAGAGGCTGCGGTAGATGCGCTGCGCGTGGGCGCGGTCCGTCGTGACCGCGCGAATTTCAAAAAGGGAGGGCTCGTCGTCCCCATCGCGCAAAATCGCGGTGGGGCGTTCTTTTTTTGTGTAGCTTTCAAACACGCAGCAGAGGAGCCCTTCAAAGCTGCCGTCGTATTGATAGATGATCTCGCGCCATGCCATAGAGGCCTCCTTAGCCGACCTGATCGAAAAGGGATAGCTGCTGTGCCTCGGCCTGTGGGAGCGCGCGGCGCTCCACGGCCATCAGGTTTTGCAAAATGCCCTCCTGCGACAGCTTGAGCGGCGAGGCATAGCGCCCGCCGCAGGTGAGAAAGTATTGCGCACGCTTCATCACGACGCCGAGCTTTTTGAGGTCCTCCGCGCGCAGCGCGCCCGAGCGGCGCGCGACCAGAATGCGCTTGGCGCTCACAACGCCGATGCCCGGCACGCGCAGCAGCGCTTCATAGTCCGCGCGGTTCACCTCGACGGGGAAGAACTCGGGATGGCGCAGCGCCCAGCAGCACTTGGGGTCAAGGGCAGGATCAAAGTCCGGCGCGCTGTCGTCGAGCAGCTCGTTTGCGCGAAAGCCGTAAAACCGCAGCAGCCAGTCGGCCTGATAGAGCCGGTGCTCGCGCAGCAGCGGCGGCTTGGTGTCGAGCGCGGGCAAAAGCGTGTTTTCGACTACCGGCACATAGGCTGAGTAGAACACGCGCTTTAACCGATAGGAATCGTAAAGCGCCTGCGTGAGATTCAGAATGTGCAGGTCGCTTTCCTTTGTCGCGCCGACGATGAGCTGTGTGCTCTGCCCCGCGGGGGCGAAACGTGGTGCGTGCTTGTATTTGACAAGCTCCTGCTTGCTCTGCTTTGCGCGGTCGCGGATTTGCGTCATCGGGCGCAGGATGGCCTGCTTTGTTTTATTGGGGGCAAGCAGCTTGAGTCCCGCTTCGCTCGGCAGCTCGATGTTCACGCTCAGGCGGTCTGAAAGAAAGCCGAGCTGTTCGACAAGCTCCGGCGACGTGCCGGGGATAGCCTTGGCGTGGATGTAGCCGTTGAAGCGGTACTCGCTGCGCAAAATCGACAGCGCGCGGATCATCAACTCCGTCGTATAGTCCGGCGAGCGCAGCACGCCGGAGGAGAGGAACAGCCCTTCGATATAATTGCGGCGGTAGAATTCGATCGTCAGCTCGGCAAGCTCTTCGGGCGTAAAGGTCGCGCGCGGTGTGTCGTTCGTGCAGCGGTTGACGCAGTATTTGCAGTTGTAGCAGCAGTCGTTCGAGAGCAGCACCTTCAAGAGCGTCACGCAGCGGCCGTCGGACGAAAACGTGTGGCAGCAGCCCGCGACGGACGTGGATGTGCAGCCAATCTTGCCCTCCTGATAGCCGCGCTTGGCCCCGCTCGAGGTGCAGGCGGCGTCGTACTTTGCCGCGTCGGAAAGGATCGTGAGCTTGTCGAGAAGGTTCATGTTCTCAGCGGGCGGATCTCGCTCTGCGGCGCTTGGGCTGGTCGAGCAGGAGCAGCGTGTTCATCACCTTGGTGGTGACGACGCTGACGCCGATGAAAACGAAAATAAATGTGGAAGCAGCCATGGAAAATTCCTCCTGATAAATAGAATCTTTGTTCGAGTATGATTATAAATCGAACAAACGTTCTTGTCAACAAAAAATCGAACAAAAAGTCGATTTTTGTCGAACGGAGTTGACCGGAGCACGAAAAAAGGGTAAGATGTGGAAAGATCAGGAAAGGTGAAAACAATATGAGCGATTTTATCGCCCGCTATGCCGCTGCGAGAAAAGCGGCCATTGCGCGGGATTTTGCAAAACTCAACCCTGAACAGCGCCGCGGCGTGCTGACGACCGAGGGCGCGCTGCTGCTGCTCGCGGGCGCGGGCAGCGGCAAGACGACGGTTCTCATCAACCGCGTCGCAAATCTTTTGACCTACGGGCGGGGGAGCGACAGCGCGGATGTGCCGGCGTGGGCGACGGAGGACGACCTTGCATTTTTGGAGAGCTATCCCGAGCATCCGACGAGCGACGAGCGCAGCCGCATGGTGCACCTCTGCACGCTTGAACCCGCCGCGCCGTGGTCGGTGCTGGCGGTGACATTCACGAACAAGGCGGCAAACGAGCTGAGAGAGAGACTCTCCGCCTTCGGTATCCAGGGCGCGGAGAGTGTTTGGGCGATGACGTTCCACTCCGCCTGCGTGCGCATCCTGCGCCGCGATATCGACCGCCTCGGCTTTTCGCGCGACTTTACGATCTACGACACGGATGACTCCAAGCGCGTCATCAAGGACATTTTGAAAGAGCTGAACATCGACGAGAAGAAGCTCACGCCGCGCGAGGTGCTTTCAGCCATCTCGAACGCAAAGGACGCGATGGAGTCGCATCAGGACTACTCCCGCCGCTGGAAGGACAGCGGCGACTGGCGCAAAGAGGCAATCGCCAAGATCTATACGCGCTACGTGCACCGTCTGGCCGAGGCGAACGCGCTCGACTTTGACGACATCATCCTCCACGCGGTCACGCTGCTGCAGCAGGAGGGCGAGGTGCGCGACTACTACCGCCGCAAGTTCCGCTATGTGCTCATCGACGAGTATCAGGACACGAACCGGCTGCAATACCTTTTGATGAAGCAGCTCGTGGGGGAGAAGGGAAACATCTGCGTCGTCGGCGACGATGACCAGAGCATCTACAAGTTCCGCGGTGCGGATATCACAAACATCCTGAATTTTGAAAAGGAGTACAAGGGCTGCCGCACGATCCGCTTGGAGCAGAACTACCGCTCGACGCAGAACATCCTCGACGCGGCGAATGCGGTCATTAAGAATAACACGGGCCGCAAGGGCAAGACCCTCTGGACCGATGCGGGTGCGGGCGATAGGGTGCTCATCAAGACCGTCTTCAACGAGCAGGACGAGGCGAACTTTGTCGTCAGCAGCATTATGATGGACTACAACCGCGGGCGGAACTGGAAGGAAAATGCCATTTTGTACCGCATGAACGCACAGTCGAACGCGCTCGAATACGCGTTCAAGCGCAACGGCGTGCCGTATCAGGTCGTCGGCGGGACAAAGTTCTTCGAACGCGCGGAGGTCAAGGACATGCTCGCGTACCTCGCGGTCATCAACAACCCGAGCGATGACTTGAGGCTTCGCCGCATTATCAACAATCCGCCGCGCGGCATCGGCAATACGACGATCGAGCGCGTGCAGGATCTCGCGAGCGAGCAGGGCGTGCCGATGATGGCCGTTTTGCAGCACGCAGGGGAGTACGCCGTGCTCAAGAGCGCGGCGGGCAAGCTCGAGCGCTTCGCCCAGCTCATCGCCGCGCTGCGCGAGATGGCGGACACGATGGAGCTCGCGGGGTTCTATGACGCGGTCTGCGAGCAGACGAGCTATGTACGCACGCTGCAGGAAAAGGGCGACGTGGAGAGCCGTGGGCGGCTTGAAAACGTGCAGGAGCTCAAGTCGAACATCGTTTCGTTCCTCGAAAACGATCCGGAGGATGCGACGCTCTCGGGCTTTTTGAACGAGATCGCACTCTACACCGACCTCGACAGCGCGACGAGCGACAACTGCGTGACGATGATGACGATGCACAGCGCAAAGGGTCTTGAGTTCCCGTGTGTGTATGTCGTCGGCGTGGAGGAGGGCATCTTCCCCGGCGAGCGCGTGCGCTACAACGATGAAGAGGTCGAAGAGGAGCGCAGACTGTGCTATGTCGCGATGACGCGTGCAAAGGAGCGCCTGACGATGACCTGCACGCGCCAGCGCATGCTGTTTGGCCGCACGAGCGTCAGTGAACCCTCGCGCTTTTTGGAGGAGATCCCGTCGGAGAATGCCGACTGGGTCGGCCGTCAGGCGCAGGGCACGTCCGGCTTTGGCGACACGAGCTTTGACGAGGGAAGCTCGTATTCTACGCGCGGCTACGGTAGCTACGGTCAGGGCGCGGCGCGCTACGACAGCGTCATGCAGCGCAGACCAAAATCGCAGGCGTCGCAAAAACTCGCGGCGCAGAAGCCCGCCGCCTCCGCGCCGCTGCTTCAGCTCTCCTCCGGAGACCAGATCCACCACAAGACGTTCGGTGACGGACTGGTCATCTCCGTCACCCCTATGGGCGGCGATGCGCTGCTTGAGGTGGCGTTTGATACCGTTGGCACCAAAAAGTTAATGCTAAAAACGGCGGGGGTACATATTACTAAGTTGTGATTGCCCCACACCGTTTGGGGATGCGGATAAGGGGGCCATTCTCTCACGTGAGAGA
>ENA-OOZN01001311-OOZN01001311.1-human-gut-metagenome-genome-assembly--contig:-NODE-1311-length-16982-cov-2.532995_pt1 | contig 16982 bp, 18 predicted proteins | sample MGYA00241187_ERZ501397 | MGnify/ENA primary metagenome ERZ501397 (study PRJEB25962, sample SAMEA2042921) | human gut metagenome | biome: human gut; feature: human-associated habitat; material: faeces... | reverse complement strand
TTAATTAACAATAAGAAATCTCCAATTCAGGATGATTATATTGAAAAATATTTAGCAGAGAAAGATCTAAATCTTACAGCAACACTTGATGCAAAAGAAGCATATAGCAATGCAGACTTTGTAGTAATTGCAGCACCAACAAATTATGACTCGGAAACACAGCACTTTGATACATCTGCAGTAGAAGCAGTTATCAAGCTTGTTATGGAATATAATCCAGAAGCAATCATGGTTATCAAATCTACAATTCCTGTTGGCTATACACAGTCAATCAGAGAAAAAACAGGAAGCAAAAACATTATATTTAGTCCAGAATTCTTAAGAGAAAGCAAAGCTTTATATGATAACTTATATCCTTCCCGTATCATTGTAGGTACAGATTTAAACGATGAAAAGTTAGTAAATGCGGCACATGAATTTGCAGCATTATTACAGGAAGGTGCTATTAAGGAAAACATCGACACCTTATTTATGGGATTCACAGAAGCAGAAGCAGTTAAGTTATTTGCCAATACATATCTCGCACTTCGTGTTGCTTATTTTAATGAGTTAGATACTTATGCAGAAAGTAAGGGATTAAATACACAGCAGATTATCAACGGTGTATGTCTTGATCCACGTATCGGAAGTCATTATAACAATCCATCCTTTGGTTATGGTGGATATTGCTTACCAAAAGATACAAAACAGTTACTTGCCAACTATGCAGATGTACCAGAGAACTTAATCGAAGCAATTGTTGAAAGTAACAAAACAAGAAAAGACTTTATTGCAGACAGGGTTCTTCGTTTAGCGGAATATTACGGTTATGGTGAAGATAATGAATGGAACAAAGCACAAGAAAAATCAGTAGTAATTGGTGTATATCGTTTAACAATGAAGAGTAATTCTGACAATTTCCGTCAGAGTAGTATTCAAGGGGTTATGAAGCGTATCAAAGCAAAAGGAGCAACTGTTGTTATTTATGAACCAACATTAAAAGATGGAGAAACATTCTTTGGTTCTCTAGTTGTAAATGACTTAGATAGATTTAAGGAAATGTCTCGGGCAATTATTGCAAACAGATATGATGAATGTTTGGATGATGTAAAAGGTAAAGTTTATACAAGAGATTTGTTTAGAAGAGATTAAATATGAAGGATGCTAAAACTATGAAAAGAAAAGAAAAAATAAAAATTTGTTTTGCAGCATCTACAGGTGGACATTATGAACAATTAATGATGCTAAAACCATTGATGGAAAAATATGATAGTTTTGTTGTTACAGAAAAGACAGAATATAGTGCTAAAGCTAGAAATGAGAAAACTTATTTCATGAAACAAGTTAATCGTAGAGAAAAAGATTTTTTATTAAAAATGCTAATTAATGTGTTTTTATCAATAAAGATTTTTTTAAAAGAAAAACCAGATATTATAATTTGTACCGGAGTATTAGCAATGATTCCTATTTGTCTGATTTCTAAGATGCTAGGAAAAAAATTAATCTATATAGAGTCTTTTGCAAAAGTTACTTCTCCTACTGAAACTGGAAAACTTCTTTATAAATTTGCAGATCAGTTTTATGTACAATGGAAACCAATGCTAAAATGTTACCCTAAAGCAATTTATTTAGGAGGAATATATTGATGAAAAAGAATATATTTATTACTTTGGGTTCTCAAAAATTTCAGTTTAATCGATTATTAGAAGCTATAGATGCTCTTTATGAAAATAATGAAAATATGGAGAAAGCTTTTGCACAAATTGGATATAGTACATATATACCTAAACATTTTAAATATAAAAACTTTCTTGATAGAGATGAATTTATGGTTGAAATGAGTAAGGCAGATATTATTATTACTCATGGGGGAACAGGTGCAATTATAGGTGCTTTAAAAAAAGGTAAAAAGGTAATTGCTGTCCCTAGACTAGCGAAGTATGGTGAACATGTAGATGATCATCAATTACAATTAATAAAGCAATTTGATGATTTGAATTTGATTTGTCCATGTACTGATGTTAGTAAGTTAGATATAGCTTTAGAAACGGTTAAAAGAACGAAATATAAAGAGTATGAAAGCAATACAGAAACAATTATTGAAAGTATTGAACAATTTATAAAGAGGAATTTTAATAATGAATAGAGAAAAAATAATGACTTTAGTAAAAAAATGTCTTAGATTTTTGCCAGATAGAAGATATATTAAGTTATATTATCAAATGCGTGTAGGGCAGAAATTAAATATGGATAATCCGATAACATTAAACGAAAAATTGCAATGGTTAAAATTTAATTATCGTTTTCCGTTACAAACTGTTGTATCAGATAAATTACTTGTTCGTGATTATGTAAAAGAGAAAATTGGAGAAAAATATTTAATTCCATTATTAGGAAGTTGGGAAAAATATAGTGACATTGATTTCTCAAAATTACCTAATAAATTTGTTTTAAAATGTAATCATGATTCGGGTGGATTGGTTGTATGTACAGATAAGGAAAAATTGAATTATTCATTAGCGAAAAATAAAATTGAAAAATCATTGAATAGTAATTTTTTCTATATAGGAAGAGAATATCAATATAGAAATATTAAACCTATGATTTTATGTGAAGAATTTATCTCTGATAATGGAAAAGTTCCAATGGATTATAAAATATACTGCTTTAATGGAAAACCAGACGTAATTCTTGTATGTAAAGATAGGTTTGGGGAAAATACACACAGAGCAAAATATTATTATTATGATCAAAAATGGAATTTTGTTCCATTAAATAAAGGAGATGATAGAATTTCAAATCCAGGAATTCCATGTCCCAAAAACTTAGATAAAATGATAGAAATTGCTCAGGTACTTTCCAAAGACTTTATATTTTCAAGAATTGATTTATATAATATTGATGGAAGGATTTATTTTGGAGAAATCACTTTATCTCCAAATTCAGGTTTTGATGCAGATATTACTAGAGAAACAGATATTATGTTTGGTAAAAAATTAGAAATACCATATTGGGATAAGATTGATAGGAGAATTTAAAAAATAATGAAAGTATTAATTGTAGGTCCTAGTCCGACTAGATCTAAAGGCGGAATGGCAACGGTAATAGAAGAGATTGAAAAAGATAAAATATTAAATTCACAATTTGAAATAGATATTTTTGAATCTTATATAGATGGAAATAAGTTTAAGGTTTTGTTGTATTCAATTTTTGCCTTTTTAAAGTTTTATTTTACTAAAAATAATTATGATATATATCATATTCATGCTGCATCATATGGAAGTACATTTAGAAAGGGTTTTTATATCCGAGCCATAAAAAAATGGGGTAAAAAAGTTATATTGCATATTCATGGTGCAGAATATATGGTTTTTTATGAAAAAAGTAGGAAGAAAAAGAAAATTATTTCGATTTTAAATTCTGCGGATATGGTGATCGCATTATCGCAGGATTGGAAAGAAAAGTTTGAAAAAACTTTTAATTTAAAGAATTGTAGAGTTTTAGAGAATGGCATTGATATGGAACGATTGGCTCCAGCAATTACAAAGTATGAAGAACATCCACATGCACTGGTAATGTTAGGTAGATTAGGTGAGCGTAAAGGAACCTATGATTTGATACGTGCTATTAAGATTGCAAAAAACACTATACCAGATATTGTGTGTTATTTGGCAGGAGATGGCGAAATTCAAAAGTGTAGTGCAATTGTAGCAGAAAATGATATCGAAAATAATATTAAAATTGTTGGATGGGCTGGATTTGAAAAAAAACTGGATTTATTGAAAAAAACTGGAATTTTAGTTTTGCCATCATATAACGAAGGTCTTCCAATGGCAATTTTAGAAGGAATGGCTTGCGGAAAAATAATTATTAGTACGGACGTAGGAGCAATTCCAGAAGTAGTAAAAGAAGAAAATGGCATTCTAATTTCACCAGGTGACGTACAAAGCCTTGCAGAAGCAATTATAAAATGTTGCACGCAAAAAGATTATGCAGAGAGTGTTTCTAAAAATAATATATCTAAAATTGAGGATAGCTTTAGTATGATATCCATGCATAAAAAATTAGCGAGTTATTATCGGTATGTTATGAGAGAAGCAGAGTAAATGTATAGGAAGGAGTTATTGAAGAAGAATGAATTTTAAAAAATTCATGTGGAATATTAAAGAATTAAAATTTCAAATTATTCGATTATATTTTTCATGGTTACCACTCAGTAGTATGAGAGTGAAATTTCTAAAAAAACACAAAATATTCAAAGAAATGGGAGAAAATATTTTTTGGCAACCGAGAATACTACCAGTGGATGCAGATAGAATTAAAATTCATAATAATGTTGCTATTGCCACAGATGTACGATTTATTATGCATGATGTAGCGTGGATGGTTATGAAAAATTTGCCAGATGCAAATAAAGAATCGAATCATATAGTTGGATACAAAGGATGTTGTGAAATATTTGATAATGTGTTTATCGGTGCAAATGCTATTATTTTGCCTAATGTAAAAATTGGACCTAATGCTATTATAGGAGCAGGTGCTATTGTTACGAAAGATGTGCTTCCAGGAACCATAGTGGGGGGTACCAGCAAGAAAAATAGGAATGTTAAAATTGTTAAATTGAATAGAAAAGTTGGCGGAAAAAAAACTGCTGGAATGAAAAAACTTCGGAATATTGTGAAAAAAGAAAAAATTGATGTGATACATTGTCATAGTGTAAATGTGTTGAATTATGCTTTTTTGGCACTGGGATATTCATTTAAAAGAAAATACATTTTGACAATCCATAATGTAAGTATTTATGGAACATTATCTCATAAATCAGTGCTAATGCATAAACTCTTTTTACATAAGATAACAGCTATATCAGAAACTGTTAAGGATAGTATAGTTGCAAATGGATTTCCAGAAAAAAAATAGATATTATTTATGTCTGATCGCACAGCATCATGACGTATATGCAGTAGATATTATAGAAAGGCGATATATTTGGGCGGTATTTATTAAGGAGAAAAAAATGATATTTATAACTTTAGGGTCTCAAAAGTTTCAATTTGATAGATTGCTTAAGGAAGTTGACAAGCTAGTTGGAGAACAATTTATAAATCAAGAAGTATTTGCTCAAATTGGATATAGCAAATATAAGCCTAAAAACTTTGCGTACAAGGATTTTTTGGATAGAAGTGAATTTGCTAGAATGGAAGAAAAATCTGAAATTGTAATTACGCATGGCGGCACAGGTGCAATAATTGGAGCATTGAAAAAAGGGAAGAAAGTAATAGCGGTTCCTAGATTAGCTAGGTTTGGGGAACATGTGGATGATCATCAATTACAGCTAATAATTAATGGAATACAAATTGCAAAAAATGAAGTTCCAGATATAAAATGTTATCTTGCAGGCGATGGTGAAATAGACAAGATCAAAGAGCTTGTGAAACAAAAAAAATTAGAAGATAATATAGAAGTTATTGGTTGGGCTGATTTTGATAAAAAGTTAAAATTATTAAAAGAAACAGCAACTATTGTATTACCTTCATATAATGAAGGATTACCTATGGCAATTTTAGAGGGGATGGCAAGTGCAAAGGGGATTATAAGTACGATGGTAGGAGCTATTCCAGAAGTGGTTGGAAATGAAAATGGTATTTTAATTGAACCAGGTGATACAAATAAATTAGCAGAAGCCTTAGTTAAATATTCAAAAGATGTAGAATTCCTTTGCTCATCTTCAAAAGCGAATATAAAAAAAATAGAGGAACAGTTTAGTATGACATCTATGCATAAAAAACTTATGCAATATTATGACGAATTATTATAATAAATTTGAAAATATACAGGAATAAAGGTTAAAGGAGAAATAAATGAATTTGCAAAGATTGAGAATGCTATTCCATAAAATTCATTTTACGTTGATTGTAGATGGTTGTAAAAGGGCGGAATATTTGCGAAAAAAAGATTTATTGGCTTATATGGGAAAAAATTGTATGTTTCAAAGTAGAAATTTCCCAATGGATCCCAAGTTGGTAAAGATTCATGATAATGTAACCATAGCTGCTAACGTTACATTATGCACACATGATGCTATTCGTCATGTGTTAGCTAAAATAGATAGCGTAGATTATATGCCGCATTTAGGAGCTATTGAAATAGATGAAAATGTTTTTATAGGAATTGGATCGATTATAATGCCAGATGTGTATATAGGAAAAAATTCAATTATTGCAGCCGGAAGTTTAGTAACGAAAGATGTTCCGTCAGGGGTTATCGTTGCAGGCAATCCTGCCAAAATAATAGGATCATTTAATGAATTACATGAAAAAAGAAAAGCAGAAGCGTTGGAGTTATCTGGAAAAACAACAGAGGAATTAATACATATATCTTGGATGAGAATGACTAATAGGGCAAATAAAAATCATAATTAGGAAAAAGTGGAAGGTAAAAAATAAGAGATGATAAAAACACGCTATGAATTAAAATCGATTATAAAAAAAGAAAAAGCACTATATTTTCATCAAGGGGAAATAAAACAAAAAATTGTATGCTCAAAGAATGCTATTATTTTTAAGTATCAAAAATATTTGAGAAAAGAAGAATACTATATAAATCAAAAGAAAAATATTTTTAATATACTATGTATTATTTATTATAAAAGAAAAAAAAATAGATTGGGACAGAAATTAGGATTTGATATACCAGCAAATTGTTTTGACAGTGGATTAAGAATTTATCATGTTGCCCCAGTAACTGTTAATAAAGATGCTAGAATTGGTAAAAACTGTTCGATTTTTGGAAATGTATGTATAGGAGTTAGTGATTCAGGAGTTCCAAGTATTGGAAATAATTGTACTTTAGGATATGGATCTAAAGTAATAGGTGGAGTAAAAATAGCAAATAATTGCATAATAGGTGCTGGATCTGTGGTTACAAAATCAGTTGAAGAGGAGTATAGTAGGATTGCAGGTATTCCAGCTAAAAGATTGTGAGAGGTTAATTAATTATGTGTCTGAGTGATTTAATAAGTGTTATTATTCCAGTATATAATGTGGAAAAATTTTTAATGCGATGTTATAAAAGTATTGCAGATCAAACCTATTCTAAGTTAGAAATAATATTGATAGATGATGGATCTGTAGATAACAGTGGAAAAATTTGTGATGAGATTGCTGAAAATGATTTAAGAGTAAAAGTAATACATAAAAAAAATGAAGGATTGGGATTAGCAAGAAATACGGGATTAGATATGGCATCAGGAGATTATGTCGTTTTTGTAGATTCTGATGACTTTGTAAAAAAAAATTATATTGAAATTATGTATAAAGCAATAAAAGAAAATAATGCAGATGTAAGTAGTTGTGGCATTATCCAATATTATGCAGATGGAAGTCAATATGAAAAACCAATTTGTGATATAAAAAAATTTTATTCAGAAAAAGAAGAGATTAGTAGATTTTTAATTTCTATGATAGGATCTCTTCCAGAAGAAGGTGCTAATAATAAGATTCCTATGTCTGTTTGGCATCAAATGTATTCTATGAAAATAATAAAAAAATATAAATTAGCATTTTGCTCGGAAAGAGAGTTTATATCAGAAGATATTATTTTCCAAATTGATTATTTTTCAAAAGCTAAATCAGTGGTTCTTCTTGAAGAAACATTATATTTTTATTATTGTAGTCAAGTGGGATCGTTATCAACTAAATATCGGGAAAATAGATATTTGGAGGAAGTTAGATTATCTAAAGAATTGTTTAGAAAATTAGCAATAATTTTTCCAGAAGAAGTTTATAAAATACAACTTCAGGGGATGTTTTTAGGACGTGTTAGAACATGTTTAATGATGGAATATTTAAATGAAAATAACAAAAATTTTAATATGATAATAGAAGATAAGTATTTGAAAAAAATTATAAATGATTATCCAATAGAAAGATGTAAGCTGTCCTTACGGATATTTTATTATTGTATAAAACAAGAATGGTCAACTATTATTAGAATTTTATTGCATATAAGAAAGATGAAGAAATAAAAATGAAAAAATGCTGTTTTATTATACCATATTTTGGAAAATTTCCGGAATATTTTTCGATATTTTTAAAAACTTGTGCTGCAAGGAGTCAAGATTATCAATGGCTGATTTTTACAGATGATAAACGTGAATTTGATTATCCATCAAATGTAAATATTATTTATACAACATTTACAGAAATAGTTAACAAAATTCAGTCTAAATTCGAATTTAAGGTAGTGATAAATGAGCCACATAAATTATGCGATTTTAAACCAGCATATGGATATATATTTGAAGAATATTTAAAGGAGTATGAATTTTGGGGCCATTGTGATTTAGATACTATAATTGGGGATTTGGATAATTTATTAACTAGAGATATTTTGGACAATTATGATAAAATTTTTTGTCTTGGGCATATGATTCTATATAGAAATACATATGATAATAATAGAGTATTTATGAAACCTTGGAAAGGAAGATTGTTATATAAAGAATCTTTTTCGTCTCAAAAAACAACGATTTTTGACGAAACATTTAGAGATGATGAAAATATACATAGTATATTTTTATCAGAGAAAAAAAGAGTTTTTGAAGATGATTGGTCAGTTAATTTTTTGATTCAGCCAACTAAATTTATTAGAACGAAATATGATGCAAAAATAAAAGGATTTGTTAATGAAAATTCAAAAGAAGAATATCTTTATGTTTGGGATAATGGACATGTTTATAGATTTTATTTAAAAAATAATAAATTAAAAAGAGAAGAGTTTTTATATATGCATTTACAATTGCGTAAAATGACATATAAACAAGAAATACTTTTTATGGATAAGTTTAAAATTATTCCAGAGAAATTTATGCCTATAGAAGAATGGCCAATTACAGTAGATAATTTAAAAAAAATAAAAAAATATACATTTAATCATCATTTTATTAATATGAAAATTCATAATTTTAAACATAAAATAAAAAAGATAAGAGAAAATGCATAAGTTATACGAGGGAGAAAGGTTATGAAATGGGTTGTAAAATTATTAAAAAAGATAATTAATTTACCTAATACAATTAAATTTAATTTTAAAGCTTTTCCATTGAATATAGCAATTTTATTACCAGTTAGTGTACATTATAAAGTTAAAGTAGGAAAAATACCAAGAAATTCTATAAAAATCAACTCTACTAATATAAAAAGAGGAATGATTGAATTTGGATTTAAGGGTGCAGGATTTGTTTCAGCATCAAACAGTTCTGTGAATATCTGGAATTCTGGGACGATTATATTTGAAGGAAGTTGTGTAATTGCAGAAGGATTTAATATTCATTGTAATAATGGAATTTTAAGATTTGGAAATGATTTTTATGCAAATAGAAATTTAACAATACAATGTGAAAAACAGATACTATTTGGAGACAATGATTTATTAGGGTGGAATGTAAGTGTTAGAGATACGGATGGACATAGAATATATGAGCAAGGTCAACAAAAGCCAATGTTGAAAGAAGTAAACATTGAGAATCATGTTTGGATAGCATCAGATTGTACTATATTAAAGGGAACACAAATAGCGTCAGATAGCGTAATTGGATGTAATAGTTTAGTATGTGGAATAAAAGTTGAAGAAAAAAATTCATTAATTGCTGGTTCTCCAGCAAAAGTAAAAAAAACAGATATAGTTTGGAACAAATAAGGAGATAAGTTGACATGTTAGTAATAAAGAAATCAAATATTTATTATAATGTTATATGTATTTTATTGTATCATATTATATTTGTTCGGTGGTCATATTTTGAAAAATATGATTTACTTAAGTATGGATTTATAGCAATTGAATTTGCAATGATTTTGATATGGTTGAGTAGGAAAAAAAGGGTAAATGAGTTAATAGTAAATATATTATGTATGTGTTTTATGATATGTGCATTATATTCATCATTTCGTAATCCTGGGTCTGTATCAGGTTCAACAATTCGAGGAATCGTATATGTTTTTATGTTTTTTGAAGTTATTACAGTAGTTCAATTATTTGCGGAACAAGGAAAAATGAAAATGCTTTTTAAAGTTTTTTATTTTCTTAGTTTATTTTATGCAATTATATCAGATATAATCCTTTTAGCATTACCTAATTATGCACAAACACATTCAGCGTACTATTTTATTGGAAATAAATTTGTTTTGGCATATATGCATATTTATATAATTTTATTTTTTCTATTGCTTAAATGGGATGAGTATAATTATAAAAACAATAAAATTGTATATAAATTAATTATTTATTTTGTTTGGTCAATAGCCATTAATTTAAAAACAGAATGTTCTACAGGATTGGTTGGTTCTGTGGTGTTAGTGATTTTATTAATATTTTTTAATCAACATTTTAATGCAAAAAACTGGTTAATTATTTTAGGAATATCTGATGTGATTTTTGTTTTTTTTAATACTATAATATTATCACAGCCAATAGTTCAATATTTTATTACAGATATTTTAGGAGAAAGCTTGGATTTACATGGGCGATTGCAGATGTATACAACGGTAATCCCTGTTTTTTTAAAACAACCTTTGTGGGGATATGGTTGTAATAACTATTATCCTGTATTGTATTCATTAGTAAAAGCACCAAATGCACAAAATGGTATTTTAAATTGTATGATTCAGTTTGGTATTATAGGAACAATAATTTTGGTTATTGTATTATTTTTGATGTTAAAAAAGTCAGAAAATGTAAAGGAGTGTTATCCTTTGTATGCATTGATTATAATGATGACAATTATATCTTCGGTTGAAATTACTATAGATATTTATTTTATTTTTTTCTGTACAACAACTTGGGGATTAGCTATGCAGAAGAAAAGGGAAATTGAAAGAAAAAGAAAGGAGATATAATGATGCAAAAATCATTAGCACAGAATGCATTATTTAATATGCTTTATAAAGCATTAACAGTAATTTTTCCACTTGTCACAGTTTCATATGTTTCACATATATTAGGGGCTTCAGGAATTGGTCAAGTGTCATCAGCTCAGAACTTTGTTACTTATTTTACAATGGTAGCTTCGTTAGGTATACCAACATATGGAGTTAGAGCAATAGCAAAAAAACGAATACATAATAATAAAAAGTTAACTGATGAAGTGTTTTCTGAATTGTTTATAATTAATGCATGTGCCACTACAATTAGTTTAATAAGTTATATAATTATTGCAGCTTTTTGGATTAATTGTACGGAACTTAATATTATATTCTCATCATTAATTATACTTAATTATTTAAACATTGAATGGGTATATCAAGGATTTGAAGAATATAGATATATTACTATTAGAAGTTTTATAGTGAAAATTTTGTCTTTGTGTTTGATGTTACTATTAATAAGAAAGCCATCAGATATTGAGATTTATGCAATAATTGTGTGCTTTGGGACAGCAGGAAATTACATTTTCAATATGTTTAGATTAAGAAAGTATGTAAGATTTACAATAAGCAAATTAAATCTTATGCAACATATTAAGCCAATTATTGTATTATTTGCATCTGTATTAGCTATTGAACTCTATAGTTTGATGGATGTTACAATGTTAACTCAATTGACGGCTTCCGAAAATGTAGGATATTATTCTAATGCCGTTAAAATTGTTAAAATGGTAGCTAACACATTTACGGCCATTGGTGCAGTTTTATTACCAAGATTAAGTTTATATTATGCACAAAAAAATAATAGTGAATTAGAAAAAACGATTTCTGATTTTTTAAGGGTTATTTTATTTATTTCAATACCAAGTTGTTTGGGAATTTTAATGGTAGCAGATATGGTAGTGAGTATATTATTTGGAAATAGTTTTATGCCAGCTATTACCACATTACGTATTCTTACACCATTAGTAATTATGATGCCGCTTTCAGGTGGAGTTTTTGGTCAATTATTATTAACGACAGATAATGAAAACAAATTTTTAAAAAGTGTTGTTATAGGAAGTGTTGGAAATATTATTTTGAACATGTTATTAATTCCTGTTTTAGCACAAAATGGTGCGGCAATTGCATCCGTAGTTACAGAAGCATTAGTAACTATTCTTATGATTATACAATGTAGAAAAATGGCAAATATAATATTAGATTATAAATGTTTAGCATCTATTATTTTTTCGGCTTGCTTAATGTGTGGTGCAATTATTATTGTAAAGAATTATTTAGGTGTAAATGGTTCTTTAATAGCACTAATAATAGACATTGTTGTAGGTGTAATTTTTTATTTAATTGGATTAGTTATAACAAAAAATGATATGATAACGACTATAATTGATAAAATAAAGAGGAAATAGGGTATGAATACAACACTAATCATCATGGCAGCCGGAATCGGCTCCAGATTTGGAGAAGGAATCAAACAGTTAGCTCAGATGGGACCGAATGGAGAGATCATCATGGATTATTCCATTCATGATGCAAAAGAAGCAGGATTTAATAAAGTAGTCTTTATTATCCGCAAAGACATTTTCAAGGAGTTCGAAGAGATTATCGGAAACAGGATCAAAGAACAGATTGATGTAGAATATGTATTTCAGGAAGTTGACAACACATTGGGGTCAGACCCTATGAAATACCGATAAAATGAATGAACATATCCTAAAAGTTTTCTAAAGAAAGTATAATATGAATTTTTAGCGAGTACTTGAGTCAGCACCTATGAATATAGCTGGTCGAAACAAATAATCATAAGATAAATATACGAATCTGTATGTATTAAGGGATACCCAGTTAAAGCAATGTAAGCACAGTAAGGAGAGATTATGAAAACAACATTACTTATCATGGCGGCCGGAATCGGAAGCCGATTTGGAACAGGAATAAAGCAGTTGGAACCGGTCGATGATGCTGACCATATTATCATGGACTACTCAATCCATGATGCGATTGAGGCTGGCTTCAATCATGTGGTATTTATCATCCGTAAGGATATCGAGCAGGAGTTCAAAGAGGTTATCGGTGAGCGTATCAAAGCTATCTGTGCTGCCCATGATGTGACGGTGGATTATGCTCTCCAGGACATTAACGATATTCCGGGGACTCTGCCGGAAGGCCGTACAAAGCCGTGGGGAACCGGTCAGGCCGTGCTTGCAGCAAAGAATATTCTTAGCACACCGTTCATCGTGATCAATGCCGATGACTACTATGGCAAGGAAGGTTTCCGTGCCGTCCATGAGTATCTGGTAAATGGCGGCAAGTCCTGTATGGCTGGCTTTGTGCTGAAAAACACGCTGTCCGACAACGGCGGTGTGACCCGTGGCATCTGCAAAATGGATGAGCAGAACAACCTGACAGAAGTTGTGGAAACCAAGAATATTGTAAAGACCGCAACCGGAGCGGAGGCAGATGGCGTGGCTGTTGATGTGAATTCGCTGGTTTCTATGAATATGTGGGGTCTGACTCCGGATTTTCTTACTACATTGGGAGACGGCTTTCAAGAATTCTTTGAGAAAGAGGTGCCGGGCAATCCTCTGAAAGCAGAGTTTCTGATTCCGATCTTCATCGGTGAGCAGCTGGAGCAGGGAAAGATGTCTGTGAAGGTTCTGAAAACCAACGATACCTGGTACGGCATGACCTACCATGAGGATGTCGCAGCAGTAAAGGACAGCTTCAAAAAGATGCTGGAAAACGGCGTGTACAAGGCAGATCTCTTCTGTGATCTGTAAACTATGATGCAGGGAACCATGGAGTTGCTCGGAAAAATCATCACAAATATTTTAACGGCTTTGTATGAACCATTCGGATTTTCGCTTCTGCTTTCCTTTTTGGCCATGTTTTTTTACCTGTATGCGTATGAACCGGGCGAAGCGGGCAAAGGCTGGAAGTGCGCTCTGGTGACATGGTACGAGAGGTTCAAAGGAAGCGTGTTCTTTCGGAAATTGTTTCTATTGGCATTCGTGACTTCAATGATCCTGTTCCGAACGCTGTTGAACCGAAATTTGTGGTTGAATCCGCTATCCAATGTCTTGGACGGATGGGGTATCTGGAAGACAGTGAATGGCGAGCAGGCGCTGACAACAGAGGGCATCGAGAACGTCATTATGATGGTGCCGTTCACCGGTGTGCTTATGTGGACATTCGAAGAAAAGACAGGAAACAGCTGGAGGAAGATACTGTGGGATAGCGGAAAGACAGCGTTGATCTTTTCGGTAAGTATTGAGACGCTGCAATTACTGCTTCGCCTGGGTACGTTTCAGCTGTCAGACATCTTCTATAATACAGTTGGTGGAGTGATTGGCGGGTTGATGTACTACGGAATCAGGAAGGCAAGAAAGCGTCTATAGAAGAGTATTGTTTTGTGGTAGAAAAAATAAATGCCGTGTGTGGAACACAGGCTCTCCCCGGAGCTGAGGCGCACACGGTATATTTTGAGAGCTGATATATAGTTTATAACGGAAATAAAATGAGATAGAAGAAATGGAGTGTGACAAAAAATGAACTTATCTAAAATACATCATATTGCAATCATCGTATCCGACCATGAAGCCGCAAAGGATTTCTATGTGAACAAGTTGGGATTCTCTGTCATCAGAGAAAACTACCGTCCAGAGCGTAAGGACTGGAAGCTAGATCTTCGTGTCAATGAGCACACAGAGCTGGAGATTTTTGCAGAAGAAAACCCGCCGAAGCGCGTGAACCGCCCGGAGGCCTGTGGGCTGCGTCACCTTGCATTTTGTGTGGAGAGCGTGGAGCAGACAGTGAATGAGTTGACAGAGGTAGGAATTGAATGTGAGCCAATTCGTGTGGATGATTACACCGGCAAGAAGATGACTTTCTTCCATGACCCGGACGGACTGCCGTTGGAGCTGCACGAGTAAAATGAAGAAAACAAGAAAACCAGGCGGCGGTCGTAAGAAGCTGAAGCCGGAGTATGATGCCGGGAAAAATCTGAAAGAGCAGATGGAAAGTGCTGTGGCACTTTATGATTCTGAGATGTCCTTGCAGGCCATCGGCGAAGAACTGGGATTAAATCCAATCAAAGTAAGAAAGCTGCTCATCACGGCCGATGTGTATGAATCTGAAGTGGCGGAGAAGGTGCAAGCTACCTTTCAAGAATACCGTGAAACACAAGACTACAAAACCTCCATACTCTCAACTGCAAACACTCTGAAACTTTCCAAAGCCTCCGTCACCTCGTACCTGCCATACGAAAAGGGCGTATACTTTCCAAAGGAGGCACCTGTGGAAAAAATCAGCGTGGGAGCAGAGCGGCAGCGGAGATACCGAGCAGTAAGAAAACTGCGAACCGAGCCGACAGAGGAGCGTCTGTGGGAAGTGGTTCTGCTTTATTCTGGAGTGCGGTTCAAAACCTACTCCGGTTTACCCTTTACCTATGAAGTACGAAAAGGCCGGAATGGGCAATACACAAAAGAGCTTTGGATCGATCGCCGGGAGAACAGTAAAAGCTTGGCATGGAGTTCGGTATTGCTGGCACTGAACAATATAAAAGAGGTGGGAGCGGTGGTGGATAGGCCGAAAGCTCTGGGCGACATCCGAGGCGTGACTTATATTTATGGAATGTTCTACCGATTCGGACTCATTGATATGCCGGATAAAGTGAATGGGAAGATGAAAAGAGCTGGTCGGCAGATGTGACATTCTAAGGATGGATGACGGCTTTTATTACTAATCGTTCCATATCGAACAAATATCCCCCTTCTCCCACCGTACCCTTCAAAAACACGTCCGGTGAAATTTCAATCCAAAAATCGCCGGGGAAAAGCTGTAAGGGCCACGAACAACCTGCTACACAGCCATCTGGTATTTGCTCACCCCCATAAAATCCATCCCAAGATCATCCCTCAAAGCCGCAAGATCACGGACTGAGGAGAGTACCTGGGCAGGGCAGACGCCCCGGCGGAGGCCCCTGGGCCCCAGGCTCTCCGAAGACTGGTAAATGAGAATATACGTTATCACCCGCATAAATATACCAGCAAAAAAAGAAACGGGGAAAACTTGAAAACGACGCTGAAACGTGGTATAATAGTGGTACGAACAAGCCGTGTTTGGTACGACAACTGTGCGCTGTGGTACTGTAACTGTTGTTTCGAAATTAGGAACGACTACAAAAAGTGTGCGAAAAACTAGCGTAGCTACGACGACACCTACCAGGTCCAGGTCGTGTCTTGGTACGACAACGAGAACTCTTACACCTCTCAGATGGTTCGTACCATTAAGTACTTCGCTGAGAACTGCTAATGACGTTCTGCCGTTAAAAATCGCCTGATTTGTCTACCGGAGTTTGTCTTGCTCAACTACGAACAAGCTTGACTTGGTACGACAACCATATCTAGGAATTTTTCGCCCTTCTTTTTGTGGTCCGCCGCAAAAGGAAGGGTGTTTTTTTATGTGTTTGAAAGAGCTTCGGGACGAATTTTTGTATGACTGTGAATGCCGCCACCTGGCAAAAGGATCTCTGCGGAATTATCGGGCATCTACCCGGTTCTTGCTGGAATTTCTGGAACGGAAGCAGATCACGGAACTGGAGGATGTGCGCCCACGGCACCTTCGGGACCTGATGAAGGAAAAGCAGGATGCAGGCAACACGCCCCGGTACATCAACGATCTGCTGAAGGTCTGGCGTACCTGGTTTAATTATCTGGTGGAGGAGGGCTATTTGGAAGAGCGAGATAACCCGGCCAAAAAGGTGAAGCCACTGCGGCAGCCCCGGACCATCATTGATACCTTTACCGCAGCAGAAATGAAGCGGATGATCCAGTTCTACGACGGCAAGGACTTTCTGGAGGTGCGGAACAAGACCATCATCATGCTGCTGTTTGACACAGGGATGCGCTGTAACGAGATGATCCAGATGGAGCCCGAGGACATCAAACCGGATTACATTCTGGTGAAGCATGGCAAGGGCGGCAAGGAGCGTGTGGTACCGAAATCTCCGGCACTGTCCAAGCAGCTCATCAAATACTGTGCGCTCCGGGATGGCTACCGGAAAGAATGCCCCACCTGCCA
>ENA-OOZN01001303-OOZN01001303.1-human-gut-metagenome-genome-assembly--contig:-NODE-1303-length-17102-cov-3.367220_pt1 | contig 17102 bp, 13 predicted proteins | sample MGYA00241187_ERZ501397 | MGnify/ENA primary metagenome ERZ501397 (study PRJEB25962, sample SAMEA2042921) | human gut metagenome | biome: human gut; feature: human-associated habitat; material: faeces... | reverse complement strand
TATTGATGGCAGTACTGCAAGCGGTGCTTGCAGTATGCAGGGGGATAAGTTAGAAAATAAAATTTTCAAACTACTTATTGGTGGCAGTACTGCAAGCGGTGCCTGCAGTATACAGGAGGATAAAAATGGGAATAGGTTTTTACCCGCATCTTGCGTGGGACAGTATAAGAAAAAATAGGAGACTCTACCTTCCGTACATACTGACATGTACCGGAATGGTGATGATGTTCTATATAATTGCATTTTTAGCCGGAGATCCGCTGCTAAAAACAATCAGAGGTGGTTCGTTTATGGCGGAAATGCTTGGAATGGGAACTTATGTGATAATGATTTTTGCGGTGCTGTTTCTTTTTTACACGAACTCATTTCTGATGAAGAGAAGGAAAAAGGAATTCGGTCTGTATAATGTGCTCGGTATGGGAAAGGGCAATCTGGCGAGAATTTTATTCTGGGAGAGCGTTCAGATTGCGTTCATATCGCTCAGTGCAGGACTTATGTTCGGCATAGTGTTTGCAAAGCTTGGTGAGCTTGCCATGATGTATGCAATCAAGGGGGAGAATAATTACAATATAACAGTGAATATGGAAGCGCTGTTTATGACATTGAAGGTTTTTGGCGTAATATATGTACTTCTTTTTGTCAACATGGTGAGACAGGTCAGAATGTCAAAGCCGGTTGATCTGCTAAGGAGCGAGAACAGGGGAGAGAAGCCTCCTAAAGCGAACTGGTTCATTGCACTGTGCGGTGTAGTTATCCTCGCAGGAGCGTACTACATTGCCGTGACGATAGAGGACCCGCTGAGCGCTCTAAGTATGTTTTTTGTGGCAGTTATAATGGTAATAATAGCCACATATCTGCTGTTTATAGCAGGCTCGGTGACAATGTGCCGTCTGCTGCAGAAGAACAAGCGCTATTACTACAAGACCAATCATTTTGTGTCGGTGTCATCGATGCTATATCGAATGAAGAGAAACGGCGCAGGTCTTGCCTCAATATGTGTGCTGTGCACTATGGTGCTTGTCATGCTCTCGGCTACGGTATGTCTTTATGCCGGTGAGGAGAGTGTTGTGAGAAACAGGTATCCGAGGGATATCAATCTCACGACAGTTTTTAACAGTTATCCGGATATGGAAAATTATATGGGTGATATGAAGGAATCCGTAAAGAGCTGTGTGGGTGCTGCGGGTGAGGAGATTGTGGATTTAACCGATTATACGGCGGCTATATTTTCATGTGCCTATGCGAACGGAAAAATTAATTACACAGATTATGAGACCACAGATTACTACAGTGCCGGACTGTCGCCGACCATATATCAGATGTTTGCAATCTCATTGGATGATTACAACCGCCTGATGGATGAGAATGTGGAGCTTGATGATGATGAGGCGATTGTATGCTTCACGAAGGGAATGGGAAGTGCTAAGAATGTCTCACCTGATGAGCTGGTTCTAGGGGACGATGGACCGCACTACAAGGTAAAAAATATCATCGGAAGGTTCATAGCCAATGGAACGGAAGCATACAATGTGCTTCCGGGAATGTATATTATTGTGAACAACCCAAAGGATATAGTGCTTCCTATAATCAATACGCCGGGCAGCAGTGGAGTGATAATATCATGGTTCTATAATTTTGACATGACAGGCAGTGAGGCAGGAAAAATCGTTGCTGCGAATGAGCTTAACAGCATGTTCAACCGGGAATATAAGGAAAATGAGGCGTACCTTGCCGGGATTACCCATGTGAATGTTGAGGGCAGGGAGGCTGAGAGAGACAATTTCTACACAATGTTCGGTGCACTCCTGTTCCTTGCGATTTTCCTTGGAATAATATTTGTGCTTGCCACGGTGCTTATCATATATTATAAGCAGGTTACTGAAGGCTATGAGGACGGCGGGCGCTTCGAGATTATGAAAAAGCTTGGCATGAACCAAAAAGATATTAAGTCCAGTATCAATTCCCAGATGCTCACGGTATTTTTTCTGCCTATTATAATGGCATGTGTACATCTTGCGTTCGCTTTCCCGATTGTGAGTAAGCTTCTGCTGTGTTTCGGATTTAGCGATAAGGGCTTTTTTGCACTGGTAAATGTTGTATGTGCGCTTGTGTTTGCGGTATTTTATGTTATTGTGTACAGAATTACATCAAAATCGTATTATAATATTGTAAATGAATAGTCAAAAGTTTCTTGAATTTTGGCATGCAAGTAGGTATAATAGACATGTATTTGTCAATATACTGTTACGAAAAAAGGACTGTGGATGAAGATATTGGAAAATATTGTTTTGTCCGGAAAAAAGGTGTATGCCATGAAAATTTGGGAATTTTTTGAAAATATGAACGAATGTGTGTATGCTTCGGACATAGATACGGATGAACTGGTATATATGAATAAAAAGGCACTCAGGATGTACGGCATTCATTCGTTAGATGAGATAGCTGGAAAGAAATGTTATGAGGTGCTGCAGCATTGCTCAGCACCTTGTGCCGTCTGCAACAATAAACAGCTTTGTGAAGGAGAGTTTATTGAATGGAGGCATTACAATCTTCTGCTTGACAAGGATTTTGCGATAAAGGATACACTTGTAACCGATGGCGGCAGAAGATACAGGGTGGAGCTTGCGATTGATGCTGACGCAGTGGGGCATGACCATGAGTGCGAGGATGCGAGCCGCTATGAGAACATCGAGGCAATCTCAAACGAGGCACTAAGAAGTGCACTTCAGGCGCCGACACCGGATATGTCATTACAGATTGTGCTTGAATATATAGGTAAGGCACTCAAGGGAGAGAGGACATATATATTTGAGCAGAATGAGCTTGGAGGGGATGACAATACCTACGAATGGACGGCGGTCGGTGTGGAGCCGCAGAAGCACACACTGCAGAATGTTCAGGCGGATGTGTGTGCTGAATGGTACAGAAATTTTGCTGAGAACAGGTATATAATGATTGCAGATCTGGAGGATATCAAGGAGAGTGACCCGCTTCAGTATGAGAACCTCAGGAGGCAGGATATACATTCGCTTGTTGTTGTTCCGCTTTATGACAATAAACAGGCTATAGGCTTCTATGGTGTTGATAATCCGCCGGTCGAGACACTCAGGTATGCTTCTAATATTTTGCACATACTTGGTCACTTCATAATCTCATGCATAAGGAGAAGAAATCTTATGAAGGAGCTCGAGATTATGAGCTACAACGACCAGCTTACCGGGCTTGGAAACAGATACGCGCTCAATGAATATATGAGCAAGGTGGATGTGAACAGAAGCATGGGCATTGTCTATTGCGATGTGACCGGGCTTAAGAAGGTTAATGATACCCAGGGACATGAGATGGGTGACAGGCTGCTTAAGGATGCCTGTGAAAGTCTCAGAAGAGTGTTTGATGGTTATGGGCTGTTCAGGATAGGCGGAGATGAATTCTTAGCGGCTGCCAACGGTGTGACCAGGGAGGAGCTTAGCGAGCATGTACGTCTTTTGAAGGAGGACATGAAGGTACACGGTGTCAATATGGCTGTGGGTGAGGTGTGGACTGACAAGGCACCAAGAAACCAGGACGCGCTTTTGACGGAGGCGGAGAAACTGATGTATCAGGATAAGGCTGATTTTTATAAGAGAACAGGAATTGACAGAAGAAAATATTAATATATAGAAAGCAGAGAGTAATTATTTTAATGGAAAACAGCAAAACAGAAAACATGACAAACACAGCAGAGGAGATGAAGAATGCAGAGAGCGCAGTCAATGCGGTAAGGTATGAGGACGCACCTATCGATGAGCGAATAATACGCGCAGTTCAGGAGATGGGCTTCGAGGTGATGACACCGATACAGCAGCAGGCGATTCCGGCACTTCTTGAGGGACGTGACGTGCTTGGTCAGGCACAGACGGGAACAGGAAAGACTGCAGCATTCGGAATACCGATGATACAGAGAATTGACCCTGAGGTTGAGGGTGTGCAGTGTATCATACTCTGTCCTACGAGAGAGCTTGCAATTCAGGCAGCAGAGGAGCTTCGCAAGTTTGCAAAGTTCATGCATGGAATTAAGATTCTTCCTATATATGGAGGACAGGATATATCCAAGCAGATACGCTCACTCAAGGGTAATGTCTCGATTATTGTCGGAACTCCGGGACGTGTCATGGACCACATGAGAAGACATACACTGCGTCTTGAGAACATCAAGGCTATCGTGCTTGATGAGGCGGATGAGATGCTTAACATGGGCTTCCGTGAGGATATTGAGACTATTCTCAAAGAAATTCCTGAGAACCACCAGACAGCATTGTTCTCAGCGACAATGCCTAAGCCTATCCTTGACATCACACATACCTACCAGAAGGATGCAGTGCATGTGAAGGTTGCAGCAAAGGAGGTTACAATACCGCTTGTAAAGCAGTATTACTATGAGGTTCAGCGGCAGAACAAGGCTGAGGTGACGGCGAGACTTTTAGATTACTATAATCCTAAGCGCTCACTCATCTTCTGCAACACTAAGAAGATGGTAGACGACCTCACTGAGGAGTTAAAGGGCAGAGGATACTTTGCTGAGGGACTTCACGGAGATATGTCGCAGTTCCAGCGTGACAAGGTTATGAACGGTTTCAGAAACGGCACAGTCGAGATTCTTATTGCAACGGATGTTGCGGCAAGAGGAATTGATGTTGATGACGTAGAGGCGGTATTCAACTACGACGTTCCGCAGGATATCGAGTATTATGTCCACAGAATAGGACGTACCGGAAGAGCCGGAAGAACAGGACGTTCCTTCACACTTGTTGTCGGAAGGGAGATATACAAGATAAGGGAAATCGAGAATGTGTGCCACACCAAGATTAAGGCGCGCACAATACCTTCGGCAGCAGATATCACTGCTGTCAAGGCGCAGAAGATTTTGTCAAAGGTTATGGAGGTCAGAAACGAGAAAGATTTGACCAAGATGACCAAGATTATCGCCGATAAGATGAATGACGATGACGTTACAGCCATGGAGCTTGCAGCCGCATTCCTTAAGCTGCACATGGGAGAAGAGCTTGAAGATATTCAGGTTGAGGTATATAAGCCAAGACGTGCGCGTCATTTTGAGGAAGAGAATGGGCGTAAAGGCGGACGTGGACGCAGAGGTGGATGCGATGACCGTCGCAGAGATGATAGCGACAGGGAAGGGCGCAGGCGTAGGGGCGGAAAGCCGGAAAAAGACAGCTACATCGAAATGGGTGGGAAATCCAGAAGGGATGACCATCATGAGAAGGGCGAGAAATCCGGCAGGGACGAGCGCCGTGAAAAAGGCGAGAAGTCTTCAAAAGAAGAACGCCGCAGGAAGGAGCGTATCGGACGCGACGGCAACGCAAGAAATGAGAAGGGAAGAGTTGATTTCGGAGTTGAGCGCCGCTTAAGAGAGAAGCGCGAGAAGCAGAAGAATAAGAAGAAAGATTGATGCATCATTGCCATTGGTGAGATAGTTTTTGACTTTGGTTAGTGTCCTCAATGGTCTGAGGAAATATTATCCCCACCTGATTTATACCGGTATCTGGTTGTCAGATTTTATGTCTGACTTCATGGAGCGAGTATAATCATCAGGTGGGGATTTTTTTGCTTCAGGCGGTAAGCTTGAAAATAAAGTTTTCAAACTACTTATTGGTGGCAGTACCGCAAGCGATGCTTGTAGTATGCAGGAAGATAAAATTCATGAATAAGCATGCTCATTTCCGGTTACAAAGGTGAATATCTGAATACAGCTTTAGAGAATTACCTATAGATATGCATGTATCCAAAGTATATAACGTACCACATATTGAAAATGTGTGTGTGAAAATCATATTTATATGAAACGATTTATATGAAACAATAACATATACTCTTGATTTTTTTCATGGGTTAGTCTATACTGACAATAGAAGTTAGGCATAACTAACTTAAATATATTAACTTAAACATGTTAACCTAAACACATTAACTTAAAAGCGTGTATGATGTCACATACAATGGAAGCTTACATATAATAATATAGCAGGCATAGCTGGTGCCGGAAAAGGAGGATGTTATGAAAGGTATAATTTTAGCAGTTGTAATAATCGCTGTGTGCAGGGCAGTCAAGATTTTAATGAGAAGAGAGTTAAAAAAATCAGGGAATACAGATGACAATAATTTTAAGGGGGCAGTAGGAGCATGACAGATGTACTTTCAGGACTTCTTATTCCATTTGCAGGCACCACTCTTGGTGCCGCATGTGTTCTTTTCGTTAAAAAAGAGATGAATGTCATACTACAGAGGGCTCTCACCGGCTTTGCCGCCGGGGTAATGGTGGCGGCGTCGGTGTGGAGCCTTTTACTTCCTGCGCTTAGTCAGGCATCGGGTATGGGAAGGTGGTCATTTGTTCCGGCAGTTGTGGGGTTCTGGGCAGGGATTATGTTCCTGTTTTTGTTGGATAATATTATTCCACATCTGCATTCAGACACTGAGCAGGCGGAGGGACCGAGGGCAAATCTAAAAAAAACGACAATGCTTGTCCTCGCGGTCACGCTGCACAATATTCCTGAGGGAATGGCGGTGGGAGCCGTATATGCAGGCTATATAAGCGGGAATTCCGGAATAACGCTTATGTCGGCGATGGCGCTTGCGGTCGGAATAGCAATACAGAACTTTCCGGAGGGCGCGATAATATCCATGCCGTTAAGAAGCCGTGGCATAGGCAGGGGAAAATCATTTCTGTACGGAGTGTTGTCAGGTGCGGTGGAGCCTGTGGGGGCTGTCTTAACCATCATGGCAGCAGGCATTGTTGTTCCGGTTCTTCCGTACCTTTTAAGCTTCGCAGCAGGGGCGATGATTTACGTTGTTGTCGAGGAGCTTATACCCGAGATGGCACAGGGAAAGGGAAAGCAGAGTGATATAGGCACATTGATGTTTGCGGCAGGATTTACTGTGATGATGACGCTTGATGTGGTGTTTGGGTAAAATTAATTGTAAAGAAAAGGTAAAAATGTAAATAAAATAATGTATAATATTAAAAAATTCATAGAAAAAGTATTGAAAAAATTATGTGTCAATGCTACATTATATCCGTGCGAATTCGGGATACCCGAGATAACTATGCACAAAGGAGAGCCTTATTATGAAAAAGGGTTTTGTAAAGGGTGCTGCTGTTATGATGGCAGCAATGACAATGCTTACCGGATGTAACAGCAAGCCAACTGACAGCACAGCTACAACAGGTACAAGCGCAGCGGATACTTCAGCAGCAGATACTTCAGCAGCAGATACTACTGCGGCAACAGATGCCACCACAACAGAGGGTGCATCAAATGAGGTTAAGCAGAGCTTTGACAAGCTCACACTTGAGTTCGTTCCTTCTAAGGACGCCGATGTTATCATCACAGGCACGAAGGAGCTTCCACAGCTTGTTAAGGAAGGGATGGCTAAGCTGGGATATGATATCGGGGAAGTAGATATCTCAGTCGGTACGAGCTACGATGCAACAGGCGAGGCTATGTCAGCGGGAACAATTGATGTAGGCTGGTTACCGGGCGGTACTTATGCACTCTACTCAGATGATGTAGATGTCATTCTTACAGCTACACGTAATGGTCTTTCAAACGACAGCGAGAATCCGGCAGACTGGAATGGTGATGCCAACGCAACACAGAAGAACGGTCCACAGGTTACATACTACCGTTCACTTATCTACGCAACACCTTCAGAGTACGGAAAGCAGTTAGCTGAGAAGGTTAACAACGGAGAGACTCTTACATGGGATGATCTTAACAAGGCTACATGGGCAGTTCAGAAGACTTCCTCATCAGCAGGTTATATCTATCCTACAATGTGGCTTATGAAGAACTATGATGGCAAGAAGATAAGTGATCTTGCTAATGTTATTCCTCTTGATTCCGGCTACGGCACAGCATTCTCTTATGCAGCAGCAGAGAGCGTTGATATCATCGTATGCTATGCTGATGGACGTAACGATTATGAGGAGAGCTGGATGCTTGCTTCAGATCAGCAGGATTCAACAGGCAAGCAGGGTATGGGAAGAAGCGAGTCTATCTGGAATGAGCTTAATGTAATCGGTGTAACAGATGGTATTTACAACGATACAGTTGCTATTTCAAAGAGAAGCCCATATTATACAGATGAGCTTAAGGAAGCTCTTCAGCAGTGCTTTATAAATATCATCAATACCGAGAAGGGTAAAGAGATATTTGGTGTATACAGCCACGCAGGCTATGCAATCGCTACAGACGCAGATTATGATAGCGCTCGTGCTGCACTTAAGGCAGTTTCAGAATAATACGGTATAGCTCCGGATAAAAAAGGGGTACCTCACAAGCTGTGTGGGTGCCCCTTTAATTGAAAAACAGGCTTTGACTGTTAATAACCATTTGCGCATTTTCGCAAATATCAGCTTGAAAGGGCTGTTACTTTACAAAAAGGAATTAGACAATGATTGAATTTAAGAATGTATATAAGACTTATCCGAATGGCTTTACGGCCTTAAAAAATGTGAATTTGAATATTGAACAGGGAGAATTCGTTGCGATTATCGGACTTTCGGGTGCCGGTAAATCAACTATTCTCCGCTGTATTAATCGTATGCATGATATACAGCAGGGAACACTTACCGTGGACGATGTTGATGTGGAGAGCCTTAGCGGTAAGGCACTGCGCCGTTTCCGCCGCAAGGTGGGAATGATTTTCCAGAGCTTTAACCTTGTATCAAGAAGCACGGTTATCAAGAATGTGCTGACAGCAGATGTGCCGGATATGCCATTCTGGAGAGTATTATTCGGAATATTTACCAAGGAACAGAAGATGAGGGCTTTAGAGAGCCTTGATAAGGTAGGTATCCTTGACAAGGCATATACAAGATGTGACCAGCTCTCGGGAGGACAGCAGCAGAGAGTTGCACTTGCAAGAACCTTAAACCAGAATCCTTCAATTATTCTTGCCGATGAGCCTGTTGCGAGCCTTGATCCGGTTACAGCACGTCAGGTTATGAGTGATTTCGTGAGAATCAACAAGGAATACAAGATTACCATTCTTCTGAACATACACCATGTTGACCTGGCACTCAACTACTGTGACCGTGTAATTGGCGTAAGAGCGGGAGAGATTGTTTTTGACGGACCTGCTTCAAGCATTACTCAGGAACAGCTTGACGAGGTGTACAATGGCACAGCGGTTCCTACTACAGAGAAGTCCGATAACTAGGAGGTGCGTTTATGAGTGAAGAGTACAAGGCACCTAAGGCTAAGGTCAAGCTTTTTGACCGCATATTCAAGCCGCAGGTTATCACTATCGCCAATGGACATACAACGGTAAGACCCAGAAGCAGAATGCCGCTCATACTTATTGTGCTGTTCATTGTGCTTTTCTGGGCATTTAAGATGACCGGCTTCAGTTTCGTTACGGTCTTTTCGAGAATAAATGAGCTTTTTGTAATTCTTGGCAAGATTTTCCATCCAAAGTGGAGCTTCTTTGGCAAGGTTATATCACCGCTTATCGACACTATAAAAATGTCCGTCTTAGGTACTGTTATAGGCTGTGCGGCTGCACTTCCCTTTGCGGTGCTTGCTTCAAGCAATATTATTCACAATCGTGTTGTTGTGAGCGTCATCAGATTTATACTGGCTCTTGTAAGAACGGTGCCTACACTTATTATTGCGCTGGTATGTGCGCTTATTTTCTCACTTGGAACATTTGCCGGAACACTTGCCATCGCGATATTTACATTCGGAGTTGTGGCTAAGATGCTTTATGAGAGCATAGAGACTATAGATATGGGCCCGTTTGAGGCTATGGAAGCGCTTGGCGCGAATAAATTTCAGGCTTTCTGGTCGGCATGTATTCCGCAGATTCTCCCTGTATATTTAAGCCACAGCCTTTACTGCTTTGAGATGAATGTAAGAGCCTCAGCAATTCTTGGATATGTAGGTGCAGGAGGTCTTGGAATAACCATCAATGAGCGTATCGGATGGCGCGATTACAATGGACTTGGAATGGTACTCCTTGCGCTGTTTGTGGTTGTTGTTGCGATTGAGTTTTTCAGTGAGTATCTGAGAAAGAAGCTCAGCTAAGTATTAGGAAAGCATGGAGATAGACATGGGTAAAAATAGAAAAAGTACTGTAAATAAAAAAGAAAATGCGGAAAGTATTTTGGATAGGGCTGAGAAGAAGCTGACGGTTCTTGAAATGTATGAAAGACAGCCTCACAAGTGGCTTCTGTATCTTGGAATAGTACTTGTAATTGCGGTTATAATCGGATGGTCTGCTTCCGATATACATTTTTCCGGAATGACGGCAACAGGTACGGAGGTTGCAAAGGGTGTTATGCATGGTGTGTTTCACCCGGATACCAAGCTTATGTTCGGTACAGGAGATTCCGATGTGCCGTATCTGCTGTTCCAGACGATAGCGATTGCCGTTCTTGGTACATTGTTCGGTGCAATACTGGCGATACCGTTCGCTTTTCTTGCATCGACAACGATAATGCCGAAGCCGGTGGCATACATTTTCAGAGTGTTTATTCTGCTTATCAGAACCATACCAAGCCTCGTATGGGCACTTATGTGGATAAGAGTTACAGGACCGGGTGCATTCTGTGGAGTTGTCACCCAGTCGGTATGTTCTATAGGAATGATATCCAAGATGTATATAACGGCGATTGAGGATCTCGATACCAAGATTCTGGAGAGTCTTGATGCCATGGGATGTACACCGTTCCAGAAGATTCGTTATGGTGTGCTTCCCCAGCTCACAGCGAGCTTCATATCGACAACAATATACAGATTTGACATCAATCTTAAGGATGCCACAACACTGGGTATTGTAGGTGCAGGTGGTATCGGAGCTTCGCTTATGCAGTGCCTTAACAGCCGTAGATGGGCTATGGTAGGAGCATTTATATGGGGACTTATGGTTCTTGTGCTCATCATTGAGTTTGCTTCCACCAAAATCAGAAGAAAGCTGGCAAGGGGATAGTAAAATATACAAATTTAATGGCAGATGACAGCAATGTTGTTTGCCATTTTTTTTGAAATATGGTAAAATTAGGACAATAAAAGGTTGGGGGACAAAAGTATGTTGAGAACGAGTTTTGCCGTTTTATATATAATTTTGACAGCATTACTTATTGGCTCCATTGTCAAGGCGGCAGGGAGCAGAAGTAAGATGGCCGGACCTGTAATTAAGGTGATATTTGCAGGGGCGATGACTGCACTGTTCTATGCACTTTATCTGTTAGCAGCGGGATATGGAAGGCAGCCGGCGTGCTTTTTGCTGGGAATGTATTATCTGAGTATTGGCTGGCTGACATACTGGCTTACGGATTATGTGATGGAGTATACCGAGGTCAGGCTGGTTACAAGACTGCCCAGAGTTATTCTGTTTGTTATGGTGCTGCTCGATTCCATAAGTATCCTGGTGAATAATTTTACCGGACATATGTTTTCAATGATACAGTTATATGATGGGAGCAATGGGCAGTACTACTGGACATCGCAGCCGCATGGCTGGATGAGCATACATCTTGCGCTGTGCTATGTGATGGTCGCACTGACGTTTATCGCACTCATATATAAGACGATTGTGTCACCGAGATTTTACAGAAAGAAGTATGCGGTGATAGTCATTCTGCTTGCGGTGGCTATTATGGTGAATGCAGGATTTCTGTTCGTCGGGCTTGAGATTGATTTTTCAGTGCTTTTTTATGCTGTAATGGGTCCCTTGGTAAGATATTTTACTTTTTATTACACCCCAAAAAATCTTGCGCTGAGGACGCAGTCATATGTTATTGAAGAGATCGGCAACGGCGTTATATGCTTTGATGTTGATGGAAGCTGTGTGTATGTTAACCTGGCCGCAAAGAAGCTTTTTACAAAGTGGAATGAGGGGGAAGATATTGACAGGATTGAGAAGCAGTATGTACGTTGGCGTGAGCAGAATCAAGGCAGGGACAGTGCGTACTGGGAGGACGAGCTGACAGTTGGCGGAGTTAAGCGTTTCTTTGGATTTGAGTATCTCAGCATGTACGATGAAGATGGGGCATCAATCGGCTGTTTTTTCAGAATAGAGGATAAGACGGAGGATATGAAGCGTCTTAGGGATGAAAAGTACCGTGCGACGCATGACCGGATTACAGGGTTATATAACAGGGAGGGCTTTTTCGATGAGGCTGAGAGCTTTATCAGGGAGCATGCCGGTGAGAGCATGTATATGCTTGCATCTAATATCAAGGATTTCAAGCTGGTGAATGAGCTGTTCGGCGATGATAAGGGTGATGAGATACTTGAAAATGAAGCGAAGCTTCTAAATGAAAATGGAGCAGGAAATTCTGTTCTGGGTAGGATTGCAGGGGACAGATTCGTACAGATTGTGCTTAAAAAGGATTTTGATGAGAAGCATCTGCTTGATAATATAAAAACATTGTGTTCATTGATGGAGGACAGAATATACAAGCTGCATGTGTATGCAGGTGTATATGAGATTAAGGATGTAAATGAGCCTGTTCAGACGATGTACGATAAAGCGAATATGGCAATTGAGAGAATAAAGGGAGACTATAATCAGGTCATTTCATATTATGATGAGGGCGATATGAAACGGCTGATGCATGAAAAGAGTATTGTTGCGGAATTCGATAAGGCATTGGAAAATGGGGAATTCTGTATGTATCTGCAGCCGCAGTTCGACAGCAGAGGTACACTTCTTGGAGCAGAGGCACTTGTAAGGTGGAATCATCCTAAGAGAGGTCTGCTGTATCCGGATTCATTTGTAGGGATACTGGAGAAGACGGGAATAATATATAAGCTTGACAATTTTATATGGGAGAAGGCGGCAGAGAAGATTAAGGAATGGAATGCTGCCGGATATGAGGATTACCACATTTCGATAAATATATCAGCCAAGGATTTCTATTATCTTGATTTATATAATGTGCTTACAGGCATCGTCGGAAAGTATGGTATAGCGCCTAAGCACCTTAATCTGGAGATTACGGAGACTGTCATAATGTCGGATGTTAAGCTGCACATGGAGGTTGTTGATAAGCTTCAGCAGTTCGGTTTCCATATCGAGATAGATGATTTTGGAAGTGGTTATTCATCGCTTAACACATTAAAGGATATCAAGGCCGATCTGCTTAAGATAGATATGCTATTTCTTCATGAAACTGAGAATCAGGCAAGGAGCAGAAAGATTTTAAATTCAATCATATCAATGGCAAATGCACTCAATATGCCTGTCATAACGGAGGGAGTTGAGACTAAAAACCAGCTTGATTTTCTTTCTGATATGGGCTGTGGTATGTTTCAGGGCTTTTATTTTTCAAAGCCTGTATCAGTGGAGATTTTTGAGGAAAAATTTCTTAAGAAAAATAATAAAGATAACCCCAATTACATAATTAATGGAAATAATTGAATGGAGGCGGTTTTATGAAATGCACAAGAATTCCACTTGAATCAGAGGTAACAAAATATGAACTTGGTAAAGGTTTAGAGGATGGCTTTGAGCTGTTGTCTGATGTCATCACTAAAGGATGGATTGTCACTGACAATCTTATGCAGGTCAAAAGGGACAATGGTTCAATAGTGTGTCCGTACATAAGGCACAGGAGAGGAAGGACATTTATTCAGAAAGGTGATTATATTATCATCGACTCTGATGGAACTAAGCAGGTTGTAGGAGAGGACAAGGTATTTACCAGATATAAGAAAATAGATTAAAGCATTAATACAGTTTTTTAAATCCCGTTCACATTTGATATATCAATTATAGATAATGTGGGCGGGATTTTTTGACTAATATGGGTTCGGGTGTCAAAACATGCCGATTTAGTGTATGAGTGTATAACGAGTTAAATTCACAGGGCATGTTTTGACCCTTAGGCATCTAATGAAAAATTTGTTGAAAAAAATAAATAACAGTAGTATAATATCGGCTTATCTGCACTTTATTTAATTAAAGTGATAAAAAACGAAAAAGAAAGAGGTGTTTTAAAATGAAGAGCATTAAGCTTGTAACAAGGTACATCAAAATGGTATGGAAAAAATGTATTCCGTGTCTTATAATTGCAGTTTTTATTATAGGCTTGCAGATTGTTATGCCGCTCGCCGTCAGGCAGTTTTTGTATGGAATCGAAGAGAATTCTACAGTGAAGCTTCTGGTCATATCGCTGATATTGTATGCGCTGTTATTGGTGGTGTATAATCTTGTCGATGTACTGTGGATGAAATCACTTGACCGGATGGGCGGTGCGATATTGTCAAAGATAAGGGAAGAGCTTATGCGCTCCATATATTATGCACCTTACAAGAAAGTTCTGAATATCGGAACTGAGAAAATCAAAAATATCATATATATGGATACAATCAATATATTTGGCTGCATAAGCGTACATACTGTTAATATAATAATCAATTTTATCATTGTATGTATATTTGATGTGATTGCATTCAATATCAATATGATGTTCGGTGTGGGACTTCTTCTCGTAGCTGTTGTGGGTTTTGCACTTGCCATGCTGACGCGTAGGCGCATTGCGGCTGCTTCAAGGTCTGTTAACATCAAGATGAAAGCTGACAATAAGAATGTTGGCGAGTATGTTGACTCACTTGAGATGGCAAGAAGCAATAATCTTATAGATTATTTTGTGACTAAGGAAAATGATGCGATAGATGATTTTATAAGCACATCGCTGAAGGCTGACAATACGCTTGTGTCGCTTAGGAATCTTGTGTCACAGTTTCATCAGTGGGCTTCAATGCTTCTTATCGCACTTACTACTATGTATGTAAAGGGCGATGCGGGAGATATAGTGTTTGCAATGCTTGTGCTTGATATTGTTCTTGATGCGAGCAAAAACCTTGAAAATTCAGTATATCAGATAGTAAGAAATGAACCGTCCTTCGAGCATGTCGGAGATATTATTGAGCTTTTGCCAAAAAAAGAGAGAAAGTATGCAAGTAAAACTTCCAAACAGCCTGTTGAGGGCAGTAATACAAGCGAAGCTTGCAGCATGCAGGAGTATGAAAATATAAGAGATGTAGAGAATGTGAGCTTTAATGATGTGACATTCTCCTATGATGATAGGAAGGAGGTCATTAAGAAGCTCAATGCAGAATTTGAAAAGGGTGAGATAATCCATGTAAAGGGTGAGAATGGTGCCGGAAAGTCAACATTTATCAAGCTTTTAAATGGACTTTTAGAGCCTGATTCGGGAAAAATCTGCTTTAATAATATAAGCTGTAGCGAGATAAGTCCTGAAGTTAAGTGCGAAAATGTACTCTATGTAGGACAGGATGAGAATTTACTCAATGAGACTGAGATGAAATATCTTGATATTATCACATCATCCACATGCAGCACGAAGCAGATAAAGGACGTATTATCGGGGCTTGGAGTAACTGAGACCGATATGGAGCGCACCATAGAGGAGCTTGGAATGTCATTGTCCGGTGGTCAGAGAAGGAAGCTTTTGCTTGCTAAGCTTATGTTAATGTACGATAAAGCATCGGTTATAATTATTGATGAGATTGAGAATGACTTGGATAAGAATACAAGGCAGCTTTGGAGAGAGTTTACACAGAAGCTGTATGAAGAGAAAGACAGACATATAATTTTCTATATATCGCATGATTATGACGGTGAAGGATTCTGCACAAGAACCTTTACACTCAAATAGCAATGCCTTAGAGCCTGCCGGACTGCGGATGAACAGCCGGCAGGCTTATTTTTGCCAAATTTTCATTTATTTCTTGACAAAGTGTATACTGTTGATATAATAGAAAAGCAAATATGAAATCGGTTTTCAAATTCCGATATTATAAAAGAGAATTAGCATGTTTTGTCCGATGAAGCTTATGAAATATATAATAGAAGGGATAATTTGGTAAGATGAACAGATTGCGCTGGGGTAAGTCTTTTGTATATGCCATGTCAATTTTTATTATGGCTGTAAGTGTATTTATTGTCGGCTGTGCCAAAGAGGGCGGCAATGATGGCGATACACAGAGAGATTCAGATAAGAAAATAAAGATTGTGGCAACATTGTTTCCGCAGTATGATTTTGCAAGGCAGATAGCAGGCGACTATGCGGATGTGACGCTTCTTCTTCCGCCTGGAATGGAGAGCCATTCGTATGATTTAAGACCGTCTGATATGATTGAGATAAGAGAGAGCGACATGTTCATATATACAGGAAAATATATGGAGACATGGGCGCAGACGATAATAGATAGTCTTGATGACAGTGTTATGGTTGTGGACGTTTCTGACGGAATAACACTTGAAAGAGAGGAAGACTATTTTGTAGATGAATTAGAGGAGCATGATGAGGATGCGCATGAGCATAACGAGGACGAGCATGAGGAAGAAGCTGCGCATGAGCATGACGAGGATGAGCATGAGGAAGCTGCGCATGACCATGATGAGCATGAGGATGAAGAGCAACATACTTCTCACTCGCATGCCGGACATACGCATGAATATGACCCACATATCTGGACATCACCGGTCTATGCCATGCAGATGGTAGAAAATATAGTGGATGCACTTGTGTCGGAGGATCCTCAGCATGAGTCGGAATACAGGCAGAGAGCGGATGAGTATATAGCCAAGCTTAAGGAGGTTGATTCTGCTTTCAGGAAGGTCAGTGAGTCTGCACAGCATAGGACAATATTTTTTGGCGGACGTTTTGCGATGACATATTTTGTGAGAGAGTATGGTTTTGCTTGTGTCAGTGCTTACCATGACTGTTCAGCCGAGTCTGAGCCGTCTATAAGCAGTGTAATGAAAATGATTGATGAGATAAAGGAGAGCGGCGCAAAGGCTGTATTTTATGAGGAGCTTGTCGACCCGAAGGTTGCAAGAACTATAGCCGAGGAGACGCAGGTTAAGCTGTTGTTACTCCACTCGGCGCACAACGTCAGCAGGGAAGAGTATGAAAACGGTGTGACTTACCTTGATATAATGTGGCAGAATGTAAAAAATCTTGAGGAGGGACTTAACTGATGGCACAGCTTAGATGTGAGAATATAAGTGTCGGATATGAGGACGGAATTGTCGTTTCCGATGTAAGCTTTGAGCTGAACAGAGGGGAC
>ENA-OOZN01001299-OOZN01001299.1-human-gut-metagenome-genome-assembly--contig:-NODE-1299-length-17149-cov-4.944659_pt1 | contig 17149 bp, 14 predicted proteins | sample MGYA00241187_ERZ501397 | MGnify/ENA primary metagenome ERZ501397 (study PRJEB25962, sample SAMEA2042921) | human gut metagenome | biome: human gut; feature: human-associated habitat; material: faeces... | reverse complement strand
AGCGCGCGGCGATAGTCCAAAAGGCGCGTGCTCGGCGAGCGCATCAGAATGACGATGTCCTCCTCGCGCATGGGCCGCAGCTCTTTTGTTTTGTCATCCTGTATAGGAAATTCGCTTGTCAGCATATTGCTGATATAGTCCGCGACGAACGCGGCCTCAGCCTCGCTCGCGCGCACGCGCTGCTCGCCCGTCTGCGTCGGCAGATCGAGCAGATGGAACTCCGCGCCGCACGCGCTCGATTCGACATAATTCGCGCCGAGGCGCAGCATTTCATCCGCGCCGTAGTCGAGCTCACCCATTTCCTCGGAAAGAATATTGCAGAAGATAAAATTCGTCGCGTCCAGCACTTCCTTACGCGAGCGGAAGTTGCGCGAGAGCAGCAGCTTCGCGCTGTCGTGCTCCTCTGCGTCCTCAAGCGGCGGCCAGGTGTTATAATGCTGCAAAAAAATACGCGGGTCGGCTAGGCGGAAGCGATAGATGCTCTGCTTGACATCGCCAACAGTGAAAAGGTTTTCTCCTTTACAGGAAATTGCGTCAAAAATGCGGTTCTGCACCTCGTTGGTGTCCTGATACTCGTCCACCATGATCTCGCGGTAGCGCGCACTGACGATGCGCGCAAGCTCTGTCGGCGCGCCGTCCTCTCCGATGAGAAGGCGGATGGCCTCGTGCTCCTGATCGGAGAAGTCAGCAGAATTCCGCCGCCGTTTTTCCTCGTTGTACCGGCGGGAAAAGTCCGCCGTCAGGTCGATGAGCGCGAGCATTGCGCTCGCCATCGTGCGCAGGTCCTCCACCGCCTCGTCGGACGAGGCGGAAAAAATCTCGGCAAAGCCCTTGACGGTCTCCTTGCAGTTGTCCCACAGGCTTTTCATGCGCGCTTTCATCTCGCCGCCGTCGCTGTCCTTCACCGCGGCGAGGCGCGGAAACGCGATGGTCACGCCGCGCGCGGCGTCCCAGCCCTCTGCGGTCTTCCCCTCCAGCGCTTCGAGCTGGTAGGACGCGTCGAGGAACGCGGGCGCATACTTCTGGTTCAGCGCGTCATTCACGCACATCTCCTGCGCCGCGCGCTGCAAAAGGTTTTTGCAGTGGCGCGCCTTGCGCCGCACCTCATTGAGCAGAATTTTTCCATAGGGCGTGTCCTCGATCTTATCCGGCACGGCGCGCCAAAACGCGCGCTGCGCCTCGAGCCATTTGTCCTCATACGGCTGCGCCTGCAATTTTGCGTGCAGCTCGAGCACCAAGTCCTCAAGCGCGCTGTCGTCGCGCCCCGCGCCGAGCGTGTCGGCCAGCAGTGTGCCTCCGGGCGTCAGACAGTCGTAAAAATCGTCCAGCGTGCGCGCGAGCACGCGCTCGCGCAGCGCCTGCGCCTCGTTCTCGTCCAGTACGCGGAAATCGGGCCGCAGCGCGTGGCCGCGCGCGTCCTCGCCGAGCAGATGGCAGTTTTCGCGCAAAAGCGCGGTGCAGAATGCGTCCACCGTCTTGATGTCCGCACGGTAGACGCGCAGCATTTGCTGCCGCAGATGGTAGTTGCCGGGGTCGCGCTCCATGCGCTCGGTGAGCGCCTTCGCGATCTTGCCGCGCAGCTCGCTCGCCGCGGCGCGCGTGTAGGTGATGATGAGGAAATCGTCGAGATTCGCGCCCTCGCGCTCTACGTAGGAAAAAAGCCTCTCGACGAGCACCTTCGTCTTGCCAGATCCAGCCGCCGCGGAGACGAGCAGACTGCGCTCGCGGCTGTCCACCGCCGCTTGCTGTTCGTTTGTCAGCTTTTCAGCCATTTTCGTGCGCCCCCTCTCCGTTCACCTCGTCAATGTACTGCCAGAATTCGTCGTTTTTCGTCGCTTTGATGTATTCCATACGGTCACTGCCGCAGCCGTTTTCAAAGTGACACGCGCTCGCAAACTCGCAGTAGGTGCATGCCGACTGCTGCGGCGTGCGCGCGTAGGGGTCGGCGTCGATGTTGCCCGCGAAGACCTCCTGCGTGATTTCATGTAAAATATGGTCGACGTATTTCGAGAGCTTTCCGAGCTGCTCGGCAGAAGCAAGGCTTCCCGTCACCGCGCCGTCCCTTTTCACCGCGATGGGCAGGTAGCACGGCGATTCGAGCGCGCTGTGCTCCATCGCCTGCAGGACCGCCGGGTCCTCGAGCACCATGCCGCTGCGGCGCAGCTCCTTTTTGAGTGCTTTTTCAATCTTTTCGGGCTCCGTGTCGCGCGCGCAGCGCAGCATCGGCTCGCGCGCGGGCGTATAGAGAACGCCCGCGGGAACGATCTCGTGTCCGCCGAAAAGCATCTGTCCCTCTTCTTTAAGCGTAAAGAGGTAGAGCAGCATTTGGAGCCCCAGCCCGTAGCGCAGCTCGGCGAGGTCGAAGCTCTTCTTGCCCGTCTTGTAGTCCACGACGCGCAAATATAGCTTGCCGTCGTGCAGCCAGCCGTCCACACGGTCGACCTTGCCGACAACGCGCGCCGTGCCGTTTTCCTCGCGGATCGTGATGGCGGGCAGCTGCCCGTCCGCACCAAATTCCAGCTCAAATGCCAGCGGCTCAAAGTCGGAGCTTTGCAGCTCCTCGCTCACCTCGTCCATGATGCGCTCGACCGTCGCACACAGGCGGTTGAACAGATAACGGAAGCGCGCGCTTTTTTCGCACAAGTCCGGCAGCACGCGGTCGATGTATTCCTCGATCGACGCGCGCACGAGCGCGTGCAGCTTGTCCTTCGATAGCGTATGCAGTCCGCCGCACTCCTTCGCCTGCCGCAGCGTATGCTCCATCACATCGTGCACGAACGTGCCGATCTGCGGCGCGTCAAAGCCCGCGCCCGTGCGCTCCCTGGCTTTCAGGCCGTAGCGCATGAAATAGGCAAAGTGACATGAGCGCGCCATGTCCATGCGCGAGGCGGACAGTGTCACCGCGCCGCCGTAGAGCGCGTGCACCGCATCGCGCGACAGATGCCCGCGCGTATAGCGCGAAGCGTCCTTCATCGCGGCAAGCGCACGCTCCGCGTCGCCCTGTCCTTCAAAATATTGCCACAGCGCGCCGCCGATATGCTCGCCCGCATACTCGAGCGCCGTCGACTTTGCTGACAGGCGATATTCCTTGTCAGCGCTCTCTGTTTCGACGCTGATCGACGGCAGCAGACGCGCGATGCGCCCGATGACGAACGATGGCCGCTTCTCCGCGCCCTTTCCGTCCGAAACGGGATAGGACACCGTCAGCTTTTCCGTCGGCTGGGCCAGCGCGGCGTAAAGATTCTGAATTTCCAGATGAAACTGCTCCATCCCGTGCGGCGCGAGGAAGATTTGCTGCCTCTCGAGCGCCTCGCGGTCCTCGTCGCGCAGCACGCCGCCGCGGTTCTCCGCCGCAGGCAGCACGCCGTCGTTCGCGCCGAGCAGGAACAGCGCGCGCACCGTGTGGCGGTCGTTTCGCGTCATTTCGCACAGGTTCACCGCGTCGAGCGTCACGGGGATCGTGCCCACGCTGTACTGTGTGAGAATCAAACGCATCAGACTCGCAAACTCCTCGGCGTCGAGGATCGCGTCGCCCAGGATTTCCACAAACTGGTCGAGCACACCGCAAAGAATGCCCCACAGCTGTGCCGTTTCCTCTGCCCGCTGGGCATCGCCCGCGGCAAAAAGCTGCTCGGTCTGCGTCTGCAAGACCCCCGGCAGTTTGATCTCCTCCAAATAGCCGTACAGCGCGCGCACCTTCTGCTCGGCCTCGCCGCTGCCGCCCACGCCTTTTTTTAGGCGCGCAAACGGCCCCTGCACGCGCTCGCGCAGTGCGTTGACCGTCTTGAGCCGCGCCCTTGCCTCGTCCGTCCATTCTTCGCCGTAGCCGTCGGGATGCGCCGACCAGGGCGTCTCGCGCGTCCACATCGCGCCGCGGATCTCCCACTTGAGCGCGTAATTTTCCAGAATGTCGCACTCCGCCATGCTGAGGCCGGCGAGACCGGTCTTGAGGCAGCGGAACACATCCTCGTACTCAAAGCCGCCGCTCGCGGCGTCCAGCGCGCCGAGCAGCAGCGTCAGCACGGGGTTTTTCAAAATGTCGCTGCGGTGGGCATAATAGAGCGGAATACCGTAGCGGGCAAACACGTTTTCGATTGCGCCCGCATAGGAGTCGAGATCGCGCGCCGTGACGGTGATCTCGCGGTAGCGGTAGCCCTGCTTGCGCACGAGCTGTAAAATCTGCGACGCGACCCACTCGCACTCGCTGTACGCGCTGCCCGCCTCATAGAGCGCGACGGTGTCGGTCGGCTGGGTAAATTCGTCCGCTGCGCCGAAAAAGCAGCGCTCGATATGGTCGAGCACGCCGCGCACCTCGCCCTGCGGAAGAATTTTCTCCTCGCATGCGACGCCGGCATCGCGCGCGAGCGCGTACAGCCGCTCGCGCACGCGCAGGCTCTCGGAAAAGAGCTCGCGGTCACGCGTGTCGCCAAGGAGCGTGACGGTCACGCTCTTCGCGCGCCGCAGCAGGATACGCAGAATGCGCAGTTCACGCCCCGTAAAATACGAAAAACCGTCGAGGAAAATGTCTTTATTGTCAATATATCCCGACGCTTCGAGGTTTTCCTCCAGCTTTTCAAGCACATCGCGCGCGTCGTACCCCGGTGCGTGGAGCTTGCTGAGGTAAATGCCGTAGATGAGAGAAAGGTCGCGCAGCTTGTCGCCGCTCTCGCCCTCGATCTGCGCTACGCTCTCGGATAGCTGCTCGGGCGATACGGCGTAGGCCTGCAATTCCTCCATCACGGCGAGCAGGCTCTCCAAAAATGCCGCGCGCTGCGACGGGCGCTTGTAGACCTTGAGCACCGGCGCAAGCTCCGTGAGCGTGCGCTGGAGCGTCAGGAGCTTTCCGCCCGAATCGAGCGTCACGTCCGCGCTGCCGCCGCAGATGCTCAGCACGCGCGAGGCGAGCAGCTTGAACGTCAAGGCCTCGGCATGGCGCGACGCGGTGTCGCCGCAAACACGGCACAGGTCCATCTCCGCCACATGCGAGGCGTGCTCCGGCACGAGCAGAATTTGCTGCGACGAGTCCCCCAGTGCGGCGATCCTTTGCAGCACGCGCTCGGATTTGCCCGTGCGCGCGCGTCCCATCAGTATGTGCAGCAAGCGTCCTTCCCCCTTTTTCTCTCTTAAAGTTATCAATATTTTATCCTGATTTTATCATAGTTTTCTTTTTCGGGCAACGCAGAAAACGCCGTACGCATATTTTCGCCCATCACGGGAAGACTACCGAAGACCAAACCATCTTTTTAAGGAGGGAACTTCATGGTCATCGACAAGATCGCGCTGACACTTGCTATCATCGGCGCGCTCAACTGGGGCAGCGTGGGCCTTTTCGGCTTTGACTGCGTTGCCTTTCTCTTCGGCGGACAGATCGGCATGCTCAGCCGCGTGATCTACACGCTCGTCGGCCTTGCCGGCATCTGGTGCATCACGATGCTGTTCCGCGAGAAAGAGCCGATGGAAAGCGGCGGCCAGGTGTAAAAAATAAAAGGAGAGGGGCTTGCCCTCTCCTTTTATTTTTGCGTTAAAAATTTTCTTTACCGCTCCCCAGTCGCTTCCGCACCTTCCAGCTCGCGCATTGAGCGACGGAACTGGCGATAGAATGTGAAGCTCGTCAGCGCCACCGCGCCGAAGTCCGCCACGGGCTCGGCCAGGAACACCGCGAACGCCTTGTCCGCGAAAAAGTGCGGCAGAATATAGATGAGCGGGATGAGCAGGATGATCTTGCGCCACACGGCGAGGAAGAGCGACGTCTTCGCGTTGCCGAGCGCCACAAACGTCTGCTGGCAGGCGATCTGGATGCCGAAAATACCGCTGCACCCCATGTAGATGCGCACGGCCCACGCCGCGTATTCGACCAGCGCGGGGTCATTATTGAAAATCAGGATGAACGCGCGCGGGAAGAGCTCGACCAGAAGCCAGATGGCCATTGAATAAGTAAAGCACGCGCGCAGCAGGCAGAAATAGGCGTCGCGCACGCGCTGGGCGTTCTTTGCGCCGAAGTTGTAGCTCACGATGGGCTGTGCGCCCTGTGTCAAGCCCTGAAGCGGCATGTTCGAAAACTGCATGATGCTCGTCAGCACTGTCATCGTGCCGACGGCCATGTCGCCGCCGTAGCGCAGGAGAGATGAGTTGAAGCAGATGGCGATGAGGCTCTCCGTCGACTGCATCACAAACGGGGAAAGTCCCAGCGCGATACACGGCAACACGATCTTCGCGTCCACGTGCAGGTTCTCGCGCTTTAAGTACCAGCGCGTCTTCTTTCCCGTGAGGAACGTCATCACCCACACGGCCGACACTGCCTGCGAGATCACCGTCGCCAGCGCCGCGCCGCGCACGCCGAGACCGAGCACGAAGATGAACAGCGGGTCGAGAGCCGTATTTAAGAGCGCGCCAATGAGCACCGTCTTCATGCTCACGGTGGCGAAGCCCTGTGCCGTGATGTAGGCGTTCATGCCAAGTGTCAGCTGCACGAAGATCGTGCCGAGGGCGTAGATGCGCATATAGTCAAGCGCGTAACCGATGGTGTTCTCGCTCGCGCCGAACATCAGTAAAAGCGGCTCGGCAAAGGACTCGAACAGCACCGTCAGCACCAGCGCCGTGATCACAAGCATCGTCAGACAGTTTCCCATGATGCGCTCGGATTTTTCGCTCTCGCCTGCGCCCTCGGCGATCGAGGCGCGCGGCGCGCCGCCGATGGCCATGAGCGACGCGAACGCCGAAATAACCATGATGATCGGCAGGCATACGCCAACGCCCATCAGCGCGAGTTTTCCGACGGTCTCGGCGGGCTGCATGTGGCCGATGAACACGCGGTCGACCAGATTGTAGAGCATGTTGACGATCTGCGAGGTAATCGTCGGCACGGAGAGCGAAAAGAGCAGCTTTTTGACGTCCCCGTGTCCCAGATCTGCGCGCTTATCCAAAATCATCACCTGAATCTTTCGTATTTTTCCGCATAGTTTGCTAGAATATCATGCCGCGGGGCGTTCGTCAAGCAAGCGGGCCGCGAAGCGCTCTATCATGGCATTTCCATAAAGCGCTTTTGGACATTTTTTCACTTTCTCCATTGCTTTTTCCGCGTGGGCTATTGTATAATTTGTTTTACAATCGCACCAGCGGAGCACCCTGCGTTCCGCTTATCAAACAAATAACGGAGGAATCACCATGAACGAAAAGTTTTCCAAACTTGGCTTTTATCCTTCCGACATTCTGCTGCCCAAGAAGGATGTCGATATGAGCAAGTGGGCGGTCGTCGCGTGCGACCAGTTCACCTCTGAGCCCGAGTACTGGGAGCGCGTGGAGAAGACCGTCGGCGACGCGCCTTCCACCCTGCGCCTCATCCTGCCCGAGGCCAACCTGAAGGCCCCCAACGTCGACGAGTTCATCGCCGACATCAACGCCTCGATGAGCAAGTACCTCGAAGAGGGCATCTTCGAGACGCTCAAGGACTCCCTCATCTACATCGAGCGCGGCCAGAGCGACGGTAAGATCCGTCACGGCCTCATCGGTATGGTCGACCTCGACCAGTACGACTTCACCCCCGGCTCCGGCGCGCTGATCCGCGCGACTGAGGGCACCGTGCTCGACCGTATCCCCCCGCGCGCCCGCGTGCGCCGCAACGCCCCCATCGAGCTGCCCCACGTCATGCTGCTCATTGACGACCCCGAGAAGACCGTCATCGAGCCCCTGACCGCCGCGGCCGACAAGATGGAGGGCGTCTATGACTTCGACCTGATGGAAAACGGCGGCCATATCAAGGGCTACAAGCTCTCCGCTGCGCAGATCGACGCAGTCGCCGACGCGCTGACCGGCCTCACGACCGACGAGGCAATGAAGAGCAAGTACGGCGTCTCCGGCGTCGCGCCCCTGCTGTTCGCCGTCGGCGACGGCAATCACTCTCTTGCCACCGCCAAGGCCTGCTATGAAGAGCAGAAGAAGGGCAAGACTCCCGAGGAATACCTCGCGCTGCCCTCCCGCTACGCACTTGTCGAGGTCGTGAACAACCACGACGATGCGCTCCAGTTCGAGCCCATCCACCGCGTGCTCTTCGGCGTCGACCATGAGAAGTTCATGGAAGAGTTCAAGAAGTTCTACCCCAACGCCCACGAGGGCAAGGGCGAGGGCCACGTCATCGAGGTCTGCTGGAACGGCCACGACGATTTCGTCACTGTCCCCGACCCGAAGGTTCAGCTGGCCGTCGGCACGCTGCAGGCTTTCATCGACGAGTACCTCAAGCAGTTCGGCGGCGAGGTCGACTACATCCACGGCGATGAGGTCACCCGCGAGCTCGGCTCCAAGGAGGGCAACATGGGCTTCCTGCTTCCCGCGATGGGCAAGGAGCAGCTCTTCAAGACCGTCATGGCCGACGGCGTTCTGCCGCGCAAGACCTTCTCCATGGGTCACGCGCAGGACAAGCGCTACTACGTCGAGGCACGCAAGATCCGCTAAGAAAAATGACAGCTACTGCAAAAAAGCGCCGCAAGGCGCTTTTTTGCTCAGGAGGACACCAAAATGGATTACAAAGCAGCCAGAATCTGGCAGAACGTACTGCTCTTCGGCGGTGCGATCGTCTCAGCCGTCGGCGTATGGGCGTTTAACAGCATGCCCATCATGCTCATCGGCCTCGGCATGATGATCTTTTCCATCATCGCCTGGTGGCGCTATTACCGCTGCCCCAAGTGCGGCGAACATCTGGGCCGCGGCTCGCCGTCGCGCTGCCCCAAGTGCGGCGCATGGCTCGCCAGCACGCCGGAACCCGAGCAGAAGAAGAAAATTCAGCACAAGAAAAAGAAGCACTGAGCGCACAAGGAGGCCGCGATGAACGACAAAAAGCCCCTGATGGACTATCGCAGGACCCAAAAGCTCCAAACACCGCTGCTTCTTACCGGCGCGCTGCTCAGCGGCGTCGGCACAAGCGTCAGCGTACCGCTTGTTATTCTCGGTATCGCGATCATGCTCTTTGCTATCGTGATTGGGGTGCTTTACTACCGCTGCCCGCACTGCGGCAGACCTCTCGGACGCATAGGCGACAGCGTCGCTTACTGCCCTTACTGCGGCAAGGCGCTGGACGCGCCGGTCGAGCCGCCCGTGCGCAGCATAACTGTCCCCGCCTATGCTAAGCTCAACCTGACGCTTGACATTCTTGGCAAGCGCGATGACGGCTACCACGAGATGCAGATGGTCATGCAGACCGTTTCGCTCCACGACGACGTGACCGTCACGCTCACAGACGGCAAAGGCATCACCTGCCGCGTCGACGGCGCGGCGCTTCCCTGCGATGAGCGCAACCTCGCTGTCAAGGCGGCGAGAGCCTTCTGCGAGGCGATGGACTACGGCGGCGGCATCGACATCGCGCTTATCAAGCGCATTCCGTCCGAGGCCGGCATGGCCGGCGGCAGCGCAGATGCCGCGGCGGTGCTGCGCGCGCTGCGCGAGCTCGTCTCCCCCACCCTCACGGACGAGCGGCTCGAGCAGATCAGCGCAAGCTTCGGCAGTGATGTTCCCTTCTGCATCCGCGGCGGCACGCAGCTGGCCGAGGGCCGCGGTGAAAAGCTGACCGTCCTCAAGCCCGCACCGCGCTTCTTCGTCGCCGTCTGCAAGCCGGACTTCCCGATCTCCACACCCGCGCTCTTCGCGCGCGTAGACGGCGTGACGATCACCGACCGTCCTGATACGGACGCGATGCTCGCCGCCATCGAGCACGGCGACGCGGACACGCTCTGTGCAAACGTGCAAAACGTTTTTGAGCAGGCGCTCGACGGCGAGCAGCGCGAGCGCATTGAGACCATCAAGTGCGATCTTCTCGCCTACGGCGCGAAGACATCGGCGATGACCGGCTCAGGCAGCGTGGTGTTCGGCCTCTTCTCTGACAAAGCGGCTTGCCGCAGAGCGTGCGAGACACTGCAAGGCGAGTGCGTCAAAACTTTCTGCGCCGAATTTGTTTGAAAACTCAGAAAACCGTCCATACTCGAAGCAAATTCTTTGAGATGGGCGGTTTTTCGATGAAATGGACGAAATGGGAGCTTTCCCTTGCCGTTGGCCTCGCGGTCATGCTGCTTTTCTGCGCCGCGCGCGGCACTAATACCCTCCAGTGGTGGAGCGTAGCGTTCTCCCCGCTGTGCGACGGCATTTTAACGCAGAGCGCCGCCACTGGCGGCATCGTGGTCAAATCGAAGCTCGCAGAGCTTTTAGCGTTACTGATGGGCGGAAAATAAAGCGTGCACAATGTGCACGCTTTATTTTTGACATAGCATTACAACGCTTCTGTTTACACTGCAACTTTTCTGCAACCAAAAGGGCATTTTCGCGCCGTTCGGCGCCATCTTGCAAAAAGTTTTCTTTGGAAAAGATAAGAAAAAAGCATCAAAACCATACGGTTTTGATGCTTTTTGGTGGAGATAAGCGGGATCGAACCGCTGACCTCTTGACTGCCAGTCAAGCGCTCTCCCGGTTAGTGCGGTTACATACCCCCTAAACCGGGTCAAAAGAGCACTTCAATACGCGGGCAACCCAAAAACACACCCTGAATGTTTTTCATTATAGTCAAAGAAAGCCCGTATATCAAGGAAAATAATTTTTCTGCTTTGCGTCCTCCACGGCATGATATAATTTTTGTGTCCATGTTGGAAAGGAGGTGCAGGCATGGAAAAAGAATATATTGCCGGAGAGCCTCAACGATACGAAATTGGCGGTCGAGTTTTTATCGTTGAGCCACGGTATAGGAAAGACGGTGAAAGCATGGCAGACATCTTGCTAAAGCTGATGTTTGCCGACTTGGACGAAGAGATGCGAGCAGCAAATAAAACTACAACGGACTAAAATTGAAAGTATCAATCTGGCAGTCAGCAAGAGGTTTTTATTCTAACGGTAAGCTCCCGTTGCCTAAATCTTTATAGGCAGCGGGAGCTTGCTATTCAAGAATACAGGTTATTGGAGAAAATCAAAGTTAAATTCAAAAGTCAGATAATTCATCTTCATCTCTTTCATATTCGTGAATTAGTTTTTTATCTTTTAATGTTACTTCGATTTTTGCCAAGACTTGAGCTGGATCTAAATCTTTATGGTCACTTGTAAGCTGGCATTTCTCAGGCTTGATAAAAAACTGAGCTTTCTCTTTGCTTTCAGTATGACCGACATATAACACTACAATAGTGTCGCCGTCCTTATCTGTTTTTACATCCGCTTCTACCCAGTATTTAGGCGGAGCCTTTACTTTCTTCTTTACTTCTGGTACATACCAATCATCTAAACGGATTAGTTTCGCTCCTTTGAACTCCTCAATATTCAGCATCCTCAGGCATTTCCTGATAACTTCATTGAAATTGTCAATTTCAATATCCGTTTGACATTTTGGACATCGCAAAGTTGTAGTTCCATAAGTGTTGGAAACATCAAATTCAATTTCCGGGTGTTTTGTGCAGTGAAGATGTATTCCGTTTTGATTGCAGACAAAGTACCTTTTCCAATTTTCTTCACGCTCATCAAAATTGGTACAGTTACCATGTGCCGAGCCTCTTCCATGAAATAGTGAGCATTGACGAAAAGAGATTTGATCGTCTAACCTATATATCTTTTTAGGATTATCCTCCATGTTTAACTCACTCCCCGATTAAAGAATGAATATAATTATAGCACAATTTTGTGAACTTCGCTACCCCAACAGGACAACGGGCGGCGTTTTCATATATAAAACCATGAAGGGAGGTCACTTCCACCCGGCCAGTCTGCGGACTGGCTTTTTTCATGCCACAAAAAGGAGGTTTGCAAATGGCAGATGATAAGAAAAACATTCCCGAGGCAGCCCCGCCCGCCGAGGCTCCCGCTCCCACGGTAGAAAATGCCGTTGTGCCGGAGCAGCCTGCGCCCGAGCCTGCGCTGACCGATGCAGAGGCGGTCATGCTGGAGCATGAGGGGCAGGCGGCGCTCTTTGAAATGGGCGAGGCCGTACCCGATCCCGCCGACGCTGTTACCCACGCCGAGGTGGAGGAGCCTGCTGCTCCCAAAGTCCCCAAGGCTGAAAAGGAGCAGCCGCCCGCTCCCGGCAAGGATGCCCCCGCCCCGGCACATTCCGGCAAGGTAGTTGATTTTGCCGCTGCCCGTGACGAGGCGGCCAAGGAGGAGAAAAAGGCGGTCAAGCAGAAGCCGCCCCCCGAAAAGAACAAGGCTGTCAAGCCCGGCAGGGGGCGTCCGCCCAAGGAGAGCAAGGCCGCTCCCGATAAGGCCAAGCCGTCCAAACCTCGGGACAAAAAGTCCCAAAGCAAGCCCATCCCGGAGAAGCCTGCCCCGGATAAGGGCGGCGCTCCCGCTGGTGCGGAGGTCACGCCGGAGCCGTTTGTGCCTCGTGACGCTACCCGCGCCGAAAAAGAAGAGATCGTCTATCTCAGCCTGTCCGACCTGCACCCGTTCAAAAATCATCCCTTTGGTGTCCGGGACGATGCGGAGATGCAGGGGCTTGTGGAGTCGGTCAAGGCAGCGGGCGTCAATCAGCCTGCGCTGGTGCGTCCCCGTGAGGATGGCGGCTATGAGATCATCGCAGGCCACCGCCGCCAGCGGGCAAGCGAGCTTGCTGGATTTGCGAATATGCCTTGTATCGTCCGCAACATGACGGACGATGAGGCCATCCTCGCCATGACGGATGACAACCTCCGCCACCGTGAGCGTATTTTGCCCACGGAAAAGGCACAGTCGCTCAAAATGCAGGTGGAGGCCATCAAGCACCAAGGCTCCCGCCCCGGTGAGGAGGACAAGGACGCCGGAAAACGCTCCACGCAGGTCGTGGGAGATCGCAACGGCATGAACTACAAGCAGGTGCAGCGGTATATCCGCCTGACCGAACTTGTGCCGGATTTGCAGAAAATGGTGGACGAGAAAAAGCTGGCGTTCACCCCGGCGGTGGAGATCTCATTCATCCGCCCCAAAAATCAGAGGTATATCGCTGTGTCCATCGAGGGGCAGCAGTCCTCGCCCTCGCTGTCGCAGGCACAGAAAATGCGGGAGCTGGACAAGGACGGCAAGCTCAACGGCGATGTGATCGACGGTATTCTGTCGCAGGAGAAAAAGGAGGTAGACAAGGTGATCATCAATAGCGCGGAACTGGAAAAGTATTTCGGCAAGGACAAGTCCCCGAGAGAAATGAAAGACATGATCATTTCTCTGCTGGATGACTGGAAGGCCAAGCAGCCGCCCGAGCTGGGCAAGCCCGAGAAGAAAACGGATCTTGAAAAGTGACCTTGGGACTTTTTGTCCCGAGGTCTTTCGTTTCCCCGGATGGCTCTTTGGGTTATATCCCCCGTCGCCGCCCGTATTTCAGCATGGCCGGGAGCGGGCTGTCAAGGGTGCATCGCACCGCCGTTTTCGGCGGCCAGCCCTTGACCGCCTGTCCCGGCTATGCTTTTTCTCCGGCAAGCGGCGGGGGTATATCCTCCAGAGCCGCCCCCTTTCCCAAGAATGGGAAAGGGCGTGGGGTTTGGGCTGACCTACTACATTATAAATTGGAGGTTTTTACAATGAAACGACCCCTCGCATATATTACCGCCGCATGGTGCGGCAGCGACCACGAAAACACGAAGCTGGCGGCGCAGTATTGCCGCACGGTGTATGAGGCGGGCTTTTCGCCTATCTGCCCGACGCTCTATCAGCCGCTTTTCCTCAATGACGCCGTTCCCGAGGAGCATAAGAGCGGTATCGACATGGGGCGCGACCTGCTCCGCCGTTCTCATGTGCTGGTGGTGTGCGGTCATACCGTCACCGAGGCCATGAAGAACGACATCGCCGTTGCCCAGCGGCTCGGGATCACCGCCACCACCCTTGAGGGCATTTTGACCGTCAAGGGACAGGGGCGCAGATAAGATGACGGCGCTCCGGCTGGGGAGCCTGTTTGACGGGATCGGCGTGTTCCCGCTGGCGGCGGTGCGCTGCGGCATTGAGCCAATATGGGCAAGCGAGATTGAAAAAGCCCCTATCTCCATCACGAAACGCCACTTTCCCGATATGGTTCACTTGGGGGATGTGACAAAGCTGGACGGGCGGGATCTCCCGCCCGTCCATATCATCACCTTTGGCTCACCGTGTCAAAATCTCTCGCAGATCGGCAACCGCAAGGGACTTGCGGGAGAAAAGTCCAGCCTGTTCTTTCAAGCTATCCGCATTATCCGTGAAATGAGGGAGGCGACAAATGGTTTATTTCCAGCAATCGCTGTTTGGGAAAATGTCATGGGAGCGTTTTCATCAAATGACCGGATGGATTTTAGAGCCGTCCTATCCGCTTTCACAGACACCGATGTTCCAATGCCTGCTTCTGGAAGATGGGCAGGAGCCGGAATGGTGCGAGGGCGAACGCCTGACCTCTGCTGGCGGCTCATGGACGCCCAGCATTGGGCAAGCCCCCGGCTGGCACGACGGCAGCGTATCTTTCTTGTGGCAGACTTTGGAGGACGGCGCTCTCACGAAATACTTTTTAAGCCCCGCACAATGCAGTCACTTTCTGCATCTGGCAGAGATAGCGGGCTACCCGCCGCCTGCGGAGATCGAGGCTCTTTTATTGAAGCAGGGCGGCGTGTACCAATTACCCGACCCTTTCAATGCTTCCGTATGCGGGCATCCGCCAAGGAGCGGACGGAAACAGCGTTCCGAAACAGCTTCGGACTGCCAACTGACCCTTTTCCCACTCTGTTAGCGGGCGGCATTTCGCCCTTTGCCTTTTGGTATGAGGACGATCCCGCCGGGGGCTGCGTCCGCTTTCCCACGGAAACGGAATGTGAGCGGCTCATGGGGCTGCCGGAGGGCTGGACAAGATACGGTGCGGACGGCGAGGAAATCCTATCCTCCCACCGCTACCGGGCATTGGGAAACGCCATCGCGCTGCCCTGTGCCGAGTACATCATGGCGGGGATCGCGGAGGCGCTGACAAAAGGAGGTGCAAATGACGGTATTTGAAGCCTACATCACCAACCTCGGCAAATACGCCGAGGGGCAGCTTGTTGGCGAAACGCTGAAATTTCCGGCTACCACGGAGGAGGTGCAATCGCTTCTAAAGAACATTGGCGTGGACGGCGTGCGGTATGAGGAATTTTTCATCACCGCCTTTGACGGTGATGTGATGGGCTTATACGATTATCTCACCGAGTATGAAAACTTGGACGAGCTGAACCATCTGGCACATCTCATTTCCGAGCTGGACAGCGACGAGATTGAAACGCTGGAGGCCGCACTCAATAAGGGCGACCATACTTCCAGCGTGGCGGACATCATCAACCTCGTTCACAATCTGGACTGCTATTCCCTCCACCCCGGCGTGACCGACGATGAAACGCTGGGGCGCATCTATGTGGAGGACATGGAGCTGTTGGAGGTGCCGGACAATGTGCTGCCCTACTTCGATTTTGAAGCCTATGGGCGGGATATGCGGATCAACGAGGGCGGCCACTTCGCCCCCACGGGCTATCTGACCCGCAGCGGCGACTTCAAGGAGGTGTACCATGGGATCGAGGACATTCCCGCCGAACACCGCATTTTTGCGTACCCCAAGTTGAATATCCGGGAGCAGATGGCGGCCTACAAGGAGGTCATAGACCGTTCCTCTTTGGAGGGCGAACGCCTGCACCCGAGAAAGGAGCATGATGAACGCTGACCTTGGGACATTTTGTCCCGAGGTCATATTTCTACCAGAGAGGAGGAGATGACGGCTGGTAGACGAGGATATTTCCCGGCGCACGATTGCCGTATCGGTAAAGGCGTCGAAGCTGACCGCCCGGGGGCTTGCCTATGTTGTCCGGGCGGTGGGACGCAAGATTGCCAAAGCGCACCGGGCAAAGCAGACGCCCCACGGCAAGCAGACCGTGAAAAAGCTCATGGCGCACGGCGCATCCACCAACAGCCTTGAACTGTCCGGGGACACGAAGCTCTTTGGCCGGGTAGCCCGGAAGTGGAATGTGGACTATGCTTTTTATCAGACCGAACCGGGGAAATACCTGCTGTTCTTCAAGTCCGGGCAGGCAGACGCTATGACTGCCTGCTTTTCGGAATATTCCCGCAAGGTGCTGGATAAGACCAAGTCCCGCCAGCCCACGATTCCCGAGCAGATGAAGCAGGCGGAACAGCAGCTTGCCAAGGAAAAGCCGCCCAAGGAGCATATCAAGGAGGTGTCGCATGACAGATAAGCTCCGTAAATATGTGCTGCCCAACATTCCCTATGCGTTCATCGGCTGGGTGTTTCTCAAGCTGGGGACGGCCTACCGTCTGGCCGCTGGCGCAGGCTTCGGGGAAAAGCTACTGGGGCTGGGACAGACCATCGGCGCGGCCTTTGCCGACTTTGCCCCCGGCCTTGCCCTCTTTGACTGGCTGGTGGGCATTGTGGGGACAGTGGCGTTCCGTCTGCTGATCTACTTCAAAAGCAAGAACGCCAAGAAGTTTCGCCGGGATGCGGAGTACGGCAGCGCGAGATGGGGGAACGAAAAGGACATCAAGCCCTTTGTCGATGCCAAGTTTGAAAACAATATGCTGCTGACCGCCACAGAACGGCTCACCATGAACACCCGCCCGAAAAATCCCGCCAACGCCCGCAACCTCAATTTCTGCGGCATCGGCTCGTCCGGCTCGGGCAAGACCCGCTTTTGGCTCACGCCGCAGCTCCTGCAAGCCCATTCTTCCTATGTGGTGGTAGACCCCAAGGGCGGCGTGCTGGGGCAGGTGGGCGCATTTTTGCAAAAACGGGGCTATAAAATCAAAGTGTTCAACAGCATTGATTTTTCAAAATCCATGCACTATAACCCGCTGGCGTATATCAAGACCGAGGCGGACATTCTAAAGTTTGTCAATGCCCTTATTTCCAACACCAAGGGCGAGGGCAAGGAGGGCGACCCGTTCTGGACGAAGGCGGAAACGCTTTTGTACTGCGCCCTGCTGGGCTACATCATTTTTGAGGGAGCCGAGGAGGATCGCAACATGAATACGCTGGTGGACATGATCTCCGGCATGGAGGTCAAGGAGGATGACGAGGATTTTCTCAACGCCGTGGACTATATGTTCAAGGGGCTGGAGCAGCGCAAACCGAATTGCTTTGCGGTGAAGCAGTATAAAAAATACAAGCTCAGCAGCGGTGTTGTATGCTCTAAAAGACTTCTTAATCAAGCGGTTGGGAAGTCTCTTAGAA
>ENA-OOZN01001289-OOZN01001289.1-human-gut-metagenome-genome-assembly--contig:-NODE-1289-length-17282-cov-2.645905_pt1 | contig 17282 bp, 9 predicted proteins | sample MGYA00241187_ERZ501397 | MGnify/ENA primary metagenome ERZ501397 (study PRJEB25962, sample SAMEA2042921) | human gut metagenome | biome: human gut; feature: human-associated habitat; material: faeces... | reverse complement strand
AAGCTCTCCGAGCTTGACAGCAGCAGGAAGAATATTTCAGTTCTGTGGGCGGAGACGGTTCCTACTCCGGCTGATTCTTATGATGAGGGAGAAATCGTGGATATTGAGAAGATTTCAAGGATTCTCAAGCAGACGATTTTCAAGAACCGCATCAATGCAAAGCACGTTATATTCACGGTGCATGGGCCTAAGTTTGCCAACAAGGAGATTATTATTCCGAATGTTAAAACGGATAAGATTAAGTCGGTCGTGGATGCGAACTGCTCAGAGTATTTTCCTATTAACACGGAGGAGTATGTATTTTCCTATTCCATACTTGAGCATTTCGTCCAGGAGGGAAGAAAGCAGATGCGTCTCATGGTGGTAGCCGCACCGGAGGAGATTATTGAGAGCTATTATACCCTTGCAGAGCGGCTTGAGATGAAGCTTGAGTGCATTGACTATGCAGGTAACTCAACCCTTCAGATTATCAAGCAGCAGGTTGAGGAAGCGCCGAACATAGTTATTCAGGTCAACCAGGCGACAACTGTTGTCAACATTATGAAGAAGGGTATCCTGCAGATGCAGAGAACCATTCCGTATGGAAAGAATGTACTTATTAATGCGGTCATGGACGAGAAGCAGATACCTGAGGCGGGAGCGGAGGAGCTTGTAAAGCATGAGAAGCTTATCCACTCCTCGTTTGACGGAGACCAGGTTACTGATTCTCTCAGATACATGGTAGCCAACCTGAGCCGTGTTGTCGATTATTACACGACAAGAAATCAGGACAGCCCTCTTGACAAGGCATATCTTATAACGGATGGTGTGCAGATTCTTGGATTGCTCGATTTGCTGAGCAATGAGCTTAATATTCCTATAGTCATGATGGATGAGCTTAAGAATGTCACAGGCAGCAAGTACTATGAGATGCCTGAGAACCACCTAATGAATTATCTTGAGAACCTTGGAACGATCATTGAGCCGATTAACTTCGTGTCCAGAAAGCATATAGCAACGGCACAGAAGAAGGAGGTTAAGCATAACAATACAGCGCTTATAGCAGGCTCCTTGATTATCTCAGCCGTGCTGGTCGGTTATCCGTTATATAATTACATGCAGATGAAGGAACAGCGCGATAAGCTTGCGGCGGATATAGACAGAATCAGCAGTGTTGAGCAGATTGTAAACGATTATTACAATGCGAAGGACAAGGTGACGGATCTGCTTGGCTTTGTGAGCAGCTCCTACAGTGACAATGATTCCGTATTATATATGTACAATAAGCTTGAAGAGGTTATGCCTTCGGATATTTCACTGTCAAGCCTGTCATTTAATAATGGTCAGGTATCCCTTTCGGGAACAGGCTCATCCAAGCTGTGCGTTGCGAAGTTCTTAGAGGAGCTTGAGAAGCTTGATAATGTATATGATATACAGATTTCGGGTGTCAGCGAATCGAAGGACGAGGAGAGCAATATTACAGAGAGCTTTTCGCTTACGTTCAAGTTCCTCAAGCTTGACGAGGAGGAGAGCACACAGGAAGAAGCCGGTACGGACAGCAGTACAGTAAATAATGAGAAGGAGGCACAGTAATTATGAAGCTTGCAATTTCAGAACGTGACAAATTCCTATTATGTCTGGTTGGCAGTCTTTTGCTGGTATTTTTAGCATACTATTTCGGATTTCGCAATTTCAGCGATAAGACGAGTGCGCTAGAGAGCGAGATTTCCACACTTCAGGTTAAGTACAATGACTTGAAGGATAAGTCGGACAATATACCGAAGTATAAGCAGGATACGGAAAACTATAATCGCATTTTTGAGGGGGGTCTTGCCGGATACGATTCAGGCTTTTCACAGAAGGCAACGCTTATGTTCACAACAGAGCTTGAAGCAGAGCTTGGTGTGTGGGTCCGCACGGTGAGCATGCCGGATGCAGCACTTGTGTACACCTTCGGAAATGTTGCTTCATCCAACCCTTCAGCTAACGGCGCGAAGGTATATTCCACCGATATGAAGGGATATAAGAAGACGGTCACATATTCGTATGAATGTGATTACGATACCTTCAAGGAGCTGCTGGCATACATACTTGACTATGATACGATATATACGATTGATACGGTAAGCTGCTCCTACAATGAGGACGATGAACTTATGAGCGGCAATATCACGATTTCACAGTATGCCATCACCGGTTCGGACAGAGACTACTATGAGTCGGATATAGATTCGATTGACCTTGGCACGGAGAATCTCTTTGCATCAGAGAGCAATCCTGGCCATGTGATAGAGGCAGCGGATGAGTTCGGCCTTATGACCAATTATGATATAGCGCTTTCCCTCAGCTCGGAAAGCTCCGATTTAAGCTCGGTGGTTCTTGGAAGAAGAGGCTACTCATCCTCACAGGTTTCTGCCAACACGAATGACAATGTTCCTGTTGTGATTAACCTTGCAGGAGAGAACGGCGAGTACACGATAAGCTATTCTGTAGGCGATAAGCAGTATCCTGCCGCAGACAAGACCCTGGTTGATTTGTCCTTCAATCCGGGCAGAAGCCTTGACCTCATGGTATTCAGCAGTGAGCGTGAATCGGATAATGACAAGTCCGGAGCAAGCGTGACCATCAACAATGAGTCTGATATGACGCTTAACATCAAGGTGGTAAATGATGACAGCTCCAACCCAAGGTTCAATGTTGAGAGTGTGAATGGAGCGGTGAGATATTATAGGTAGATATACATGAAAAGGAGATTATTGTGATATGTCCCACAATGTGAAGCATGAACAGAATAGCGGTTTCTCTCTCATAGAGCTGTTGATTGCGATAGCTATCCTTGCCATGCTCACGGTGCCTCTTATGAACTCGTTCATCATGTCGGGAAAGATTAACCGCAACAGCAGAAGGCTTCAGAATGCTGCCGCGGTTGCGCAGAGTGTTGCGGAGACTGCGAAGCATACGACGGACAAGGCGGCACTGGAGGCGGCGCTCAAGTCGCTTCCGGGTGTGTATGATTTTCCGGCTGATTCTAAGGTGAATGAGGACAGCCCGGTGTATACCTTCAAGCTTGACGGTGCGGACGGTGAGAAGTTCCGGGTTAATGTAAGCCTTATGCCTAAGACGGATTATGACTATAAGGCAACGGACTTTGCCGATTTATACAATGAGGCGAGCGTCATATACAGTGAGCTTATTGTCAATGACAACAAGGTTCTGTCGCTTATGAGGTCGCAGAAGATACCTTATGATGTCCCGGGTGCACCGGTCATGGAAAAATGGAATGTCACAGAAGGCAGGTGGGACAGCTACAGTCCGTCAGCTGAGGACAAGGCAATCCGTGATACCTATGGCAATCTTTTTGCGGACGAGTATCTAAAGAGCAGTGGTTCGTTGGATGGTATCAGTGAGTCGGAGCTTACTGATGTCAACTCCGAATTTAAAAAGGAAAATATAGATAAAACAGTATATATTAATATAGAACAGGCTGGCAATAATTATGAGATAACCATCAATACGATATATACATTCGATTTCACGGATTATAAGGTAGTGTACAGGGCTGAGAATACGGCTCCTGGTGTGGTCGTCACTCCGGGGGTCAGGACTCCTATGACATTCTACAGATGTTTGGGGAAGCTGGTGTATAAGGCTGATGAGATTAAGCTTACCTTGGACAATGAAAAGCCTTTATATTTTCTCTATGCAAAGGCAGAGGGCAGCAGAATTTCAAGTGATGGAATTACGTTGGAAAAGGCTGCGGACGTAAGACATTTTAAGAGCGTAACTTATAATGTCGATGCAGCCTCCGGCGTACAGCTTACCAATGAAGATGGAACCTCAAGGAACATGAAGCTTTATTTTGTTGAGGAGGCAGGCGAAAGACAGGAGGAGAGCTTTAAAATCAATGTCGATAACAGCAGCCTCACGACAGCACTTGACCTATATACAACAGAAATTTACAACACCTTGGGGGCAGCACTTTCCGTCAATGTCAATAATGCCATAAAAGGTGTGGTTAATGTGTATTCTACAAAGGATGCGGCAAATACAGATAACCATATTGCGTATGAAAAGGGCGAAGAGATTACTTCACTATATAAGATCATAGTGAGCGTGGATTATGATGCTGGCCGTGACGGAAGCTATTCGGAACAGGTGTATTCGGTAGCTACCGATGATTAAGAAAAATAATATACGTGCTGAGGCATATATGCTTAGGCACGGTGAAATGGAGAAAGGTATGGGCAGAAGAAGCACAAGCAGGCTTAAGGAGAATAAGGGTTCATCACTTATAATGACATTGGTTGTGGTATCCTTCATAGCGGTTATAGCGATGACTGTTATGACATTAGCCCTGTCCTCGTACAAGATTAAGGCGATGGAGGCGAGGACCAGGAATGCTTTCTATAATGCTGATATGGCGGTGGATGAGATATATTCAGGTCTTGCCGCTGACGCCTACAGTGAGCTTGCTGAGTCCTATGACTATGTGATTGGAAATCTTCTTGAGGTTGACGGCGATTCGGTCACAATGATTGACAACACAGCAGCTAACAAGCTTCTTCGAAATACATATTTTTGCAATGCCTGCTTCGCAATATTCGGCGAGAGCTATGGAATGAGCGATGAGAAGGATATTAAGAAAAAGATAGAGGATGAGCTTACAGCAGGAGGCACACTGTCGTCTGTGAACCTCACGGAATTATCCGATAAACTCAGAAGCTATATCTCCGATGTCTATAAGGATGCTTCAAGTGGAAGCGAGATTGATATAAATGTCGGACAGCGTCCGCAGATTCTTATGGTTGACGATGCGATAAATTCCGTGATTATAAAGGATGTCACAATAACATACCAGAATCTCAGGACGGACTATTTTTCACAGCTCACAACGGATTACGAGATTGTGTTCCCTGAGAAGGCTGATATCAATATCGTGGATGATGACAGCGATATTCTTCAGTCCTTCCGCGATTATGCGATTGTATCAAATAAGTATATCAACTCGATGGGTTCTATAAATGTAAATGGCGGAATATACGCAAATCTCGGAATAAACCATCAGGGTGCTTCGGAATCACCAAGTCTTTTAAGACTTACCGTAAATGGAGGCAATATTGTCACCAATGGTCTGATACAGCTTTCACAGAATGCGGCTGTCACACTTGGAAACGGAAGAATATGGGCGGACAATATCGAGCTTATCGACTCAGACCTTGTAATCAATCCGGATGCTTCTGCGTATGTTGCGGATGATCTGACGCTCACACAGGGTTCTAAGAGCAATTCTGTGACGATAAGCGGCGATTATTATGGCTATAGTATTGAGGGGCATGGAATAAACAGCGCGGATGCGACTCCGGCTAAGAGCAGTGCCATCATCATAAACAGTAAGAAGTCAAAGCTGGATTTTTCCAATATAAGAACACTTATATTGGGAGGCTACGGATGGGTTGTATATAATGAAGGCTCAGCAGACCCGGGCGATGAGAGCTATTATAGAACGGGTGAGTCTATTGCCGTGCGCTACGCACAGACTGCGTATGTTCTTCCGGCGTCATGGAACGGAATAATTAACGATAATTTCTTTGCGAAGAATCTGCTCAACCCGGCTCAGCGTGTGATTGCCAATCCGGTTGAAGGCGGGGAGTATGAGTACTATTACAATTTCTCGAGCGGTGATGCGGCTGCAAGCTTCTATCGCGGACTTTACGATGATGATACCTTCAATGAGCTTTGCTCCGATGCCGGGATAACCGGATCCGGTAATCTTGCCGAGGCTCAGGAGATAAGAGCGAGAATAAGAAGTGTGATTGATGAAGCTTATGACGATTTCCTTGACTATGATGGCACTGGAACTAAGGCTATCACGATTAACCCTAATGCCCGCGTATATGAAAAGGGTATCGTGAGGGACAATGCTTCGGGTGTGAACGAATATAACAGTGTAGGTGATGAACTCGTCAGGGTTCTCTATGATAATTCAACCCATAGACAGAAGATAATAGGAAGCCTTCTGATAGAGCTTGAGGATGACTGGATGTACAATTCTTCCGACTGGGATGGAAGTAAGCCTTATCCTACTCTCAACTATGGTTCAATGCGCTTTTCACACAAGATTAAGTCGGAGGCTGAGTTAAATCATGGCGCGGTGGAAAATATTCTGCAAGGCAGGTCAAAGATAGCCGAGGTCGGAAATGCCTATTACTATGTCGAGAATGAGGATGGCAACAATGCGGAGAACTATGTTGTTTTCGTGCATAATGGGGATGTGAGGCTCAGCAATGATTTCGACAGCCGTGCACCTGAAAGAGGAATTATAATTGTGGATGGAAACGTGGTTGTAGACCGGAATTTTGAGGGCTGCATCATTGCGACGGGAGATGTCAAGCTTGAAGGTGGTACATATAGTGCGGCACCGGAGCTTATTGATACGATTCTTAAGACACTTCCGGGTGTCAGAGGATATTTCGACGGAACGAATGTCACTGAGCTCGGAAAGCATATCGGCTACAATGATGGGGCACATGCAAAGCAGCCTGATGAGAAGGAAAAAGGCAATCTTAACAGCTATGCGGCATCGGATTGCATAAATATAGCAAATTACAGAAGAAGTGCAGCAACACAGACAGAGACGGAATAATGCTCTTAATAAATGCTATGAAAAGGAGGGGAAATGCCGATATGAAAAGTATGAAAAGTAGGAATGGCAGGAATGGCGGTTGCAATACAATGAATAATGAAATGAATAAAGGCTTTTCATTGATTGAGCTGCTGGTTGTCATTGCCATTATGGGTATATTTATCGGCGTTTCTTTCGCTTCCATAGGTCTTATCCAGGCTGGAAATATGACCAGTGTGACCAAGAGCATTGCGACAGGTATTCAGGAGACACGTCAGAAGACAATGACGCAGAATCTGTTGTACGGATGGCGGTTTTCGGTGGATACGGCTGCCGATGGCAGCGTGAGCATGACGGTCACTAAACAGGCAGCCGCCACACAGACACCTGTGGACACTGTGACAGAACTGAAAAAATGTGACCTGTATTACACTAAAGATAGTGACGAAGAGGTGAAGATTACCGGTTTCGCGATGACATTCGACGCTTCGACAGGTGCGATAAAATCCTTTAATTATGTCTTGGCAGACGGCGGAACAGCCATGCAGACCTCGGGCACCGGAAGGATAAGAGCGGCACACGGAAAAAAGGAGAGTGAACTTACCATATTCTTTGCAACAGGAAAGTATGAGGTTAAGTAGTATGAAACTAGGCAGAGCACATAAACGGGACGGAATTTCGGATAACAGGGGCATCACTCTCATAGAGGTTCTTATAGGAATTGCCATAATGGGTATTGTTTCATCGATGATTTCGGCAATAATGGTAGGTGGGACTAATTTTTTCAGGAAACAGAGTGCCACGATAGATTTGCAGAATGATTCACAGCTTATTACCTCATCAATGTCGGCGGCGATACTTGAGGGAACGAATTTTACACTTGAAGAGGATAAGCTGATGGATGGCAGGAGGGTTGTGTATTTTACCACCGGGACACCTGCTGCAGAGGGGGAGAATAAAGCAGTCGCAAAACAGTATATATGGGTAGAGGATAGTCCGTATGGTGACGCAGGGTATCTTTATATATATGATGCGGGAGCTGTGGTTGATTACAATAAGGGAAATTGCATATCAGAGCTTGTCAGATATTTTAAAATTACAGCCGGTGTCACAGAATCGACAACAGATGCTTCGGGCAACGCCGTATATACATACAACAGCAGCGTCAAGGAGACGAATAAGATTGAGAAAATCAGCGTGAGCTTCACTCTTGCCAATTCCAAGTCCGAGCTTACGCAGAGCATAGAGATTAAGCCAAGAAATACTGTGACGGATTTTAAAAAGCTAGAGTCCGGCACATAGAACCAGCTGCACAAGTATGAAAGAAAGTGGGTTGATGTTTATGGGAAATATTAATAATCTGAAGAGAAGCGCAAAGAAGCTTGTTGCTGCCATGTTATCTGTTGTGACTGCGGTTACGCTTATGCCGGTGCAGGCTGTACAGGGAAAGGAGACTTCACATTCGGCTTCGGGTGTGGCTGATATCAATACGCCGGATGTGGGTTTGTCCGTCAGTGCAAGTGTGCAGAGAGCACTTGATGCGGGGCTTAAGAATAATGCAGAAAAGGACGGCGTTATAAGAGCCGTTCTTGACAATATTGAGGAGCTTCCTCAGTACGGAAACGCTGATTTCACATCAATTACAAGGGGTACGGCGGAAAGACCCTTTGTCATACTTGAGATTGCCCCGGCTGAGGAGTGCGGTGAGCTGGGATACCTTGTGAGCGGATGTGAACCTATCAGAATGGAGGATATGTTCGGCTTCGGAGAGTATACAAGAATATCTGAGACATTGACAACGGGATATTTGACGGATGTGCCTTCCGGGACTTTCTTTTTCATGGATGAGCCGGAGGGAAATGCCTCCAATTATGGCTCCTACAGAGGTAATCTTCAGAACTGGGCATGGAGAATTAATCAGTACGGCGGACAGTCGTTCATACATAAGGGCTATTATGAGTATGTAGGCACGGGTAAGGGCTATTTCTCTGTTGAAGCAGGAAAGATGGTTAAAAAAGGCGTGGACAGCGGAGAGTATATCTGGCACACTGTCAACTCATTTGAGGCTTCGCGGTATGATGGCATAGAATTTAATGATGACATTGCCGATGCGGCGGCTGAGGTCGGTGAAAGAATATATACAACCAGAACGAGCTATAATGCCAAGCTTGATGGTTCGGATTCAATGATGATGGTTGACCAGGTGGTTGAAGTCAGCAGTATGTATAAGGTGTATACAAATAAGGAGAATTTTCTCAAGGATACGCTCCTGATGGATGATGAGACGGCTGCCGGTTACTCCTGCGTGATAAAGACTATCACGGCACAGGAGCTTAACAGAACACCGGAGTGGGTTGATTACGCAGACCTTATCTATATCTTTCCGGGAAATCATAACACGGAGATTGTGAGTGCATGGAAGCAGACCATAAACGGTGCACCGGCTAACAGACTTGGACATACCTCCGCAGCAACGAATTATCCAATCAACACCTTTGAAATCAATGATATATCTGCCGATGTGACGATGAAGATTTTTAACAGGGTTTCAGCGTCCGAGAACTACGCCTCAATAATAATTGACAACCGGCTTTTTGATTTCAGTCAGAACACACTTACATCACTCTCGACAGTGAATAATGTAAATATGGATATATTTGACTGGAGCTTCAAGGATACGGGCAAGGATTATCAGGCGACCTCCAGCAGCAACAATGTATATAAGCTCAGTGTCATGCTTATGTCGATGAATCCTAATTTCTTTAAACAGCTATATTTGCAGCCGGGAAATGAGCTTGTAAAGATAGTAAACGGTGAGCTTGTGGATACGCTTCAGAGGTCACCTGCTGATAAGTGCTGGTCAGGATATACCTTCCAGCTTATGGAGAAGGATTATTCAGGCAATCTCTATAACTATTTTACATCCTCCGAGAACTGGTTTTTGTATGGAAGCTGTTCTAATCTGAGTGAGCAGAAGTACAAGACCTACGTTGACAATCATATATTCACCTTCAATGGTAATTCATGTGTGACCATGCAGTTTGTAAATGAGGATGGTGGTCTTGGCTCGGATAAGCAGCTGCAGGATGGAAAGTATCTGTTCGGCAATTTCAGGGATTATCTTGATGAAAATGCGGATATATTCAAATATAATGCTGATAAGGCCGACTCATCGGATGCGGTCAGATATATTCTCGGTATAGGAAGTAAAAAGCAGTATTACGGAGAAGCTACTACTCTTAAGATTCTTGACCTTGAGCCAAGTGTGGGGCTTGATTCGGCAAGTAAGCCTGAGTGGACGAGGACGGAGAATTATATAAGACGTCTTATCCCTGATTTTCAGGGAAATATAGAGGTCACACACATGACGACCGCGGAGTACATAGGAAAGGTTGATGACATCAACAGCGATTATGACCTTGTATACATCGGACTTGATGCCGGTGGATATAATGTAAAGACCAATGCGCAGGCATTTTTCAATGATGGTTCGAGTACATGGGGAAACACAATCACTGATTTTAATGATGATTCTCTTGACGGAAAGATATATTTCCACCTCGGGGATAAGATGGTGTCGACCTGCTACGATGGCGGCAGCCGTAACCGTTCTGTAAGGTTCATATATAATAATGCCGGCACAGGTGTTGTCTCAAGTGAGGAGCTGCGCTTCGCCGGAAATGATATCACGAATATCAAGAAGAATGAGCTTATCAGCTTCATCGCCTCAGGAAAGCCTGTTGTAGCAGAAAAGTATCTCTATGACCTTGAAAAGTTTTTTATAGATACAGGTTCTAATCTCTACAGCCTTGTGAACATCTATAGGAATACGGAGACTGAGATAAAAGGAATTTATCTGTATTCGGACACAAGGAGACTTCAGGATACTCTGCGAAATAAGGCAGAGGCTGTTATATTTACATCGATTCCCGCACTCTATAACGGAACAACCGTTAGTGACACCAACCCTACGATATCCAATCCTAATTATCTTCCGGTTAACGGAGACGGAGATGCGTATATGACGTTTGAATTTACTGTTCCGGGAGAGGGTTATAATTATCGTATCTATGTGGATCAGGACAGGGACAGCAAGTTCTCTTCGGGCGAGATTGTACAGGAGGGAACTGCGGCATACAATGATGGGAACAGGGGTGTAAATACATGTATCTATGAGGTCGCTTCAAGTATTGTGGGTATTGTACAATGGAAGATAGAGGTATACAGAAACGATAATGTGAATGTCAGATATACCAGGACAGGTTCTTCCGCAGCAAAGCTTCGTTCGGATACAGAGAAAAAGAAGCTCAAGGTACTTCAGATTATGCCGAAAAACGATTCGGGTCTTCTTAATCTGGAGAAGAATGATTTGTTCAGGAAGAGATACTCCAATCTGAATGATTTTGATGTGACGGTTCGCACGATTACATGGTCTGATTTTGAGAAATTCTTCGCAGGAGAAGGATTTGAATTCGACCTATCGCAGGACATAAGCAGCACGAATCCGGAGACAGATGTTCTCGCGAGTGTATCGGATGAGCTTGATAAATCGGGACACGAGATTAAGTCGGAGATTGATGGCAGGAGCATAGGAAAGCTCAGCTCCTATAACATGATTATTGTTGGATTCGGAGATATCTATGGTGCTGTTGACCTTAGTAATACCAATGGCGCTGTTGAATATCTGCAGTATTACACGAAGCTTGGAAAGAGTATTCTTTACACGCATGATATAACCTCCTTGTATAATCTGAAGCAAAATGGAAATAAGACCTTCGGCTACACAGCCAATGCCATGCTGCGCGATATTATGGGCATGAACCGGTACAAGGCGGTGAGCACAGAGCTTGCTTCACTAGCCTCCGGGGACAGACTTAGGAATGCTGTAACCGGATATCAGAACGGCTTGAGCTACGATGAGATTCCATGCGACCAGAAGCAGGGCTTTACATATTATGCGATGAAGAGGCTCGGCTGGACTAAGAAACAGACGGACTGGAATAATCCTAATAAGACCGGAAACAGCTATAACAAGCTGCCATACAGATACATGATAACCAACCCACAGGGAAATGCGGTTGTCAATGAAAACAGTGTGTCAAGCAGCACAGGCTTTGCAAACAACAATGATCTGACTACAACTGCAACAAAGGTAAATGAAGGCCAGATAACAACTTATCCGTATAAGATATCGGATGTTCTTTCGATTGCGCCTACGCATGGACAGTGGTATCAGCTCAACATGGAGGATAAGGAGGTTACTGTATGGTATTGTTTATCAGACCCGGTTGCAAGCGGTAATGCGGGAATCGGAAGTGCAAGAAGCTCATCGTCCACAGAAAACGGTGACGGAAGTGCCCTGACCTATGGCGTGTCTCCTAATGATGCTGCCAATAACTACTATATCTACAGTAAGGGTAATGTATTCTATTCAGGTGTCGGACATTCGTGGGTATCTGGTGACATGGAGGCAAAGCTTTTTGTCAATACAATGATAGCGGCATACAGAATAAGCTATGATGCACCTACTGTTAAGATTGAGAAGGCTGATATGACACCGGGTGTCGGTGCAGGACAGTCCTCTGCTTATGACCTCAGCATTGACAAGAATAGTGCCAAGGATTATTCGGCAGATGTACCTGATGAGTATGCTGATTACGTGCGCATATATTTCAGACCTGAGGATATGAGCTTTTCAAATGATATGGATGTGCGTATATCGTATGCTAAGAAGGATGGAAGTATGGGCTATATCACTGAGATATGGACAGGTGAGGCTCATGGTGCTGAGGCTGCCGGTACTGTCCACACAGCTGATGATACCGATAAGTTCTTTGCGGGACTTAACAATAATGGGTTGTATTACTTCTACTATAGAAAATCGGATATCCGAACCGTGAGCAGCACATTTACGTTCGAGGTTAACAATAACCGTTCCGCTGAGGTGGGGCTTGCGTATATGAAGCTTAACCTGCAGAGCTTATATTATCTTGACTAACATTATTATAAAAAACCTGCAGTTCTGAAAATCATGCAGTTATGGAAATCATGCAGCTTTGAGAATCATGTATTTCTGTAAATCATGTAGTTTGAGAAATATGCAGTTCTTAAAAACATGCGGTTCTAATCAGATAGAACCGCATGCTTTTTTGCCTATTATGACGGAATGTTAATCATTGGTTTAAAATATATTCGATTCATCTTATTTGACACGATTACTGTTGCCAATAGTCATATATGGTGCTATATTAATCGCAAAGCACATATCTATAATTCTTCTATTTAAAATATACCGTTTATTATCGGTAGTCTTATTTATCAGAAGTTCATGCTTTTATTCCAATAACCACAGGAAAGACAGTATACAACCAAGGAACAGCGAAGTTGATACCAATTAGACAATGTACAGTCAGACGACGTACAGGATGTTATGCACAGTATGTAAGGAGAGAAAGCTTTATGGGGAAAATGACAAGCAGTGAAGAAGCGAGGGCATTGAATCCGATAGATGATTTGATGTTCCGGAAGATGGCGGAGGATGTGGGTTTCTGTGAGGAGATATTGCGGGTGATACTTGAGGATAATGAGCTTAAGGTGCTTGAGACGATACCTCAGTGGACAGGAACGAACCTGCAGGGGCGTTCGGTGATTCTTGACGCAAAGTGTGTTAAGTCGGACGGCAGGCAGGTGAACATTGAGGTTCAGAAAGAGGATGACGATGATCACCAGAGAAGGGTGAGATACAACGGAGCGATACTTACCACCAATATCTCAGAACCCGGAACAAAATTTAAAAATGTTCCGGATGTATGTATTGTATTTATCTCAAAATTTGATATATTTAAGGGGAAGAGTCCGATATATCATGTTGATAGGGTTGTGAGGGAAACCGGTGCTGTGGTTGACAATGGCTTTGAGGAGATATACGTCAATACGAAGGTCAGGAATGGTTCAGATGTATCAGAATTGATGCGAATTTTTGTCGAGGACAATGCGTACAGCACCCGTTTTCCGAAAACGTCGGAGATTAAAAGAAGATACAAGATAGTCGACGGAGGTGGAGATATGGGAAGTGCTATTGAGAGGTTTAAACAGGAAGGGCGGATGGAAGTGTTTGCAAAACTGTTGGAGAAGAATCTAATAAGCTATTCGGAAGCTGCGGACATGGCAGATATGACGGAAGAGGATTTTAAGAAAAAATATGATGAATATATAAAGGAAAATACACATGCTTCAGAAGAGCAGTTGTGAAAACGTCGAAAGCTAAGAAAAATACATAAGCTGTAAATCTTCCCTGCTTTCATTGCAAAATACAATGAGCAGGGAAGACTCAAAAATGTTTAATCTTATTTCAGCAGTATCCGGTCTGTTTCAGACCACATTTCAATTTTAATTTGTGAAAGCTTTTAAGGACTTAATCAGAGAGTGCATTATTAATAATGTCATATACAGCATGTATTTCAAAAAGTCATGTATATGAGTTTAATGATATCAGGGTCAAAAGGTCAGAAATCTGAAGCAAGCTTGCTTGCAAAAGGATTTTTGACCCCAACATCATTGAATGAGGTTACAGGTTTTTTATTTGGAGAATATAAGAATGGAGGATTTGCTATGGTGAGCAAGGTGGGCTGTGCGATGGTCACAGCGATGGGTGCCACGCTGCTTGAGGTGGAGGCAGATGTGTCGGGCGGGCTGCCGGACATAGAGATGACAGGCAACCTTGGAAGTTCAGTAAAGGACGGCAGGGAGAGAATCAGGGTCGCAATCAAGAAGTGCGGCTATCCGTTCCCGCAGGGAAGGGTGACAATCAATATTGCACCTGCGGCAATGCGCAAGGAGGGGACAGGCTTTGACCTTGCGGTTGCATGTGCCATTCTTGAGGAGATAGGTATTATTGTGGAGGATAAGCTGAAGAGCAGGATTGTGATTGGTGAGCTTGGGCTTGATGGCGCGGTTATCGGTGTGAGAGGTGTGCTTCCGGCGGTGCTTGAGGCGAAGAAGCAGGGATATGCGGGGTGCATAGTTCCTGCGGCTAACTACTCAGAGGCGCTTATGGTGCCGGAGATAGAGATTATTCCTGTGCAGCATTTATCGGAGCTTGTAGATGAACAGGATGATGGGAAATGTTGTGAGGTTATTGATAATAATGCAGTCTGTGACAGGTGCAGCGATGAAGATAAAACAAATTCTGATTATTCAGATATATATGGTCAGGAGTATGCCAAGAAAGCCATGCTCACAGCCGTTGCGGGAAGACACAATATACTGCTTATGGGACCTCCGGGAGCTGGAAAGACGATGCTTGTATCGCGTATTCCGACCATTATGCCCGGCATGTCTAAGAATGAACAGCTTGAGCTTGCCTGCATTTACAGCATAGCCGGAAAGCTTGGCGGCAGACCGGATATGAGTGTAAGACCGTTCCGTGCACCACATCATTCGATTACGTCGGCGGCGCTTATAGGCGGTGGACGATTGGTTGAACCGGGGGAGGTGTCGCTTGCGTCTAAGGGAGTGCTGTTTCTTGATGAGCTTACACGCTTTGACACAAGGGTTGTGGAGCAGCTGAGGGAGCCGCTTGAATCGGGAAGGATAGTGATTAACAGGATTACAGGCTCCTGTGAGCTGCCGGCTGATTTCATGCTTGCGACGGCTATAAATCCCTGTGCCTGTGGTTTCTATCCCGATAGGACAAGGTGCCGGTGTACCACATGGGATGTGAATAAGCACTATGGGCGCATAAGCAGGCCGATACTAGACAGAATTGATATATCCATATCATTGCAGAGGGTAAGCTTTGACGAGCTTATAGGTAAAAATGTGGCTTCTGAAGGAATAAAAGGTGAAAGAAGAATGGATGAAAAGACCGGAGCAGGAGACAGACGAAAAGCAGATGAAAATGCCGGTAAAAGAACAGATGAAGATGGTGATATGCAGACAGTAATTGGGAATTTCGACAGCTCCAATATGCGGAAAATTGTTGAACGTGTGTGGAGAGTCCAGCAGGAAAGACTTGGCGAGGGACGTTATAACAGCCGTATGACTAATGATGAGATTAAGAAATACTGCCGACTTGACGATATATCCGAGAAGCTTATGAGAGAAGCGTATGATGTATACGGACTGAGTGCCAGAGGCTACTATAAGCTGCTCAAGGTGGCGCGTACATTGGCGGATATCGATGGAGCGGAGAATGTGGAGGAGCGGCATGTGCTCGAGGCGTTGAGCTACAGGGTGAAGGATAAGGGGGATGAATGATGGATGAAGAAAATAAGCGTATCAGGGCATGGTTCTGGCTTACCAATCTGCCGGGATATGGATATAAGAAGCTGGCGGCACTCAGGGCGGCAGTGGATGATGTGTGGGAGCTGTATGAAATTGAAGAGAGCGTAGGACAGGAGAAGGCTGAGGAGTTCTTAAGACAGGTGTTTTCTTTGTCGGATATAAAATACAGTGATACGGAGATTGGAGCTTTTTTCGACAGGAGCCTTAAGAGAAGGCTTGACAAGGAATTTGAAGGGTTGGCAGCGTCGGATATAAATATGGTCTGCATTGATTCAAGTGACTACCCTGAAAAACTTAGGGATATTTTTGATGCGCCGTACATACTCTATTATCGCGGAAGGCTTCCGGAACAGAACCATAAGACGGTGGCGATTGTAGGGGCAAGGGCGTGCAGCGAATATGGCAGAAGCATGGCAAAGGATATTGCCGCGCAGCTTGCACGGTATGGAGTGCAGATTGTCAGCGGGTTTGCGAGAGGGATAGATACCGCATCGCATAACGGCTGTCTCGGAGTTGACGGAGGAAGGACATTTGCGGTATTTGGAAGTGGAATCAATCATTGCTATCCGCCGGAGAATCGTTTCACATACGATGAGATAATACAGAAGGGTGGGGGGATAATGTCTGAATATCGTCCCGACACGAAGCCGTTATCGGGATTCTTTCCTATGAGAAACAGAATTATAAGCGGGCTGTCAGATGTTGTGATTGTTGTTGAAGCCGGAGTTAAAAGTGGTTCTCTTATAACTGCCGACCATTCGTTAGAACAGGGCAGAACGGTCATGGCATTGCCGGGGAGAGTGACAGATGTGCTGAGCATGGGATGTAACAGGCTGATACGTCAAGGTGCTGCTGTCATAACATGTATGGACGATATTTTATTTGAATTGGGAATGTCAGAAGTACAAAATTATTCTGTCAATATAAAAAATTCACAAATAAAACTTGCAAAGCCGGAGAAAATGTTGTATAGTCATTTAGATTTTAACCCGCAGAGCATTGATGATTTAATTCGTAAGAGCGGAGTAAGCTTCAAGGAGGCAGCGGAATGTCTTGTGAGACTTGAGCTTGCCGGACTTGCAAAACGAATTGGAGGAATGTACGTGCGAGGAAAATAATAACTGGAGGAGTTGTCATGGCAAAATATCTTGTAATCGTTGAGTCCCCGGCAAAGGTGAAGACCATCAAGAAATTTCTTGGTTCTAATTATGAAGTGGTTGCATCACAGGGCCATGTTCGTGATTTGCCTAAGAGTACGCTGGGAATAGATACGGAACATGACTTTGAACCAAAATATATAACAATAAGAGGTAAGGGAGATATACTTGCCCATCTTAGAAGAGAGGTTAAAAAGGCGGATAAGGTTTATCTTGCAACCGACCCTGACCGTGCAGGA
>ENA-OOZN01001286-OOZN01001286.1-human-gut-metagenome-genome-assembly--contig:-NODE-1286-length-17329-cov-3.327950_pt1 | contig 17329 bp, 17 predicted proteins | sample MGYA00241187_ERZ501397 | MGnify/ENA primary metagenome ERZ501397 (study PRJEB25962, sample SAMEA2042921) | human gut metagenome | biome: human gut; feature: human-associated habitat; material: faeces... | reverse complement strand
ACATCTAAGCTTCTCCCAAAAGTCGTGATATGCATAAACATAATACGTTATACACGGCTGGGTATGTACGGCATGTTTTGACACCCGAATCCTAAGTAAACCATAAGCCATGGAGGAACAGGCAGTGATTTATTATTCAATTATTCCTGAATCGCTCACCACAGCAGATTTTGAAAATATATATTCAGATATCGCTCCTCTCCTTCCAGATTTCAGGCGGAAGAAGGCGGAGGGGATAATTCCTGCAAGGGAAAGGGCTGTGAGTGCGCTTTCCTTTGTTCTGCTGTGCCGTGCCCTTTCAAGGGAGTATTCCGGATGTTTCACTTCCTCAGAGGCTTATGAGATTGGTCATCGCATCAGCTTTAGATATGGCAGAAATGGCAAGCCATATCTTGAAGCACCTTTTGAGCATATCTTTTTCAACATAAGCCACTGTAAGACCGCAATAGCGTGCGCTGTGGCGCCTTTTGAGCTTGGCCTTGATATACAGGATATCCGAAAGCCTTCTCCTGCCCTCCTAAAGCGCATGCCGTATGCCATGGACGAGTATGACTTCTCCTCATTCTGGAGCAGGTATGAGGCATACACCAAGCTTACCGGTGACGGCATTGTAAAAGCACTGTCCGATTGTGAATATATGTCGGATTCGTTTCTGGAAAGAAATGATATCTGTATGACTACCTTTGACATTTTAGCAGATAAAAAAACAGCCGCATATCTTTCGGCTGCCTTCTGTAATAAATCCTGTGTGAAGGACTCTATTCCTTCTCCGTGTAAAGAAAAATCCTTCGATTTACATTCCATACATGAAATTGATTTTCTTTCATTATGTCAATGTTAGTTTAAGCTGATGTATATTATATATCTATACATCAGCTTAAACTAAAAATATGTCTTAATTCATTTTAAAACTGTATCTGTTTTATGCCTGTGCAAGCCTGCTCTTCTTTATCATCTTTCCCATTATTATATAATATGCAATGCATAGCGGAACCATAGCCGCAATCCACGCAACCGGACCTGCAAGGCATACTCCGACATATCCCATCCTCTGAGGAAGCGTAAACGATACAACGCATCTCGCTATAAGCTCAAAAACGCCTGCCATGAGAGGCATGAGACTTCTTCCCACTCCCTGAAGAACATTCCTATATACGAAAATCATATATAAAATTGGGAAAAATACACATATTGTATTCACATACTCGACCGCTGAGGCAACAACCTCCGGCTGGTCTCCCGAAATGAAGAGCCCAGACAGCCATTCCGCACCGAAGTACAGCGCTATCGCCGATACAACTGCGAGTGAAACTGTCATTATTGTACAGCTTGTGACACCCTTCTTTATTCTGTCAAGCCGTCCTGCACCGAGATTCTGACCTGCATAGTTAGCCATCGTAACTCCGATAGCCGGTCCAATCTGTGTGACAAGCTGCTCAACCTTACAGCCCGCCGTATACGCCGCAATCTTATCGGAGCCGAAGGTATTAAGCGCACTCTGGAGCACTATCGTTCCTATGGCTGTTATCGAAAACTGGAATGCCATCGGAAGTCCTATCGCAAGATGTTTCCACATCATGGAAAAATCAGGCTTAAAATCCTCCTTCGACAGGTGCAGTATGCTGTATTTCTTCAATGCATATATGACGCAGAGTATTCCCGAAACACCCTGTGAGAGCACTGTCGCAAATGCAGCACCGAAAACACCCCACTTGAACACTATTATAAATAAGAGGTCAAGCCCTATATTCAAAAATGATGCGAGAATAAGAAAATACAGCGGTGTCTTGCTGTCACCCAGCGCCCTTATTACACAGGAGCACATATTATAGAGGATGGTCGCGCATATTCCCCAGAAAATCGTCTTGATGTACACATCCGCCATACCAATGATGTTCTCCGGCGTCTTCATAAGCACAAGCACCGGTCTGGTAAATATAACTGAAAGTGCTGTGAGAAGAACCGTGAAGAACAGGCATAGCAATATCGCCTGTCCGACACTTTTCTTAAGCCTTTTCTCATCCTTCGCGCCAAAGAACTGCGCCGGCAGAACCGCAAAGCCTCCGGCTATTCCCGTAGAGAAACCGTTTACGAGGAAATTCAATGAGCCTGTAGAGCCTACCGCGGCAAGAGCCTCTGTTCCAAGGCTCTGACCTACAATAATCGTGTCCACCATGCTGTAAAGCTGCTGGAACACATTTCCTATCAGAACCGGTATCGCAAAAAATAAAATAATCTGGAACGGATTTCCAACCGTCATATCCTTTGATTGATTTTTTGCCATATAACTCTCTCCTTACATTCTATCCGGAACCTTTATCGCAAGAAGGTCTGTGCATGTCTCAAGTATGCTCTTAGTGAGTGTTATGAGCGCAATGTAGCTGTTGCGCTTCTTCTCATCCTCCTCAGTGAGAATCTTTGTATCATGGTAGAAGCTGTTAAACACATTCGCCACATCGTAGATGAACTTACATATCTTGTGAGGTGCAAGCTCCGCGTAAGCGCTCTCTATAACCTCAGAAAACTTGGTAAGAAGCAGGCAGAGGTCTGTCTCACTTGCTCCCTCCGGTGCGACAAAATCCTTCATTCTGTCTGCAACAGAAAGGCTCTGCGCTCCGTGGGTCTGCTCATACTTGTTTAAAATAGACTTGATACGGACAATTGTATAGAGAACATAAGGACCTGTATCTCCCTCAAATGAGGTGAATCTGTCTATATCAAATATATAATCCTTTGATGCCTGATTGGAGAGGTCACCATACTTGATTGCCGCAAGACCTACAACCTTGGCTGTGGCGCGTGCCTCATCATCAGCGACATCACGGTTCTCCTTAATCTTGTTGTATACAGCGTCCTCGACATCCTTTATAAGGTACTCAAGTCTTAAAAGGTCTCCGTTTCTTGTCTTAAACGGCTTTCCGTCCTTGCCGTTCATCGTACCAAAGCCTAAGAAATTCATCTCTGTGTCCCGAGGAACAATGCCTGTCTTCTTGGCAGCCCTGAAAATCTGTGTAAAATGCATCTCCTGACGCTTATCAGTTGTGTATATATACTTGAAAGGATGATAGAGCTTCTCTCTCTCTATCATTGTGGCAAGGTCTGTTGTGGCATAAAGAGCCGCACCGTCGGACTTTCTGACGATACATGGCGGAATCTCCTTCTTATCATCAGCCTGTGCAACATCGATTACCAATGCGCCCTGGCTCTCGTATGCGTAGCCCTTGTCCACAAAGCTCTTCAGCATATCCTCTATATAAGGCTTAGCATCGGACTCACCCTTCCATACATCGAAGCTCACATTAAGATTGTCATAGTTCCTCTTAAGGTCTGCTATGGAGATATTCATTATATGCTTCCAGATTGCAGTGTAGCCTCTGTGTCCTCTCTGAAGCATAACTGTAGCCTGATGTGCCGCCTCCGCAAATTCAGCGTCCTCCTTGGACTTCCTGCTCGCACATGGATATATGTCCTCAAGCTCTGCAAGCGTGAAAGGTGCCTCCGCCGGGTACTCACCTGTGAAGCTCTCATCAAAATAAGGAAGCTCCGGCTTTCTGTTCTTAAGCTCCATTATTATAAGACCCATCTGAAGTCCCCAGTCGCCAAGGTGAACATCGCCTACTGTGTCATATCCGTTGTATGCGCATATTCTCTTAAGGCTCTCTCCGATGATAGCCGGACGAAGATGTCCTACATGCAAAGGCTTGGCTACATTAGCTCCGCCGTAGTCAAGCATGATTGTCTTGTTCTTCTTAGTCTCATCACAGCCGAACTTCTCATGGCTTCCCATCTCTTTTACATAATCAGCTATGAACTGTCCTGAAAGATTCATGTTGATGAAGCCCGGATTAACTGCCTCTACCTTGGAAAATGTGCTGCTCTCCGCAAGCTTTTCCACTACCTCACCCGCAATAATTGCAGGTGCCTTCTTATATTCCTTGGCTGCCGCCATACAGCCGTTGCACTGGTACTGGCATAAGTCCGGTCTGTTGGATACAACAACCTTGGCATACTTCTCATCATAGCCACATGCCGAAAATGCAGCCTTAAGCTCGTCATTTAAAAGCTCAATTATCTTTTTCATATTTATCCTTTCTTTTGCTTTACGCGTTTATGGTCAATTATTCATAATTTTAATACGATTGGGGCCGGATGTCAATGGGGGCAAAAGCCTCCTGTATTACTGCTTTATTATATATTTTGTTCCTCTTCCTTTTCCCTCAACTACTATAACACCCTTCTGACACAGCTTTTTTAATAACTGTGTTGTCTTTGACTTGCCAAAAGGCAGATATGGCGCAATTTCACCGATTGACTTAAGTAACGTCCTGCTCAAAATACTGTATACTGCTCTCTCATCCTCCGTTAAATTGAGATTTTCCTCAAATACAGGAAGTATAATCTTAATTGTATTTTCCGTCACTTCAAAATCAGGTTTCCTTATACTGTCCTCATAAAGCTGTTTTATTCTTGTAATTCCGGTTCCGAATATCTCGACAAATCCCAATCTATAAAATACATTTGCAAGATTTCTGTTTCTAAGGACTGAAATTCTGCCGGATAGATATTCCGGCTCAGATATTCCGGACGGCAGCCCCCCGGGAGAAATAACCTCCAATCTGTCATCGAACATCAGAACTCTTATCTGTGCTTCGACATCCCATGCTCTGTGAATCAGCGCGTTTGCAATCGCTTCCCTGAATGCCTCCTCCGGAATTTTCTCTATCTTTTTTCGTTCTGCGCCCTGTATCACCTCATATTGGTAATAGTCCTTAAATACCTGCATTGTCCTATCATAGACCTCCAATATTGATACATTTTCAAAGGTCGACCTCTTTTGAATTATGCTGATATTCTCGCCAAACTTCACAATATCAATTCCCGGAAAATAATTTTTATCAGCTAAAAGCCCTGCCGCATTGTTATATCCGTTCTCATTGCTATATAAGTTTAATGTTTTTAATGTATCCTTATTAAAAGTATCAATTTTAATACTTTCTTTTAATTTTTTGCACAACAATTCAAATGTCAACACCTGCTCCCTGCATGGCAATTCCTCAAACCTTATGTTTTTTCCCTCCAGAATTAGTCTGGAAAATTCCAAGGTGTCGACTTCTATTGTTGCAGTGTCATTTCGCTTGTATGCTTTTGATTTATATAAATACGGCTTGTGAACACCTGCTTTTACAGTAAGCCTTATCGTGTTATCACTTTGCACCTCAATCGTATAATCCGGCTGTGGCGAAACATTATCGTTTATTTTGTTTTCAATATCCAGACAGGACTGCTTTACATCCTGTAACCCTTTTACATTACCATCATCATCAATTCCAAAAAAAATGTCCCCACCATTGTAATTTGAAAAGGCACTCACTGTTTTTAAAAATGAATTTGTAATCATTTCCTTAAATTCCACAGTCTTTGTTTCACGCATACTCTCCACATCCTTTCCGGTATTATCACATATATTATATGTAAAAATGCGCAAAAAATCAATCGTATTTTTTTACGATTGATTTTGCGATTGTTTTTATGTTCATTTTCACTCAAACGCGTACAATTCCTACACCTCAACCACAAGAATCCCTTCCTGTCCTGATGGAATCTCAGCTTCAATCCTTCCGCCGGCAAACAATGCCGCTCCGCCCCTTGCAATGTCATCCGCTTCCCTGTCCTTACATAGCGAATTGACATATAACACCTTGCTGTTGATTCTGCCGGCCTGTGCGGCATACTCAAGCTTTTCGGAGGTATTCCACTCATGTTCATTGAAATCGGTATATACAGACCAGAAAACAATGTCCGGGTGCAGCTTGTTTATACTGTCTATATTGGTATCGAACCATAAATCCCCGCACAGACCGACAACAACCTTCCTGTCAAGAAATAAGAACGAATGAAATTCCTCTCCCTCACGGTAATGCTCATCCGCAAAGCTCTCCTTCCACCCCGGCGATACCCTTCTGTATAAATCAATCACTTTACCAGCCTGGTCTACCGTAAGCTGTGAGCTGTAAAATAAATCCCCTTCTTTCTCTATAAAGCCGAAGGAAACAGCAAGCTTATATTCCTCTGCGGCGGAGCATATTTCGGTTATTATCGAATCGTTCCGGCTGACTGCAATCTTTTCATCATGCTCCACATTGAAATCCGCACAGTAAAAGCCCTGTAGAAAGGCTTCTCCAAATATAACTATGTCCGCTGTATCTGAATAATTTTTCATTGTGTCAATTATAACACTCTTATTATACTGTATGTCCCCATCTATAAACCCCATTGCCGCCAATGCACATTTCATACTTGTCACCTGCCCTGATTATAATGACCTGTTATTCCAAGCCCTACAGTTACACAATCTTGTTATTGATTTAATGCACCTTATTTATAATAACCTATTCATCATATTTATACCCCTGCATACTGCAAGCATAGCTTGCAGTACTGCCACCAATAAGTTGTTTGAAAGTTTCACTTTCAAACTTATATCTTCCTATATCATTCTTCCCATCTCAATTCTCATATTGTGCTCTTTGGGTCCATTATTTGAGTACGCATACCTGTCAAAACCGATTATTTCAAAACCATTTTTCATATAAAATGATATGGCTTTTGAGTTATAGCTCTGAGTCTCTAACACAATCATTCGTGCCCCGCTTGCTATGGCTTCCGTGAAAATACGCTCAATCAATGCCTGCCCTATTCCACAGTTGCGTCTATCCATGTTGAAAACACAAATATTGCTGATTCTAAAGCGGTTATTCCATTTTTCCAAAAAGCCCTCCACGAAACCAACAAGCTCACCGTCCATATATGCCCCGTACGCAACAGGGTTTTCAAGCCAGTCCGAAAGAATTTCATCCGTGATTGACATTCTCAACTCCTCATCACTATCTACCCACTCAACTGCAAATCCTCCGCTCACCGGCTCTATTGAAAGGAATTTATCTGAATGGATTTGGGCACTGTACGATTGCCCTTTCATGGTATTATAGTCAAGTTCTCTTATCTCCGGCTTCTGCATATACATACCCCGCAAATTTATTTTTCTAAAGTTTTTTCATCATCCAATATGCGTCACGATATGTGCCATCCGGATATTTCATATTATCCGGAAAAGTGCCGTATTTTTGAAAGCCAAGTTTTTCATATAGCGAAATTGCGCTCTCATTTCCGGCTATCACTTCCAGTTCGGCCTGCTCGTATCCAAGCTTGGCTGCAACGTCTAATACTGTTTCCAGCATAGCCTTTCCAATCCCGCAGCCACAATACTCCTTATATAGGGCAACCGCCAGTTCGCAACGATGTTTATATCTTTTATATGCTGCCACATTCATAAGTGAGCAATTTCCGACATGTTTTCCATCGACAAATGCTAAAAGCATTAGTTCACGTTCAGAAGCAAGCTTAGCCTGAATAAAGGCTTCTTCTTTTTCCAATGTTATTGTAATCTCATCAGGTTCTCTTATTAAATACGGAGTTTCTCCACTAGTAACCTTAAGATACTTTATTAAATCTGCCGAATCTTCCGGCGTTGCCGCTCTTAATAATACTGTTCTTCCTAACTTATCCTTTACGGTTATTGGTTCTATTGTCATTGTCTTTTCCCCTCCAAATCCGATTTACCGCCAAAAACGCCTCTGCCACATTCAGAATTATATCGCGAACTGCTGCCTTTCTCAATTATGAATTTTCATGCCTTTTTAAGAAGTGTCTTAATGAGTGTATAAAACAAAGCAGCAGGAAACCATAACTGATTTCCTGCTATTTCTTTTTACCTGGAACACTCCTCAAACAATCTGTCAATCTCCTTCCAGCCCTCACATCTCACAAAATTGTCATTCGGAAGCTCCGAATGTATGTTCCACAGACGGTTAAACACTGCCACCTTACACCCTTCAAAGTGCATGACATGCTCAAAGGCAGCCGGTGAATCCTCTATTGCAAAATCAAAGGTCATGCTGTACAACTGCTCCAAGGTCATATTGAACGAATATGTCTGTTCGAACTTTTCACGTCCATACTTGTCAACGCAATACAGCAAAACCCTCTCAAGCCCATGCTCATCAAGCCACCTTCGCGATGGTTCGTAGGAATCAAAGGGTCTGCCTGTGATGATGGACACCTCATGTCCTTCGTCGACCCACTTATTAATAGTCTGTGAAGCCCCCGGAGTCTCCTCATAATTCAACAATTGTTCCGGAAGGTGTCCTACTCTCATCAATTCCTCATACTGTTCATCATTTAAATCGAATGTTTTTTTCAGGTTAAAGAACTGAACCTCACTGTAAGGTACATCCTTTCCAAACAGTTCCTTGGCAATTTTCGTAAAGTTCTTTGCTGTCTCACATAGTACGTCATCAAAATCTATATATATCTTCATTGTTATGTTTCCTTCCTTCTGTTACGCTCTTCCCATGCATCATTAGTTATGTGGAATCTCCAGCATATCAAGTAATCTGATAAATGTATCCTGCCCATCAAGGCAAGTATCCACAAGCCAGCCCTTTTCATTTCTCCACTCCGAAAGTCCTCTGTAATAATAGCCCTTCTTACTATCCTCAATAATAAAAGGAATTATATTATTTTTAAGACATTCTTTTAAAGCTATCAGTCTGCCGACTCTCCCGTTACCGTCAGCTCATGTCAAGGATGGGAAAAAAAATTTCAATTCTTTGCGATGCCCTCAAATCCCCATATTATAAGCATTTGAATGACATTTATTCCATACCTGCACAGAACTCATCGAAGTTTTCAAACATGATTTCCAGTTTGTCAATCTTCTTCTCAGTATGATAATGCCCACAGTACCATTTTTGATAGGACAGCTTTTCTTCGATATGATTCAGCCATTCCTCCGTAGACTTATCAACCCTGCTCTGATCCACGCCAGACATAAATACCTCAACAGGCTCATATTTCAATGGTGTCGTATGACTTAATACCACATCTACCTTCCAGCCGAATTTTTCAAGCTGCTGTTCTACATATCTTTTGATTTCTTCCGAGGGCTGCTCGTCCTCCCACCAGCCCCAGCCGTATGCAAGACGAATTTCTTTGTCAATGCTGTATGCACCGCCCATGACAACCGTCTGCTTTCCATTCAGGTCGAATATCTCACCGTCCTTTGCAAACAAAAGACTAGGATATTCTTCTTCATAATATACCGTTCCACCATGCCACAGCTTTTCCTTGTAGCTGTCTAACGTATATGGTCGCTGTTCATGGTTTCCATGAATGGCAAATATCGTGATTGGAAGGGACTCCAGTAGCCGCTTTTTCAGGCTGTCATATCTTGCCCCACTGAAATTGATACCTGCATCCCCTAAAATAATAAGTATATCGTCATACGAAGTCTGAAAACGCCTGAAAAATGCCTCAATCCGTTCAAATCTTCCATGTGTATCACCTGTAATATATACCATAGTTTCATCCTTTCCGGGTGCCTGTAAAACAAGCACCCCTATTATACCATAACCTGTTTACAGTATGGAAAAAATCTTCTCATAAATATCCTGATGCTTCCATACCACATTCAGCCGGTTTTCATCCACAACCTCAACCTTTAAAATCAATGCTGCCATAACAGCCTTATCGTATTTTTCCAAATGAATATGTGTGCATTACTCAATGCCTGTTTCAGTTCATGGATTTCCTGCTCCTTTTCATGGATTAAATCCAACAAGGATTTTCTTTCCACATCCAGAAGTGTCTTTCTTTCCAAAAAATCCACCGTTGTTACTCTGTCTCTATGCTTCTGCACCAGGAGTTCCTGCAATCTTTCATCGCAAGACGCCAAATGCTCATGTGCCTCGGATATTTCTTCCTTATTACGGTTTATCTGATCAGGATAATTCATCATCTCCTGACCTGTCAATAAATCCAAGGCTAATACTTCCTTGATATGCTTTCTAATCTGATACAACACTACCTCTTCAATCTCTCGCATGGTCGAGTCACCTTCATAGCAATCGAATTGATCCGTCACACTACGTGTATTACATACTAATGGCATATCATCCGGAACGAACCGATTTCTACTCAAAGCTCTTCTACAACCACCACAATACAACTTACCTATCAAAGGATAACTCTCTTTATACTTATCCCGGCTACCTTTCGACACTGTTTTTGTATTGTTCGTATAGCGTTTTTGAACTTCCTCGAAATCTTCCTTACTTATAATGGGTTCATGATTATTATAAATCCTTTCCCACTCTGAAGAAGGAATAAGTACCTTTCGCTTACTGCCAACCGAACGCTGCCTATACTTATTATAGGTCATTGTACCAATATATGCTTCATTCGTTAATATTGAATGAACACTCCTTGCATACCAAAATGCTCTTCCACCCGGAGCTTCACGATTAATCTTGCGTTTCATCTGTTCAAATTCTCGCGGTGTAGGAACACCCTCATCGTTCAGTTGTCTCGCAATCTGATTAATGTTTAAGCCATTCAAGGCTAAATCGAATATTCTTCTAACCACTTCTGCCTCTCTGGGTTCTATCACAAGTTTGTACTTATCCTCTTTTGATTTACTATAACCAAAAGGAGCACTTCCTGCAATAAATTTCCCCTGAGCTTTCTTGGCTGATAACTGGTTGATAATCTTATCAGACGTATCCTTACAATAATAATCGGCAAGGATACTCTTAAATTTCATCGCCATTTCTAAAGGATTTCCAATGTATTCATTACTGTCAAACTTATCCGCAATTGAAATAAATCTAACATCAAGTGTTGGAAATATCCTTTCCAAATACTTCTGGATATCAATATAATCTCTTGAAAATCTGGAAAGGTCTTTTACCACAATACAATACACTTTGTTTTCCTTAACTAGGCGAAGAACTTCCTGAATACCCGGTCGTTCCAGATTTGTTCCGGAGTAACCATCATCCCACCGCTCTGTATACTCATAATCCGAAAGCTCCGGATGTTTTTTTACATAGTCAGCAATTATCATCTTCTGATAAAGAATACTACTACTCTCGGTACTATCTGGATCATCCTTGGAGAGGCGTTCATAACCCACTACATACTTATCATACTGCATAAGCTTCCCCTCCTTTTATTTTCAGATTGATGACAACACGCTCATCCTCATACAGATAAATAGAATCAACTATCTCATTAACCAACACCTTATCAAGTTTTCTTGAAGTGTTAGCCTTTAACAGGCTTCTTAGAAACTTATTCTGTCTTTCAACATCTCTGTTAAAATGCATAAGCTTCTTATCTAAAGCTTCAATCTCATCCGTATATTCCTTGGATTTAGCCAGTGCCTCATGTCGAATCCTATTATAGCCTTCAAGTGTCTTTGTCCCACGCTTCATTGCAAAGTATGTTTCTTGAATCATATCATCAAGAGCTTTCTTCTGCTTGAGAAGCTTATGTTGCTGCCTCTGGATATCTTCAATTATCTGTTGTGCAGCCTTATTATTTGCCTGTGTTAAATCCTTTCCTCTGATACCATAACTTTTCAGTGTTTCCCTTATTATACACTGAAGAATCTCTAACAACTTTTCCTCAGAGATTGACTTGTACACACACTGCCTATGATCTTTCACATAAGCACCACGGCAATAATAGCGATATCGTCTTATATCTTGTATCCTGCCCTGATATTACATCGCACCCAATCGCTTTCTGCAATCACCGCAATATACTACATCACCAAAGATGTTTTCATATATTGCATTCTTACGAATACGCTTTTGTTTGCTTCCGGCTTGTGAAATCAGAACATTTAGCTCTTCATTTACTCTGTTGCTCGCTTGCTCAAAATCTTCTTTACTCACAAGCGGCTCATGGGCATTCTCTACAACAATCCATTCTTCCTTCGGAACAGCAATCCGTTCCTTCTGGTTTTCATACAGTCTACATTGATATTTGCCTTGTGCCATATCTCCGGCATAAACAACATTTCTCAATATATCCTGCACGCTTCCCCTTCTCCACCTATAAATCGGCTCATCCGCCTCTGCATAGGTCTTTCCGGTCTCTAACCATTCCTTGGGACGATTCACTCTGTTCTCATACAAATAATCCATAAGGTCATTGATGGATGCACCTGCCAGATATTTTGCGAACATCTGTTGCACTTCATATGCGGCATCTCCTGCCGGAACCAGCGTTCTATCCCCGAAATGATGTTCCAGAGGAAGAACTCAAAAAACTTATGCCATGGTCGGAAACGCTTCCTGATTGCTGCAAACAATTGAAGAAACAGAGTTAAAAATGCCATCTGATTTCAGGTGGCATTCATTTTTAGTTAGTGCGGGTTATTTACCTGATACTATTTGCTCCTTTCCTTTGTCTTAAAATGCTTACATAAAAAATGAGACCTCCCATAATGGAAAGTCTCTACTTTTTGGCACTGATTCTATGCCCTTATTATTCAGTTCCTAAATGTACACTTTTTGACACTACTTCATCTTTTGAGTTTTCGTCATGGACGAATCAGTGTCAATACTTTTGAGTTTTGAATATAAATTATATCTCTTCTAATACTTCAACCACTTTCTTTTTATATCCCAAATCATTAGATATTGCACTGCGTATCAAACTTTTTTCTGTATTTTCATCAAATTTTATATATTCTTGAAAATAAAATATTATAAGTAATGTATTAACAATACTCGATAAAATATCCACTTGTTTTGTCAAAAAGTTTACATCTTTTTTTACAAATTTAAACTCATCAATATATTCTGCACTTTGAAAGAACTTGCTATTTGTTCCATGAACAAAATTAGATAAATTCCTATATTGCATAGTCCAATCATCTATAACATTAGAAACAATTTCCTGTACTTTCGCATCTTCTACGTTATATTTCATTGAATATGGATAATTTTTAATATAATCTTTTAACTCATTAAAACCGCTAACAGTCCTAGAATTATCATTCATTTCCTTTTTAAAGAGTTCTACAGGATGTTCACTATAAAACAAATATGTTAATATTAATTCTTGAGTTCTTCTCAACATTACTAATGCCGGTATCTTCATATCAATATTTCCTAATAAAATAATATGAACGGCATTTGATAACATCTCCTGAAAATACATTTCTGTCTTAGGTGCTTTTCGAAAAGTTGGTGTCATATGTTTTTTCCAAACCTTAATAGTCATCATAAAAGTTAGTGCTTTTTTTGTAAAATCAACAGACTGCTCTCTAGACTTTATAATAATACCATACTTCTCTTCTACAAACCTTGTTATTGCATTAAATTCTTCTTCCAATTCATAACCAAATGTTTCCATCACTCAACACCATTATAACTGTCAAAAAATTCAAACCACGATTCCATAAACCCTTTTTCATCAGATAACTTTTTATTATCTAAAGACAACGAATTTGATTCACTATTAAACTTATTCCATGCTTTCAAGAATTTATTAAACTGCTGTGGACTTTGTTCATAAACTTCATTAAGCACAATTCCTGCTACTTCTGCCCTAGAACGTTTTAACCAATAGTTTTTTATTTCAATATTCAAACACTTCTCAGCAAATTTTAATATCTCTTTTGCTGAGGGGAACTTATTAACATCCAATAAAAGCATTGGTAAAATTCCTAACAATTCCTCCGTATTGCTATCAAGAATTGATACCTCCTTCTTTTCTCCTATAACATCTAGAACCTCTTTCCTTATGCTGTTAGCTTTATCTATATCCATATTAATGAATTCAATGCTTCCAAGCATATCCATTAAATCCAAAAGAGAATATAATGCTTCTTTTGTTTCTTTTTTCATAATTATAACCTTCCTTTCTGAACTAATTCTTTGGTTATATTCTTAATCTGATTAACAACATTCAAATCGCTCATATTTAATATGTATTTTTCATGTGATAAATCAGAATCTAATCCTTTAACTATATCTTCACATTGCTTTAATTCATTTTGAAATAGTTTTAATTTCCATTTTTTCTGTATTATTGGTTTGTTCTTCTTGTAAAGCAATCTTGTAGGAATAACCATATTCAATACTATTCCAACAAATTTTATTTCATGCTCAAATTGCTTTTGAATAGTTTCTTTTACATAATTTTCCAACATAGGTAAACCAAATACAGACAATGGCTCTGCCTTCATTGGAACCAAATACATATCTGATGCTAATAAAGAAACCTTTGTATACTCTGATATTGTAGGAGGGCAATCTATTATTACAATATCATATTTTTCTCCCAAATCATTCTGTATATACTGTTTTAATTTGTATGGACTAGATGCCAAATTCAATGTCATTATATCCAAACTAGATGGAATTATGTCAAATGTATTTTCTACATTAAAAATCCACTTTTCTTCTTTCCTCTGCTCATATCCATCTAAGACAGAATTAGCCTGATAATCTGGAGATAAACAACCATAAACCGATTTATTTCTATCCTCTAATATCTCATTCATTTGTGATTCTGTAAGCGTATATTGTGTCGCATTCATCTGTGGGTCCATATCTATTAACAACACCTTTTTTCCTTCTATCTTCGATAGCGTATATGCAACATTTACGGCAAGAGTAGTTTTCCCAACGCCACCTTTCATATTTATAAATGTAATTACTTCCGACATTTTTATCCTCCTTGTTCCTATAATTTTTTCTATACACAGTTCCTTATATAAATTTTTACTGTAGTACACCAAAATGCCTCAGTGCATCCTTAATATACTCCACCTTCTCCTGTGGACACTGCTTCACCTCTGGATTCTCTTTCTTGGACTTATTATAATTCTCGCCCATATCCATTCCACACATCCGCTTAACCTGTGCAATGTAAGAAGTATGCACATTCACACCATACTTGTTCTTCACATATTCCTTAATCTTCGAATAAGTAGCCTTTTCCTCTGGCGTGTAGTTACTCTCTTCATCAGGCTTCATTATAACCTCAATCTTAGGTGTATCTTTTTTGAGGGATAATTTGACTAGCGTCTCCACATGCCCCGTCATCGGAAACAAATCAACCCCCACCATCTTTTCAACCCTATACCCCTTCTTTTTAAGCACTCCAAGGTCACGCGCAAGCGTGTCCGGGCCGCAGGATATGTAGACTATCTTTTTCGGTGCAAGCTTTGCAACACAGTTTAGAAAAGTCTCGTCACTTCCCGAACGCGGAGGATCCATGAAAACAACATCCGCGTGCTGTCCGTCGGCTGCCATGCGGGTCATAAATTTTCCGGCGTCATCGCAGTAGAAACGGATGTTGTCCATATTGTTGCGCTTTGCATTGGCGATGGCATCCTTCACGGCATCGGTGTTCAACTCAACACCGATGACATTTCCGCCTTTTCCTCCAGCCTGCCCGGCCATATATGAAGCCGCGGTGATTCCGATTGTACCGATTCCGCAGTATGCGTCTATGACCGTCTCATTTCCCGTAAGCCCGGCAAATTCAATCGCCTTGTTATAGAGGATTTCCGTCTGGACGGAATTTATCTGATAGAAGGACTTTGGCGATATTCGGAAGGTATTGCCGCACAGCACATCCTCAATATAACCCTTTCCGTAGAGTGTCTGTTCCCTGTCCCCCAACACCATCGATGTGCGCTTGTCATTGATATTCATTACTATTGTTGTTATTTCCGGGTGCTCCTTTAAAAGAGCCTTTACAAAATTATTTTTGGATGGAAACATCGTGCTTGAGAGGACAAGCACAACCATAATCTGTCCGGTGCTGTGTGCTGTTCTTATGAGAACATGGCGGAACAGACCTGTTCTTCTGTCCTCATCATAGACCTTAAGCTTGAATGACGGGATAAGCTTTCTGATGGTCGCAATTATCTCATCGGCTTTTTCATTTTCGATAAGGCAGTTATCGACCGCAACAACCTTGTGCGTTCCCTCCTCATACACACCGGATATGACATTCCCCTTTCTGTCCGTTGTGAAAACGGCATGTACCTTGTTGCGGTAATGCAGCGGCTCATCCATGCCAATCACCTCTGTAAGCCTGCCGTACGGTGCTAAAAGCTTTGCAAGGGCAGCCTTCTTTATCTTAAGCTGTTCTGCGTAATCATGCTTAAGCAAGTTGCAGCCACCGCATTTTTTGTCATAAGGGCAATTATATTTCATATTCTTCTCTTTTCTCCATTTCGTTAACTTCTCATAGATAATTGCGATACCCTTCAAACTATTCAGAGCTATCCCATGTTCACAAAAATCCCCATGTCACTGCTTTTGCAGTGGCTCAAACAGTAATGAAAAACATGCTTTTTACAATTTCGCACTATTACCTCTGCACAGCTATATTTTTACCGCATGCTCTCCTGCCTACACCCCCGCCAGCATATCAAAATCCGGTATGAAGCTGTCCTTCGCGACATCGCCCTCCTGAATGAAGGCATTCTCAACACCAAGGTCAATTGCGTAGTCCACAACCTCGTCATACTCCTCCTGTGTGACACATCTTCCAAGCTCAGGGTAGAGCACATTAAGCTTTCCGCCGGGCATAAGCTCCGGCATCGGAGTGTACTGGCTCATTATGCTCATATATATGTCATCCCCATAAGTGTCATAGAGGTATTTTACAACTGCCTTTGAATCCGCGGTGCACCCGGGGAGCACCAGATGGCGCACTATCATTCCGCGCTTCATTATAAGACCGGCCTCGTCCGTTGCCGTATTATCATCCGGCTTTTCTACCTCAAACACCGGTGTTCCAACCTGTCTGAACATCTCCGCAAGTGCAGCCATCGCAGCCGCCGGATAATCCTGTGCCTTACTGTATTTTCCGGCAAGCCCGGGTGACATATATTTCATATCGGGAAGGTATACATCCACAAGTCCGTCAAGCAGCTTTAGTGCCTCAGCCTTCTCATAGCCGCCGCTGTTGTATACCACAGGCAGGTTCATTCCCTGGCTCTTTGACAGCTCAAGCGCCTTTATAATCTGCGGTATGTAATGTGTCGGTGTCACAAGGTTAATATTAAGCGCCCCTCTGTCCTGCTGCTCAAGGAATATCTCCGCAAGACGCTCCACCGAAATCTTCTTTCCGACCTTCGCGTTGGCAATATTGTTGTTCTGGCAGAATACACAGCCAAGCGGACATCCCGAAAAGAACACAGTCCCCGAGCCACGCACGCCCGATATGCATGGCTCCTCCCAGTTATGGAGTGCCGCACGCGCCACATATATATCACTGTCACAGCCACATCTGCCGCGCACACCGTTAAGCCTGTCAACACCGCACTCACGCGGACATAACGTACATGCGGAAATGTCATATTTCCATTCCATTTCTATCCCCATTTCCTTTTTTATATATTCTCATACCATGATGTTGGGGTCAAAACATGTGCTATAAACTTAGCGTGTAT
>ENA-OOZN01001283-OOZN01001283.1-human-gut-metagenome-genome-assembly--contig:-NODE-1283-length-17348-cov-1.802695_pt1 | contig 17348 bp, 26 predicted proteins | sample MGYA00241187_ERZ501397 | MGnify/ENA primary metagenome ERZ501397 (study PRJEB25962, sample SAMEA2042921) | human gut metagenome | biome: human gut; feature: human-associated habitat; material: faeces... | reverse complement strand
CGATCCGCAAGCGATTCTGTTTCGTGATTCCGTTGGGATTCGAACCCAAGACCCACAGCTTAGAAGGCTGTTATAAATAATTACTTTACTTGCTGTTTACTAAATATTTACGATATTTATTCGAAAATATTCGAACAACATTAGGATAACATCTGCATCGATCGAGTATAATCTGTCTATTTTTTGAACCCGATTGGCTGAGGGGATTTGCGCGCCTGCGGAACCTTCACGGAGAGTGCCGCAATTGCCTCGTAGATATTGTCCAATTCCTGGCGCATATCCTCCGATAGATCGCTGACCGCTTCGGCGTTGTCCTTGCCCGTCTGCTCCAACAACGCCAGCCGTGCCCGAATTTCGGCCAATTCTGCCGTTACTGTCGTCGTGGTCATGATGTAGTTGCGCATCGCTACGAAAGCCCGCATAATAGCCCTATTTACCCGTATGGCTGTCTCACTGCGCAACACGCTCGAAAGCATTGCGACGCCCATTTCCGTAAAGGCAAAGGGCGGATATTTGGGATACTTGCCTCGTCCGTCGATTTCTAAGATCACATTTTGTGACCTTATTCTGTCTTTCAATGCGTTATACTCGTTATCCGAGAGTTCAAACATAAAATCGTCGCCTTCGAAACGCTCAATATTGCGTCGTACCGCCTGTTTGAGTGTTCGGGTCTCCACTTGGTAGAGTTCCGCCAAATCGAAGTCCAGCATCACCCGCTGGCCCCGTATTTCGTATATCTTACTTTGGATGGGTTGCAGTTCCATGAGGTATTATTAAAATGCTATCGCAAGGGATAAGCCTGCCGGAGAGTCGAGACAAGCGTTATCATCCTTGATGAAAAATGGTTTTTACTTTTGTGATTGTATTTGCATTTTGTATACTATCTGGCATCTCTATTCCAATTAACTCATATAACTTTTTATATTGGGTGATTTTTGCGTTTGCATATTGGGTAAACGCCTGTTCCGTATATCCAACTTTGTATAGTCTATGAATATCCTCTGAAAAAGATTCAATTAAATATTTACTTATCATTTCTGGAGACTCGCCTTTCATCAGCATCGTAGAAACCACCCAATTTCGGCCTCGTTGCGGTTCTTTTACCACAGAAATGCAAATCTTCTTAATGTCATTTGTCATCCTCCATAATTTGAAGAATAATATAATTGACAAGATACCCACCGCCCATACAATTAGCATCATTACAAAAAAATCTTCCATATCTTATAGTTTTAAAGTTTAGATTAATAGCATTACATCGAATTGATCACCCCATCATCCACATCTATCACATTACTTTTTATGAACCCACCTGCCGATTTTTCCGTTCGAAGAATCGAATTCAAGATAGTTCATTCCGAATATGCGAGCATCTGTAGTGTAGTGGTAATTCTTTATATAATAATTCCCATTTATATTTTCATAGGTAAAGGTGAAATAGGCAACAATATGGAATGCGTCAACTCCATAGTCTTGCGGTCGCTCTTTTAAATAATTCCATTCTTGTAGTAGTGACGAAGATGGTAATCTGATCTCAACGGGAATTTGACCGCCATACATTTTATTGTCTATGAATTCAAGAGAACATCTATTTCCCGATTCATTGATCTCGTATAACGATCTCCAAACTGGAAATCCGTAAGTTTTATCTTCTCCTACATATCGAAACGGTTCATTATATGATTTCCCATTTTCATGATGCGGGAAATACTCTTCGAAAGATTCGTTGGATATAGTGATGACAGTCTCCTTTTCGCAACTGATCCCAACGATCACCATCAAGAATGATAACAGATAAATCTTTTTCATAATACAATATATTGTTGTAATCATCCTATAAAATATTGCGCTTAATTACTCCCGTCACCCGCAATAACCGTCGGACATCTTCAAACGGGATTTCGAATTCAGGGTAGAAATATTCTCCCTCCATTGGGCCGTTCTCATGCTTCATGTGGTTGTCGCTCATGCAGCGGAATGCCTTTTTATCTTTGGTGTAATACAGCCGTTTGAGAAAACGGTTTTCTTCCGTCTCTATCACGTACACAGTTCCGGGTTCAATGAAATGTTCGTTATATTGGCGCAGCCCGATCACGCATCCGGCAGGATAGTTCGGAACCATGCTATTGCCGTAGACACGCATCGCAAATTCGCTGTCTTTGAGCAGGCCGCCTATTTCGATCACACCTACGGGTGCCGTCTGCGTCATCTCCATACCGTACTCGGTTCCTGCTGCAACCTCGGCGTCATAATACGGGATTACTCTGCCAGAGCCGATCGTGGTGCCGTTGTCTGGTTCATGAGCAATCCCGTTTTTCAGCATTTCACCTTCGCCGGTGAGAAGCCATTCAATGTTGAACTGTGGATAAGCGTCTATAATTCGGCTTGCTACCTCAGCGGATATGTTTTTAACTTTTCCGTTTTGAATATCCAATATACGTTGGTATTTAACCCCTATATGTTTGGCGAACGTAGGGGCTTTGATGCCTACGTGATCCAATATTAAATTTATTTTATTTTGTCCTGTCAACATATTTAATTGAATATTCTATTATATTTGCAAAAAAAAGTATGTGCCTTAATTATCTAAGAGCTATTATTAGAGTTCGGAATCTTAAAAGACGAGAAGCCCGTCGCCGGAAAATAGTATCCGAGTTATGTTGTAACATCCACGATCCTTTAACTCTTTTACAAATGGTACAAATTATTGATGATATCATTTCGGGTAAGATAACTAAGCATATTTAATCTTTGCTGTTTCCTTCATATAGAGGGAAGCATACAGGAATGGAAAACCGCAATCGACTAACATGCGATTGTCCTGTTCCTGATTCAGAATTTACTCCTCCTCCGATCCCCATTACTGAAATACGTAATCCTCCCGAAGTCACATCTTTATTTGACGCCACAACAGAGACATCAAAATCAATCTGTTGTGCAGGTCTATATCTTTTCTTATCATCCGCAGTGTATCTTAAACTGACAGCCAACCCATCTTGTGTGGCAGGGTTAATTATTATATCTGAATCAGATAAAACCTCTGCGGCAGTTTCCAGCCCTTTCGCTATATCAATAATAGTTTTGGACACAAATTCGGATAATTCCATATCCTGTGGCATCATTAGTTTATGATTAAAATTATTCACATAAGAAAATTCTATTAAAATAAATTTGTAATAATAGAATTATCTTGTGTATTTGCATTGTCAAGGTCATAGAACGGTAACCGTTTCGATAACCGAACGAACAATATTAGATGCAAATATAATGAAGAATCAAGAGATTACAAACAAACTGACCAAAAAGAAGATCCGATTCATCGATGTTGCGCCAGCGATAAAGAAGGAGATCGCCGCAGAGCTGGGGTGTACGGTTGACACTGTGAATAACGCATTGAATCTCACATACCCTACCTATGGCGAACAGCCGGATCGCATCCGCCGGATGGCTCGTGAACGCGGGGGATTCGAGAACACCAAAATCAGGTGGGTGCGTGAATAACACATGTTTCCAAGATAGAATTTAATAATATAGCTCAATATGGACGATTCGATCATCGTAACGACACCAGCGCAGCTGCGCGCCATCATCGCCGACGAAGTATCTGCGATCCTTCCGAAGCTCGCCGATTTCCGGCGCAAGCACGAACCCGTCGAGACGGACGGGATGCGCGTTGAGGATGCCGCAAAATTCCTGACAGCACAAGGTATTCCGACCACACGTGCCACGCTCTACAATCTCGTCTACAAACACACAATTCCGTACAAGAAGTTCGGGCGCCGCACGGTGTTCTCGAAAAAAGAGCTACTGTCGTGGATCGAATCCCGTACCGTCCGTTCGGGCGACAGGCGGGCCGCCGCTGCACTGCGTATCTCCGAGAGCGCACGCAGGAAATGAATATGAAATCGCCCCGAAGCCGGTGGTGTTCATGATTGGAGTTTTTGAGAGAAGGGTATTTTGCGGCTTCGGGGCTTAGCAAAGGTTTGCGCGCCTCCAATGCGCATAGGCAATCAGTGTGATGATTCCTCGCTGTCCGCCGTGAGGCTCGCAGCAGGATGACGGTCGGGAAAGACCGGCAAATGGTGTAGTGGCGGAATAGGTATACGCAGGGAATTGAAGCGGTCGGACGCAAAAGGATAGTCGGAAGTAATGACTATCGCCCAATACCGCATGGCAGGGATGCTATCCGGATAATAAGAGACAAGAGCCGTAACGGCGTTCTCCGGATGATCGACAATTAAAGCGTTGCAGGTTCGAATCCTGTCTACACCACAACGATAGCCACCCGCAGAGGTGAGGGGTTTGGTGCTCTGGCAAAATCACCCCAGTCCGCAAGGGCAGAAAGAGTATCGGGTAGGCCGATAATACCCAAATCGGCGGGTCGTGGGCAAGACTCGAAGAGACAGCCCCGCGACGGCGAATAGCCGAAGCGCAACAAACCGGCACAGGCTCCGAAGCTGCGATGACATGAGCGGCGAGGATCACCGGGACAAATAAATCCAATGCGCCGTGGTGTAGGGGCAACACGTCACCCTTTGGAGGTGAAATCGCAGGTTCGAATCCTGCCGGTGCGACAAAATAAAAAACATATGAAGAAAGACGAACTTCTCACGGTTTTCGGTACGCACGATATCCGTACCTTACCGGAATGTATCATGAGCCTGCTATTCGGGGATCAGGAAGTCCGCGACGATGTATTTCGCGAACTTATCCGGAGCCATGCGGGCGATCTTTCCTACGATTGGTTTCAAGAGGTCTACGAAGAAGAGTTATCCGAGCGGCGGAATAAAGGTCAAGATTTCACACCTCGGGAGGTCTCTATGCTTGAAACGCAACTTACCGGTGCGCGCGAAGGTCTTATCCACGAACCTACTGCGGGGACAGGAGGTCTCATTATTCAATATTGGTGGGAGCTGGCATCGAAGCAATTGCCTTGGCGTTTCAAACCGCACACCTGTATATTCACATGCTGGGAACTCTCAGATAGATCGATTCCAATTCTACTGTTGAATATGGCTATTCGCGGTATGATGGGAGAAGTGTTCCATGGGGATGTTCTCGAAAATGTGGCCAAAGCCCGTTATGTGCTTCTTAACGAACAGAATGATGGGCTGGCATTTTCGGATATCGTTCGTGACGATCGAGTATTGAGTTATACGCATGCTAATCGCGTGCATAAGCCAATGCAGCACGACTTATTCGATTAAAAAGGAGGATTTATGAAATTCGATGTCATAGCACAAGAGTGGTTCCACTCCAAGGTAGGACTTGTGAAGGATAGTACCCTGTCTGCTTATTATCAACAACTTCGCAGCCATATTCTGCCTTACTGGAAAGACATGGATGTGGAGTCATTCAAAAAGAATGATGCGCAGCTATTCATCGGTCGAAAGTTTCAAGAAGGCTTGTCGATGAAAACGGTGAAGGATTTAGAGATTACATTAAAACAGATTTTGCTATATGCCGTAGATGAACACGACATGAATGTTCCCACTGCTTTTAAGTTGAAATATCCTACGGCAAATCTGGTTTCCAAGAAAGAGGAGCTTCAGATTTATAGCCTCGACGAACAGAGGCGGATTGTACAATATTTCAGAGAGCATCCTTCTTATCGCACACTGGGAGTAGTTATTGTAATATGCACGGGACTTCGCATCGGCGAGATTTGCGGTCTGAGGTGGTCAGATATATCGTTAGAGAGCAATATGCTGCAAGTCAACCGTACTGTTGAACGGATTGTCGATTATTCAACTGGCAAAACCAAGGTTGTCATCCAGTCCCCGAAGACGATCAACAGCCAACGTTCCGTACCTTTCCCGAGTTGGCTTGCAGATATCCTGATCTCCTTTGCTGCGCCTTGTCGTTCGGACTATTACGTGCTTTCCGGTTCGGATAAACTCATCGAACCGCGTACTTATCGCAACTATTATCGGAATTTATTACTCAATAAGATAGGTTTATCGCGGTGTATCAAATTCCACGGATTGCGACACACGTACGCTTCGACACTGATTACCAACGGGGCCGATGTAAAAACGGTCAGTACAATGTTGGGTCACAGCACGGTTTCGACGACATTGGATATTTATACGCACTCGACATTGGAGTCTCGTCGAAAGTGTGCAGAAACGATCCTAATGAAATAATGCCGAGAGATGTCACCGCAAGTATCGAGACAATTATCAGCAACCATAAGTAAGTATTATTCCAGATGGCTTAATGCTTGCCGGCGCAAATCGGCATTTATTGGGATGGATTCCTATGCGGAAGATTTCCTGCATGATGCGTTGTTGTTGTTTCTCCGAAAACCGGAGAAGCATATTCAATCAGTATTATCTGACGAATCCCGTGGTGATAATCATCTATACAATCTCATTTTGTCGATGATAGACCATAAAACAACTGATAGTGTCCGAGCCAGACGGTCGTTGTTCAACATTGATGACCAATATAAAGATCTTCCGCTATCCGGAGATGATCAGATAAGATGGGCAGAGCTGTCCGAAGAGGATTATGCCCGATTTCGTGAGGTATCATGCAATTTAAGAAGCGACGATTTTCTCATACCTCTTCCTAACGGGATGTATGTTCGTCCAACCCAAGGATGGGTCAGCGGGTGGGTACATAGCTATTCGATAAAAAATAGAAGATACACGTATTGGCTGTACAGCGCCTTCGTGGGATCGCGCAGCAAGGGAGAGCACCCACGAAGATTGAAAACATCGTCGTCACGTCACGAGGCATATATGGCGTTGATGGAATACAACAAGCCATAATTTTTTTGCAAATTCAAAATGAATTCGTATATTTGCAATGCGAGATCGATACGATGATCGTATCAAAAGAACATAATTAACGCTTGTAATAAAGCGTTGCCCTTTGTCCACTTCTACTACGGTAGTCGTGTCGGTCTCGCAAACTGATAGGGGCAACGCCTTTTTTATTGCCCTATACATACAAACTTTTAACTGACAATGCGAGACCAAGTTAAAAGTAGCCGACCCGCGAAGAACAGTAGCGGGGCTACATCCGTACCTTACCCGTACAGTCACCTCACGAAATCGGAGATCGTTCGATTGTTCCACCTTGAAGATATTCAAGAACCACTCACGCCGCGCGAATTCACGCGCTGCGCGATTGCTGTTGTCTCCCGTTGGTGCGACAATGTACTCACGGGCCGCTACTCGTCCGTCGAAAGTGTGGGCAGCAAGCTCGACTGTCTGGAACGCATCTACAAGAACCGATAAAATAAACGATCATGGATTCATTCGAATTGAAGCCCGCGCCTCTCTGGAAGAGAGTGGCCGGTTATTTCTGGTGCATGTGGTATAAACGAGTCCATACTCAGCGTCGCAAACGCGATCTGTTCATCTATCGAGAGCGCAAACGTCTCTCCGAACCTCATAAACTTTACTAAAAGCGACTGATATGTACTTGGCAGGAAAAAATATCGGTGAAAATTTGGCGGTTTCAAAAGAAGTCGCTATACTTGCAGTGCCAAGACGTCGGCGATTCTTCGAATCAAAGACAAACATACGATTCACCGCAGATAAAGCGGGGTTCTTTTTTGGACGATTTCTTTTCGGAGAAGTCGACGTCTTGGCAGATTTCCAGAAGAGCCTCGCCTCTTTTGTCATATACATACAGCAAATTTTTGTTTCCATAATGCCAAGACGTGACAAAAATTTGACAGCCGACGCCCGTACTGCGTCCGCTTCAACGCCTACGGCGCGAAAGACCGTATCTGTTACCTCCCGCCTTACGAAGGCGGAACTTATCCAAATTATCTCAACCGGTCACATCGACCCGCCACTCACTTACGACGAGTTTTATCGTTGCGCCATTGCGACGGTTTCTCGCTGGTGTGTCCGTGTCAAAGAAGGCAACTTCGCCTCTACGTCGACGGACGGCATCAAGAGCACGCTCGACACCCTTTGTCGTATCTATCGAAACCGATAGCCTATGGCCGAGCTTGTGATCCTTGTTCTTTTCTCGTGTGCGATCCTGGCCGCCTACGGGTTTGCGGCCGCGCACAGAGCATATTTCGAACGGAAGTTTAACGAATTCTTCAACGAACGATGAAAAGCAATGTCATCATGACCCGCCCGCTGGGTAAATTCGAGGTATACCAACGCACGAGAGACGGTATGTTCAACGCCACGTCGTTGCTTGCGCAATGGAACAAAGCCAAGAACAGCAACAAACGAATACAGGACTTCTTTGAAAATCAGAACACCAAAGATTTCATCGAGGCGCTGATGGAGGAGGAAAATTTAAAGGTGCCAAATTTGGCATATTTAAAAACACGCGGCAAATACAACGGCGGTACATGGATGCACCCGTACCTGTTCGTGAAGTTTGCGATGTGGCTCAATCCCCGCTTCGAGGTTAAAGTCGTGAAATTCGTTTACGACCAGCTGATCGAGTACCGGCATCATGCGGGCGACAACTACAACGTACTTGCACGGTCGATCGCCGCGCTTCCGGATGTGGATTATTCTCAGGTTGCGCGGGGTTTGAACTGGATCGTCTTCAACAAGCATGAACGCGACATCCGGAACACGGCATCGCCGAATCAGCTTCGGGCGTTGGACGACCTGCAACGCAAACTGGCTTTCTCGGTCGATATGGGGTATATCCGGACGTTCCCCGATCTGATGAACTCCATGCGGAGAATCTACAATCGTCAACATGCAAAATTCTAAGAGGGAATGAAAACGCCAAAAGAAGAATACGCGGTTTATCCGAGTTTGAGTGTACCGGCCCGTTACGGGTATGACCTGCACACGAAGTCGAAAGCCGAGCCGATTGTGGTGGTCTGCGGTATGGAGGAACCGAAAATACATCTTGTTCCTTCCGAACTGCAAGAGTTCGCCAGACAGATCAACGAAGCGATCACCCATGATCTCGGGCTGGAATCCGGAACCTGCGAGGTTGAATATAGAGGTCTGACGACTTCGGTCGATTTCTACGCGGAATACGGATCGAGTATCGGCAGCCACGACGACGGCAGCGTGGAGCGCTACGCCGAATACACGGGCGACAGGGTATACGTTCGCGTGGTATATGACCAATATGGCCGAGAATATCCGGACTATGCAATAATCCTTGAAAAGCAACTCAACTAATACATTATTCAATCATGGAAAAACCGACAACAAAACAGGGAACCGAATTGACATTTGTGATTCCGGACACAGAGAGCCTTGGACATCTTAAAGCGATGTCCGAAGATTTCTCGCTGACGTTAAAGTACAAGAATGCCGATGAATGGGCGGCGCTGAAAGATCAGGAGGTACGTGCCTTCTATATGGGCATCAAAGAGGTTCCCAATGAAAAGGGAGAACTGGTTTTATGCGGAGTATTCGTATCCGACAAGGAATGTTTTATCGCAGGCCAAAAATTGATTGTAGATGCCGTCCGTCAATTGCCGAGTAAGACTCCCGTAGCGATTATCTATCGTGGGAAAAAGACCAATAAGTCGACCGAAGGCTCTACGATGATATTCGATGTTCATACATTGAAGTAACCATGAGCGAAAAGTTATCCATATCTCAGGAAGAAATCAACGGGATGGATACATCCATTCTTCAAGATTTGACAGCCTCTTCCGAACCGCTTGCGGCGCTACACTTCGACCGTGAGGAGTACACACCGTTCGAGCAACTGCTGGAGCATATCCGGCAGTTGCCGGATCGGCCGGATCGAGTACCGGTGAAGCGGCTTAACGTGAACGGCAGGGTCGTGTCCGATAGCATGGAGCGTTACCTCTCCCATGCGGGCGAAAGCAGCAGCCTGTTGAAAGAAGCCCTGAAATCGCCCCGCCATTACCTGATCGCCCGCACTTCGGAGCTGAAATCGAAGAATACGCACCATTTCGACTTCGGTACCTTCGTCCACTCGGCCATCTTGGAACCATCGAAGTTCTCGAAGGTTCGCGTCCTGCCGCAAGCCAGCAAGACCACGGCCTCCGGCTGCCGGCGGTTGATTCGTTACTACTGGGAGCTGCTGGGCATTCAGGGGAATGCCGATCTGTCCGATCAGAAGATCGGCGCATTGCGTGTGCAGATCGATACGCTCCACACCGCGGCGAAAGAGGCAGGTTATACCTTCATCAAGGAGGACGACGCGAAGATCGTCGACGTGATCCGCATCGCCTACAAAACCTACGGCGGCGGCATCCTCCCGAAACTGATGCAGTACGTGAAGGCCGAGACATCGATGTACGGGACGGATCCCGATACGGGCATGAAGGTGAAGATTCGACCGGACGGAATGCTGCTGGAGGAGAATTTCGGCATCAACGCCATTCTGTCGATCAAGACTACGAGTGCGTCCTCCGTGCAGGCTTTCTACAACGAATGCGCGAAGTACCGCTACGAGCTTTCCGAAGGAATGTATTTGAAAGTGGCCAGCGAAATCACCGGACGCCCCTTTACGGCAACGCTCATGGTGATGATCCAAAATACCGCGCCTTTCCAGATCGCCGTGATCTTCTGGGATGCGGAGGATTTGCAGATCGGCAAATACAAATATGCGCAGGCCCTCGACATCGTGAAGCGCTGCAAAGCGTCTGGCAGTTGGCCCGGGTTCGATGCACTGGCCGAGGAGGGTGCCTTCGGAATTATTCAGGGCAAACTGCCCTGCTATATCAAGTCGGAACTGCTGCCGCAATACCTGCCCGATGTCGAAGTCGATTAAGACGCTGGACGAAGTGTTCAGCCGCTACATCCGACGGCGGGATTGCCCGAATGGGATCGGCCGCTGCATCAGTTGCGGAGCATTGATAAGTTACGATACCTGCGATGCGGGTCATTACATCGTCCGAGCGCATACGGCGACACGGTGGAACGAAACAAACGTCCACGCCCAATGCAGGATATGCAATCGACATAAATACGGCAATCAGAAGGCTTACCGCCGTCGTTTGGTCGAATTGTACGGAGTGGAAGCAGTCGAGGAATTGGAACGGATGAAGCACCTGACAGTCTGCCTTCATGAGAGTGACTATCGGGAATTGATAGAATATTATAAAATCAAATTGAATAGGTTATGATCGATCTTAAAAATTACGCTCCGCAATCGCCGGAGTTCAAACTGCCGAAAAACGTATCGTTCCCGCGTGTAATCTTCGAAGGGGCGAAGGACATGGACGAAATCAGAAAACATCTGTCGGGAAAATTTATTGCCGAGAGCGTAACCAATGCCAAAGCCGTCCGGTTTCTCGACAGTTACGAGAGAACATCTATCCGAGCCAACTATTCGGAGTTGATGGAGGACGAACAGCCGAAACTCGAAACGCAACTTGCCGAGATCGAAGCGCAGTGTAAGCAACTGACGAAGGATGCCCGCGAGAAATTGCAAGCTGTCGTTACTCAGATCCGCGATCTGGTTTATCAAGTCAAGCGCGGAGAGAAGGAGGTGGATTTACCGAGCGATACGACGGTAAAGATGGCCTTGTGCGGACACTATCTCTACTACGCATGGATCGATGGGCGGTTCCAACTGTGCAAAGTCGAGAAGATTCCTTCGTGGGACGAGCAGAGCCTCTTTGCCAATCTGGAAACCAACAAGCAGGCATTCCTCGACGTGCTGGGGATCGACATGAACGAAGCGACCTATGAGCAGACTTCAACATCGTCGGGGCCGGAGGAGTAGCTATGTCCGGCAATTGCAGAGCGATTATTGGCAGGAGGTGTGCCGGATCGTGCGTCTTCGCGACGGCCACCGCTGCCAGCTTTGCGGACGGAGCTATTCACTGGAAATCCATCACAAGACCTATTACGTCGACGGCCAATCCATCGTAGGCAGAGAAAAAGAGCACTTGGATTGTCTGATTACACTCTGTGCGGAGTGTCACCAAAAGCAACATAACCATCATGGCCAGGCAAAATAAAGACACGTTTCTTCTGCGGCACGATTTCTTTCCGCAGATCAAGATGCTCGCGATGGAGCAGCGGGGCAGGCTGTTGACCGCCATTTATGCGCACGCGACGGAAGAGGAGCTGCCGGAAATGGATGAACTGACTACGCTCTGTTTCGGCTTCATCCGTGCGTCGCTGGATGCGAACGCCAAAAAGTATTACGCGGAGTGCGAGCAGAACCGCGAGAACGGCCGCAAGGGCGGTCGGCCTAAAAAAGCGGACGGTTTCGAAGAAAACCGCACGGTTTTTTCGGAAAGCGGCGGTTTTTCTTCAAAACCGGCAGGAAACCGCGAAAACCCTATTGAATCTGTATCTGATTCTGATATTGATTCTGAATCTGATTCTGTCTCTGTTTCTGAATCTGAAACGCGCGAAGAAGAGAGAGAGAAATTTTTCGAGATTTTCTTTTTCCGGAATTTTCGAAACCCTGCAAACGAAGTCGACAGGTTCGTTAATCACTACCAGGCTACCGGATGGATGCGCAAGGGAGAGAAGGTCGTAGACAAGGCGGCATTGGCCCGTGCATGGACCGAAGAAAAGACGTCGGAACCCCTGCGTTATCCGGTGAGGTTTCTGCAATGCTGGCATGAAATCTACGACAGGCTGTCGACGGTGGCTGTATGCCGCGATATGCTGACTGATCTTCAAGGCGTGGAGATAACGCGGGATCGGCTGACGCTGACGGTATCCAGCAGAAGACTGGCGGCGTTGATCGAAGGAAATATACGCCTCGCCAAACCGATTCTCGATTATCATTATCCCGGACGTACCCTTCATTATCGGGTTCCGAAAGGAGTGTAACAAAAGCTTTTACCGCAATGGAATCAACGAAACAGATTAAAATCGAAATCCGCAACCGTTGGACGGGCTCGGTCGTATTTGAATACACGAAAGAGGGAAACACAATCACCGAAACGGTTTTGGACGCTATTAGGCGCGGTGCCGACCTGCGCGGCGCCGACCTGCGCGGTGCCAACCTACGCGATGCCAAGGGATGTTATCTATCATGTCCGACTGAGGGTAGTTTCATCGGTTGGAAAAAAGCCTCTGGGCATATCGTAAAATTACGAATTCCGGAAGATGCACGGCGCAGTTCGGCAACGGGACACAAATGCCGTTGCGATAAAGCATACGTCATGGAGATTCAGAACATGGACGGCACCAAGGCAACTGAGGATACCGTTCGTTCCGACCATGACAAAAACTTCGTCTACACTGTCGGTGCTACTGTGGAAGTTCCGGATTTCGACGATAACAGGTGGAGCGAATGCGCACCGGGTATTCATTTCTTCATCGATCGCAGGGCAGCGGTGGAGTACTAATGACGCACGGTTCTCTATTCAGCGGCATCGGCGGCTTCGACCTGGCGGCGGCGTGGGCCGGCTGGACGAACGTCTTCAACTGCGAGATCGACCCGTTCTGTCGGCGCGTATTGAAGTATCATTTTCCCGAATCGGAACAAATAAATAATTAAAATACGAATTTGAATACCTCAAAATAAGTTAGCTATGAAAAACAATCAGGTAAAAATCACTTTTCAGGACAATGAGCAGAAGGCTGTCGTCCAGATTACCCAGAATGGGAATGAAGTCTCCGTCTCCACCAAATTCACGCTGGAACTCGATATGGCCGGCCCGACCGATACCCCTGCATTGAACTGGGCCGCCGTATTTCTGGAAGCCATTAAGAGATTGGGAGAGTAATATGAAAAAGATTATGTTCAACGACCGCTACGGCTTGACGCAGGCGGTCATCGAGGGGCGAAAGACCATGACGAGGCGGCTGGTTCCGTGGGCCCTGAAACCCAGAGATGAAAAACGTTACACCCGTCCGGTCGGCGAGCGGTTCGAGTATGAAGGCGAGACCGTAGAGGTTGTAGGGTATGATCCGAATAAAGAGGAATGTGCATGTCGGGATTGTGCGCGTTTTGGCAATTGCTCTTACAACGAGATGACAGGCAGCTGTCGTTGGTACGAACGAGAGGATGGGATGGATGTAATATTCCGGAAAGTAGAACAGGTATAACTGTTTGATATAAAAAGAGGCGATCCCGAAAGATCACCCCTCACCCAAGAACAAAGGTAGTAATTAATTCGGGATTTGCAATGAACCATTTTATCTCAATTCAGGCCGCAGCCGATGAGTACGGCATTTCGACACGTTGGATATGGAAATCGATTCGAGTGGATCGGACACTCGGCACAGTCGTCCGCAACGGGCGGATCTATCTGCGCCGCATCGAGTGGGAGGCATTTGTCGAACGGCATCCCCGACTGATCGAAGAGTGGCATGATTTACATGCACACCTACAATACCGCTATATCGGGCAATGAAAAAGAGCGAAAAGTTGAAAGAATCGTCTCCCCGATAGGCGATCTTTGCATATATGGGCAAGCTCACGATCAAACAGGAAAAGTTTTGCAATAAGTACCTCGAATGCGGTAATGCGTCCGAGGCATATCGCTATGCTTACAGATGTTCGAACATGAGCGATAACACGGTATGGAATAATGCCTATCTGCTATTACAAAACAGTGAGGTTGCAGCGAGGATCGAATATCTGAAAACTCACCTTGCCGAGGCTGCGGGCATCTCGGCCTTGCAGATCATCCGCGAGCACCAGAAGATCGCCTTTTCGGATGCGACCCTCATTCGTAACGGCTGGATGTCGCTTAAAGAGTTCGAGTCGCTTACGGACGACGAGAAGGCATGTATAAAGTCGATCAATACCAAACAGGTCAAACGGATCGCTTCGAATGGCGATGAGATTGTCGAGGAGTTCGTGAAGATCGAGTGCTACGACAAGCAGAAGAGTCTCGACAGCATCATGAACATGTTGGGTTACGCAGCGCCGAAGGAGGTGAAACTATCCGGAAAGATAGAAAATCCTGCCGTCGCTCCCGTCGTCATTCAAATAGACGCGGAGGATGCGTTGTCGATCGAAAAAACCCCCCCCTGCCGATGCATCGTCTGCCTGACATCCGCACCTATCGGGGGAAAGTGTATCGTTACCTCATGTATCGGTACATGCAGTACAGGGAACGGGATGCGGTGTTGAAGATTTTTAATGAAGGGTCGAGCCGTTCGGGGAAGACCTACGATGCCTTCGATTTTCTGTACGACATCTGTACGCTCGCACTATCCCCGCTCAATATCTTCGTATATCGAAATACGTTGCAGGCCTGCAAGGAGATCACCCTTGCCGATTTCCGCAAGAAACTGACCCTGCGCGGCGTCTACGATCCCGATGCGATGCGCAGCGAGAATCAACATCCCGACTACTATATCAACAACTCCGTGATCCATTTCCGCGGATTGGACAGAATGGATAGCCGTGAAGGATACGATTGCGACATCATCTACATCAACGAGATGCTGGACGACATCTCGAAGCAGCAGTACAAAAATATCACGATGCGCTGCACGACGATGGTCATCGGCGACTGGAATCCCAAATATACCGAACATTGGGCCTTCGAACTGGAAGGGCAGCCGCACACCTATTTTACGCACACGACATACAAAGACAATCCGTTCTGCCCGCCTGGGGTCATACGAGAAATCGAATCCTATGAACCTACACCGGCGAACATTGCTGCGGGCACGGCCGACGAGTGGCGATGGAAAGTCTATGGATTGGGAATCCGTGCAGCGAAAGAGGGTCTTGTCTATCCGAATATCGACTGGATCGATGAATTTCCGTCCGACCTGGAAAGGGTCGTGTTCGGCCTTGACTTCGGATTTACGAACGATCCTACGGCGCTCGTCCGTCTGGGGCTTCGGGGGCTTGATCTATACATGAAGGAAGAGTTTTATGCACCCTGCTCCGATCCGGCCTTGCTCTACGATGCGATCGAGGGGGTGGTCGGGCGGATGCCCATATTCGCCGACTCGGCGGACAAATACGCTAAAAATCCCGAATCGATGGTCGACGGCCTGCTGCTGCGCGGGCTCAGCGTGGTGAAGGCGAAGAAATATGCCGGTTCCGTAACGGACGGAATTCACATGGTCAAATCGTTCCGCCTCCATATCGTCCGCAGCCGTAATTTCCAAACCGAGGCCAATTCCTATGTGTGGGATTCGGTGAACGGCATTACGATCAACCAGCCGATCGACAAATTCAATCACTTGTGGGATGCGGCCCGATACGCTGTAATGGAGTATCTCTATTGGGTCTGCAACCGCCGAAAATGAAAAAACAGCGAAAAGTTCGGAGAACCCTCTTTTATCGCCCTTACATTTGCTTCAAAGGCTATGTGCAATGAGATTCAGCTTGAAGTGGCGAAGTAAGAGTCAGGACTTGACGACGAAATCGGAGTGCGGAACTCCGACAGCGGAGGAACAGCGGTTCGTCTCTGTGCGCGATTTTCTCTCGGCAATGGGATTGGGCAGCGGTAGTACGATCAACTGCGACACCGTTGCCGGACAGACTATCGCTTACGCTCGGTGCAGCGCGTTGTTTTCGGTCGTGACCAAGAAATCCGCGGCAATTCGCAACGCCCGCTGGTGGGCTGTCGATCCGTCGGACGACGCTCGCCAGGTCGCAGGTCGCACGGAGGAACTGAACAGGTGGAAGCATCCGAATGACTTTCAAACGATCGAAGATTTCACGGCGATGATCGAAGCCTTCAAGGATATTTACGGAAAAGCCTATATTCTTCGCTGGGAGCCGGTCGGTGTGCCCACGGCCTACGAACTCTACGTGATTCCGAATCCGCTTGTTCAGGAGGTGACGACCTCCGAATTCACCGGTTTCCGGCCCGATCCGCAGATCGATTATTATATGGTTTCGATCAACGATTATCAAATTCGTGTCGATCGGGATCAGATGTTCGTCGTGCGGGATTCGGCCTATAATTCGAATATCTTCGGAGCATCGCAGTCGCGTCTGTCAGCCTTGCAGAACGCCGTCAATCCTTTCGTGTCGTCATTCGAGGCGCAGAACGAACTCATCATCAACAGAGGGGCATTGGGTATCATCTCGTTGAACAGCGAGGATTTCCGGACATCCGTGTTGCCGGAGAACAAGGAGGATCGGGAGCAGGCACAAGCGGCCCTGCGGCGATACGGCGTGATGAAGGGCCAATATAAGTACATCGTGACCGGATTGAAGGCTGCTTTCGTGCAGATTTCGGCCAACATGAAGGACATGAATCTCACGGAGGTGCAGCGCAATGCCAAGAAGGAGATCGCCGATGCCTATCAAGTACCGTATGTACTGATCGACACCGAAGGGACGACCTATGCGAATCTTACGGCGGCCGAGGTCAAATTGTACAACGATGCGATCAAACCGGATGCAGAGCGAATATCGGAGGTATTGAACGCGGCGCACGGGTTCGACGGATTCCGCATCGTTCCCTATTTCGATCACCTGTCGATCTTCCAGGAAGCGAAGCGGCTGTATGCCGATTCGCTGACGGC
>ENA-OOZN01001282-OOZN01001282.1-human-gut-metagenome-genome-assembly--contig:-NODE-1282-length-17368-cov-4.042338_pt1 | contig 17368 bp, 18 predicted proteins | sample MGYA00241187_ERZ501397 | MGnify/ENA primary metagenome ERZ501397 (study PRJEB25962, sample SAMEA2042921) | human gut metagenome | biome: human gut; feature: human-associated habitat; material: faeces... | reverse complement strand
TGGATGTAGATAAGCCGCGTAATCTGGCGAAATCTGTAACGGTTGAATAAAGTGATGCAGGAAGTTCCAGCGGAATTTTCTGTTGAATAAACGAGATGAACGACATAAAAATATGCCGTTCATCTTTTTTTTCATATTTTATCACACTTTCATCACAATTATAGGCTAAACTCTTAACTATAGAAAAGGAAAAGAAAGGAGTCTTGAATGATGGACAATCAGTACAATTATTACAGACCAGATTCAGATGAAAATAGAGGAGCAGACAATCAGCAGGGATTCGGAGCAGGACCGCAGCCAAAACCGAAAAAAGGTTACGCAAAGAAAGTCGCACTTGTTGTAGGTGCTGCAGTATTATTCGGGGCAGTTGGTGGTGTGACGATGCAGGGAACCAGTTATCTGACTGGTAAGCTGCTTGGAAAGAATACAAAGAGTACCGTAAGCACAACAAAGACTGTATCGAATGCAAAGCTTACAACTTCTACCAGTACAGTAACTTCTGATGTATCAGACATTGTGGAAAATACCCTTCCGTCAATCGTTTCTATCACAAATATGAGCGTACAGGAAGTACAGAATTTCTTCGGAGGAATCAGCCAGCAGGAGAGTGAAAGCGCCGGATCCGGTATCATCATCAGCCAGAATGATTCAGAACTTCTGGTTGTTACCAATAACCATGTTGTAGAAGGAAGCGATACACTTACTGTTACATTTAATGATGGCAACAGTGTGGAAGCGCAGATTAAAGGAACAGACTCCGCAAGGGATCTTGCAGTCGTAGCCGTTCCGCTTGATAAGATTTCAGACGATACAATGAATGCGATTAAGGTTGCAACACTTGGAGATTCAGATTCTCTGAAGGTTGGAGAACCTGCTATTGCAATCGGTAATGCACTTGGCTATGGACAGTCTGTTACAACTGGTATCGTCAGTGCAACCGGACGAACAATTGATGGATTTGACGGAGAATACATCCAGACAGATGCAGCGATCAACCCTGGAAATAGTGGTGGTGCTTTATTAAATAGCAAAGGTGAATTAATTGGTATTAATACAGTTAAATATTCTTCAGAAGATGTAGAAGGAATGGGATATGCGATTCCGATCAATACAGCAAAACCGATCATCAATAAACTGATCAAGAATGAGGCAACAAGTGAGAGTGAACAGGCATATTTAGGTGTATCAGGTCAGACGATCGACAGCTCTATGGCAAGCCAGTTTGATATGCCATCTGGTGTTTATGTACAGCAGGTGATCAAGAGTTCCCCAGCCCAGAAAGCAGGCATCAGTGCAGGAGATGTGATCGTATCCTTTAATGGAAGCAACGTTTCTACAATGGATGGATTAAAAGAAAAGATTTCAAACCTGAAAGCAGGCAAGAAAGTTAAAGTTGTTGTAAAACGTCAGAATCAGATGGGTACTTATGAGAAGAAGACACTGACAGTTACTCTTGGAAAGAAATCAGATGCACCAAGCACAAGCAGTAACAGCAGCAATAGCAATAGTAATAGTAATAACAGAAGATAATTCATAACCTGTAATAATACTTCCATCACTATCATAAGAAGTTGTTTCTACGGGATTTCCTTGAATATTGATTTTATCTCCAGTTGTTGTCATGACTCTTTTTCCATAGTTATCGAAAGTATCAATAGTATAGCCATTTCCTACAAGATTTCCTTTAATATCATTGATTTCTGATTCAAACATCGCACATCCTGTTAAATTCAGTGCCATGACACTAATAATTAATAAACTTAATATTTTCTTTTTCATTTTTTCACTCCCTCTATTTATACAAATTATAACAAATTTTGATATAAAGAATGAATAAAATAAGGTAAAATAAAAAAAGAGGTGAAGATCATGTTACTTAAACAAATGAAATATTTTATTACCATTGTTGATTGTCATAGCTTTACCGAAGCGGCAGAACAATGCTTTATTTCACAATCAGCAATTTCTCAACAAATTAAATCATTAGAAAAAGAATTAGGCATTCGTTTATTTGAAAGAAATAAAAGACAATTTTCATTGACACCAGCTGGAGAATACTTTTATCGTCATGGAAAAGTAATTTTAGATGAAATTGAAGATTTTAAAGAAGAAACGATTCGTAGAGGAGAAGATCAAGAATTGAATCTAACCATTGGTTATCCTAAAAACTTTAGTACCAGTGAACTTCATCAAGCCATTGTTGAATTTAATCGTATTTATCCAGAAGTTAATATTTCGGTGGTAAGTGGTACGCATGAAGAATTATTCGAACTTTTAGTCCAACATCATATTGATGTTAAAATCAGCGAACAAAGAAGAACATTTAATGAAGATTATTACAATTATGAATTAAAACATAGCGAATGTTTTGTAGAAATATCTTCAATGAATCCACTATCTCAAAAAGACGTTCTTACAACGGATGATTTAAAAAATATGTCTTGTATTCTTGTTGTTTCTAAAGATAGAGAAGATTCAGAAAGAGAGTTCTATGAAAAATCTCTTAATCTTTCAAGACGTTTTTTATATGCGGATTCATTAGAACAAGCACGTTTAATGGTAGTAAGTCAAAGAGGATACTTACCAATTGACCAAATTGGTTGGTTACCCAAACCAATGGAAGGTATTGAAAGAATTACCTTGCATTATAAAGGAAAACCAATCCAAAGAAATTATTTTGCATGTTGGTCTAAAGAAAATACCAATTATTATATTGAAGAATTTGTGAAAATGTATAAAGAGCTTTTAAATAAGTAAAACTTATGAAGATGATTAGGAATTGAAATTGTTTCAAGTCCTAATTTTTTTTATTATATAGGTGGAAAAAGAAGAAAACACTACTACACAAGTTCTTATATTAATGCAAGAAAAAATGGAAATACCGCACGTCTAGCAAATGCTTTTATAAAAGGCATAGAAGAAAATAGGTATACCACAGAAAAGGTCTACGTCAACTATCAAAATATTAAACCTTGTTTAGGATGTAATGTATGTCAAAAAAACAAAACAATTTGTACAAAAAGATGATAGAAGCAAACATAATTATCTTTGCTTTACTTGTGTATTTTTACACATTTAATGGTTCAATGAAGTTATTAATTGATCGTACATTCATAATTGAAAAAACATATGCACTAGAAAAAGCATATAACATGGCAAAGGAGATAAAGATCAATGAGTAAGAGTTTAATAGTTTATTTTTCACATAATAAAGAAAATTATTTCTCGGGAAATATTGTTAATTTAGAGAAAGGAAATGTACAAGTCATTGCTGAAACATTATCAACAATGATTGATGCAGATGTTTATCAAATTAAAGAAGTGGATGCATATCCCTTTGATTATCATGAATGTACATCACGTGCAAGTGAAGAACTTAAAAATAATGCCCGTCCACAAATATTAGATCCATTAGAAAGTATTGATGAATACGATACGATTTATTTAGGTTATCCAAACTGGTGGTCAACAATGCCAACGATTGTTATGACATTCTTAGAAAGCTATGACTTTACAAATAAACATATTTATCCTATTTGTTCACATGAAGGAAGTGGTATGGGTAGAAGTGAAAGTAATCTTAAAAAACTTTGTCCAAACAGTATCGTTCATAAAGGGTTAAGCATTCATGGAAGTCATGTAGGTGAATGTAGACAACAATTAGAAAGATGGGTAGGAGGAAAATAAAATGAATGATTTTCAATTTCATAACACAACAAAAGTGTATTTTGGCAAAGATCAATTAGGTCATTTACATGAAGAAGTTTTAAAATATGGAAAGAGCGTCCTTGTTGTTTATGGTGGCGGTTCAATTAAAAAAAATGGACTTTATGATAAAGTCATGAAAGAATTAAAAGATAATAATATAGAAGTTTATGAACTTGCTGGTGTAGAACCAAATCCAAGACATACAACTGTCAATAAAGGTGCAAAAATTTGTAAAGAAAACAATATTACAGCTGTTTTAGGGATTGGGGGAGGATCTACTATTGATGCTTCTAAAGCCATCGCTGCTTTAACTCTTGCCGATACAGATAATATTTGGGATTTAGTAGAAAAGAAAGTAGCTTGGCATGATGCTTTACCTGTACTTGCTATGCCTACAATTGCTTCAACAGGAAGTGAAATGGATAAATCATGTGTCATTGCTAATGTAGAAAAAGGTGTTAAAAGTGGAATCAATGGAGATATCTTAAGACCAAGAGCATCTTTCTTAGATCCTACAAATACATTTAGTGTTTCACCTAAGCAAACAGCTTGTGGTGGATTTGATATCATGGCTCACTTATTCGATATGAACTATTTTGTAAATAGCGATAAATATCCATTACAATTCAATGTAGTAGAAACATTATTAAGAACAGTTCGCCAACAATTACCAATTGCGGTGGAAGAACCAGAAAACTATTCAGCAAGAGCAACAATGTTATGGGCTGCTTCATGGGCTTTAAATAGTTTCTGTACATCAGGATATAAAACACAAGCTCAACTTCATGCGCTTGAACAATTCTCATCAACTTATGATATGACTCATGGTTTAGTTCTTGCAATCATTACTCCTAAATGGATGACTTATTTATTAAACAAAGATGAAACTGTTGCAGGAGACTTTGCTCGTTTTGGTTTAAATGTGATGGGTATTCAAGATCAAGGTAATGACATGGCTAATGCAAAAGCAGGAATTGAAGCTTTACAAAACTTCATCAAAGATGAACTTCATTTACCTACAACACTTAGTGAAATGAATATTACAGATGAAAAATTTGATGAATTAAAAGTTAAAGCGTGTTATGGCCAAGATTCTTTACCAAGAGCTTATCGATCATTAAGCCAAGAAGATTGTTTAAATATTTATAAAATGTGTTTATAAAAGATAAGACCTCAGATTTCTGAGGCCTTTTTTATTAAGAAACACATTGTGTTTCTTTTTTTACATAAGAGCGAATATGCTATAATAAATAAAAGAGGTGATACTATGAATAATGTTGTACACTTTAATATGATTCTCGAAATCAATCAATTACTTAAACAAAATAATATAGAATATTCGATTCATGGTGTTGGTGGATGTACATGTTGTGGTTTAGAACTTAGACAAGAAGGGAAAAGTTATCCTACAGATAAGATTTTAGAAGTTATTAATGGCTATTTAAAAAATCATTGGATTTATGTTCAAGAAAATAAATATCAACCAGGATTTCTTACAATTCATTCAAAATTTGATAAAAAGCCTTGGCTATAAAGCCACTCTATAGTGTTAGATAAAGTTAAGGAAGGGGTGTTATTTATGAAAACACACGAATTAGAAAAGGAATTAGGGATTTCAAAGCATACAATCTTCTATTATGAAAAAGAAGGGATCGTTACACCACAAAGAGATGAAAATGGTTATCGTAGTTATAGCCAAGATGATTTACAAAAACTCATCATGGTAAAGTTCTTACGTAATTTAAATATTTCGATTGATGATGTAAAAGCAATCTTAAACAATGAACTTGATTTTAAAGAATGTTTAGAAATCAATCAGATTCATTTAGAAAAACAAATTAAAAGCTTAGAAGAAATTCAAGAAAATATAGAAATGTATGTAAGAAAAGATCTACCAATGTTACCAGCTTTACAACAAATCCAAAGAGAAGTGAAGAATTATAAATTAGGTTATCAAAAAACAACAGATATTGTATCTCTTGGAAGAAGACTTACAAAGAAACTTGCATTAAGAAAATTCTTATATAAATTTATTCCTACATTTTTAATTGTTTTATTCTTTAGTGCTGTAAATGAGCAAGATATTTTAACAAGAGTACTTTCAGTATTAGTGATTTCATTTGTATTTACAAATGGTTTGATTGCAGCTGATTTCCAGTTTTCACAATTATGGTTAAGATTACCACTTGATCAAACAAGAAATCAATCAGTAGAGTTTTTAAATGATCGTATTCGTTATTATCAATTTAAAGGTTATATAGATAATGTAAAATATTTTTATTCTGTTTTATTTGGAAAAGAAGCTAAGTTTATGAATGAATATAAATATGAAGATATTCAAAGTGTAGAACTTCTTTTAAAACATCGTTATGAAAGTTATGGAACACCGATTGCGAGAGATTGGTATGTTCTTGATTATCGTTTTGAATTTAAAGATGGAAATCACTTCTACTTCTATTGGCCTTTTACAATTGATGATGATGCACGTTTTATTGGAATGATTTTAGATGAAAAGGTAGAAAATGTGATTGATAAAGATCATGTCATTGAAGCTTTAAAAAATGGTATTCATTTAAATGACTATATGAAAAAGACTGAAGATTAATTCAGTCTTTTTTTAATAAATTGATCTATTGCTTTAATTGTTTGATTTTGTTGGCTTTTACGAGAAATAGTCGCTTTGGCATCTCCTTTTTGATGCCCGTAGTTTCCAAAGTTAGCATGGTTACCACCTTGAATAACAACAATATTCTTTTTATAGTCTATTTTCTTTTTTACGCTGGTATTTAAAGAGCCATAGATGGTAAGTGTATCTTGAGCGGAAACATCGCCATAAATATACGAACCTAAAAGAATCAAACCATCAACTTTATCTTTATTTTTAGAAACATAAGAAGAAGCCATGGCACCACCCATAGAATGACCACATAGATACCAATGTTTTATATTAGGATAATTTTCAATAATTTTATTAGCAGCATTTTTATTAAAAATAGCCATCTTAAAAGGCATATTAACTAAATAACAGTTATAACCTTTCTTTTCTAGTTGTTCAAGTAAGGGAAGATAAGCTGTATTTTCTACTTTAGCTCCAGGATAGAAAATAATACCTACATCACTTGTCTTTTGAGGAGTTAAAGTAATAAGATTAGAATTTACTTGTTTTACTTCTTGATGGTTTAAGATTTCTAAAGCATCACCTTGTGCGTGATAATAATCATTGACGTAAAAACCAAAACCACCAACACAAAGAATGAGAATAATTGATAAGGTAATTAGTATTTTCTTTTTCACTTCTAACAATCCTCATGACTATGTTTATAGTATTGTTGGATTTGTGGTGGAAATTGATTAAATGAAAGAGCTTGAACATAAGCTTCATCATTTTTTTCAATCGCTTGATCATAATACCAACATTTATAATTGAGCATAGAAAGGACTTTTTGAAGTTTTTCCATTTCTTGTAAGACTTCTTCTTTTTGTTTTTCAAAGATTGCTTTTCTTTGTTTTAAAGTTGCATTTCCCAAAGAACATAAAGCCATATATTCTTTTATATCTTTAATTTCTAAGCCGGATCTTTTTAAACAATCAATAACACGTAATGTTTCAATTTCGCTTTCGCTAAATTGTCTTACACCATTCACTCTTTTTAAATGAGGAAATAATCCTTCTTTATCATAATAACGAAGAGTTGAAATAGGTAATTGAAACATTTTTGAAATTTCACCAATAGAATACATATAAGTTCCTCCTTTATACTTGACCTAAAGTCAAGTTTAGATGTTATGATAAATGTAACATAGAATGAATGAATATTCAAATCTATGATAGAAGGAAGTGAATAAATAGAAATGATAAAAAAGATATTAAAAATTGTAGGTATTGTGATAGTAAGTATCGCTATTGTGGCTGTGTTATTTATTGAATTTTGGCCAAGCTTAGGTGGAAGTGTGACAGAGGTTGACCAAAAAGAATATAACGCAAGAAATTCTTTATATAAAAAGGGAATATTCCATGGAAATCCTGAAATTCAATTAATGACAGGACAAAAGAGTAAATATAAAAATGAAGAAAAGGTTCCTAAAGGTGAAATACCTGTTCATCAGTTAAAGAAAATAGAAAAAGCAAAGAAAGATGAACTAAAATGGATTTGGTTTGGACATTCAAGCTCTATGCTTCAAATAGAAGGAAAGAATGTCTTAATGGATCCTGTTTTTTCAAACTATAGTTCGCCGGTTTCTTTTATTGGACCAAAACGTTTTTCTAAATTACCAATAGATATAGAAAATATGCCAAGTATTGATGTTCTTGCTATATCACATGATCACTATGATCATTTAGATTATCAAACAATTAAACAAATAGAAAAAAAAGTTAAAGAGTATTGTGTTCCTTTAGGCGTCGAAAAACATCTTCTTCGTTGGGGAGTCAATGAAAAGAAAATTCACGTTATGAATTGGTGGGATGAAGTAAAAATAGACGGACTAACGATTACTTCAACACCAGGTAGACATTTTACCGGACGTGTTCCTTGGAAAAACAATACAACATTGTGGAGTGGTTATGTTTTTAAAAATGATAAATATACAACTTATTTTACAGGAGATACCGGTTATGGAAATCATTTCAAAGAAGTTTATGAAAAGTTTGGTGCCATTGATTTCTTAATGATTGAAGATGGACAATATGACAAGTCTTGGTCTAACATTCATATGTTACCAAAAGATGATATTCAAGCAATGAAAGACCTACATGCTAAATGGACAGTTCCTGTTCATTGGGGTGCTTTTTGTATTTGTAATCATGCCTGGGATGATCCGATTAAACAAATTACCACAAGATCACAAAAGGAAAACTTAAATGTGGCGACACCAAAGATTGGGGAAATTGTCGATTATCGTCATATAGAAACTTATCAAGAACATTGGTGGGAAAATGTTGAATAGTTTTTTCATATTATGAAAGAAATTTTAAGAATTTTCCTTTATAATGTTTATAGAAAAAATCAAATGGAAACAAGGAGGTAATGAAAATGGGATTTCCTAAAGGATTTTTATGGGGTGGAGCAGTTGCTGCCAACCAATGCGAAGGAGCTTACTTAGAAGATGGTAAAGGATTATCTGTACCAGATATGTTATTAGGTGGAGATGTCAATACACCAAGAACATTCTTACCAAAAACAGATCCAGAAGCTTTTTATCCTAGTCATGAAGCCGTAGACTTCTATCATCATTATAAAGAAGATATCGCTTTATTTGCTGAAATGGGATGGAAAGTATTCAGATTATCAATTAACTGGGGGCGTATTTTCCCAAATGGTGATGATGAAGAACCAAACGAAGCAGGATTAGCTTTTTATGACAAAGTATTTGATGAATGTCATAAACATGGAATGGAACCATTAGTTACTTTATGTCACTATGAAATTCCATGGAACATTGTAACAAAATATAACGGATTCTCAGATCGTAGAGTCATTGATATGTTCGTTAAATACGCTACAACTTGTATGAAACGTTATAAAGACAAAGTTAAATATTGGTTAACATTCAACGAAATAAATATTGCATGTATGGGTGAAGGTGGAATTGGTAACCTTTATGGACTTGGATTAATGGATCCAGAAGATGTTAATGCAGATCATAGAATTCCATTAAATGAATTAAAATCAAATGAACAAATTATGTTTGAAGCATTACACAATGAATTTGTAGCAAGTGCAAGAACAGTTATTGAAGGTCATAAGATCAATCCAGATTTCATGATTGGTAACATGATTGCACATACAACATTATATCCACTAACACCAAATCCAAAAGATATCTTAGCAGCATTTGATGAAGATAACTTCAAAAACAATTTCTGTGGAGATGTACAAGTACGTGGAGAATATCCATCATTTATCTTCAGATATTTTAAAGAACATAATATTGATACTTCTTATATTACAGAAGAAGATAAAAAAATCATTAAAGAAGGTACAGTTGACTTCTATACATTCTCATATTACATGTCAAACTGTGTAACAGTAGATGAAAATGCAGAAACAACAGCAGGTAATATGTCAAAAGGTGCTAAAAACCCATACTTAAAAGCATCTGATTGGGGATGGCAAATTGATCCTGATGGTTTAAGATATACATTAAACTTATTACATGATCGTTATCCACATACTCCATTAATGATTGTTGAAAATGGTTTTGGAGCATTTGATACAGTAGAAGAAGATGGATCAATTCATGATGATTATCGTATTGATTACTTCAAAGGACATATTCATGCAATGAAAGAATCTATTGAAGATGGTGTACCATTAATTGGATATACAACATGGGGACCAATTGATTTAGTATCAGCTGGAACAGGACAATATGCTAAACGTTATGGATTCATTTATGTAGATAGACATGATGATGGAACTGGAGATTTCTCTAGAAGCAAAAAAGATTCATTCTATTGGTATAAAAAAGTTTGTGAATCTAATGGTGAAGAAATTTAATATAATAAAAGGACGGTGCGTACGCATCGTCCAATTTTTTAATTATTTTTAATATAAGGATTATGATAGAAAGAATAAACAAGTTGAACTGCCATTACACACCAGATAACTGGTTCACAGAAGATAACAGCCATATATTGAAAACGTGGAATTAAGAAGATAACAAAGATAATCTTTCCAAAGAATTCAATCACACTTGAAATTAAAGGAAGAAGTTTTTGACCAATTCCTTGAAGTGCATAACGTGTTTGCATCAATATTCCAAGCACGGCATAGAAAGGACCAACAATTGTAAGATAAAGTGTTCCATTATGTAATACAACTTCTTTACTTGAGCCTGATATTAATTTCACTAAAGAAGAACCAAATAATAAGATAATACAAGTTACAATCATAGCACCAATAATGTCATAGATATAAGCATAACGAAGTGCTTTTTTAATTCTGTCTTTTTGATTAGCCCCTTTATTTTGAGAAACAAAAGTTGAAATAGCAAGAGCCATCGCTGTAAAAGGCATATTAAAGAACATATAAAGCTTTCTTGCAGCTGTATGTCCAGCAATAATTAAATAACCTAAATTATTAATACCATATTGTAAGATGACAGAACCAGCAGAAACAATACAATTCATAAATCCCATTGAGAACCCTTGTCCTAATAATTCTTTATAAAGATCTTTATCAACTTCAAAATGTTCTTTTTTAGGCAGTAACAAAGGTGTCTTTTTAAACATATAAATGATACACAAAATAACGGAAGTTCCTTGAGAAATAACAGTTGCGACTGCAGCTCCTTGAACTCCCATATTTAATTGAGTAATAAAAACTAAATCTAAAATAATATTTAAAACAGATGAAACAACTAAGAAAACAAGAGGCATAACACTATTACCAATGGCTCTCATTAATCCAGCACATAAGTTATAAGCAAACATAACAATAATAAATAAAACAATAAAGAAAATATAACTATAAGCTTCATCAATAATGTTTGCAGGCGTATTTAATAAATGAAGAAGTGGTTGTAAGAAAATTAAACCAATAAGTGTTAGTCCAATTGAAACAACAATACCAATGACTAAAGAACTAGCAACTGATTTCTTCAATAATTTTTCATCTTTAGAGCCAAAACTTCTTGCAGTAACAATAGCAAGACCATTTCCAATACCTAAGGCAAAACCTACAAGCAAGTCATAAATAGAGGTACATGATCCAATGGCTGCTAAAGAAGCGTCTCCTAAAAAGTTTCCAACAATCATGGTATCAACGGTGTTATAAAGTTGTTGGAAGATATTTGATATAAATAGTGGTAATGCAAAAATGATCAATGATTTAAAGATAGGCCCATGAATCAAATCAACATTTGCATTAAATGATTTACGTTTTATCGAATCCATATTCTTCTCCTATTCTGTAATATTTCGATTAAAAATTTCTACAAGTGTAAAGATTCCATCCTCATATTCATATTTTTGAATACAACAATTATAAAATCTTTCGGTTTTCTTTACTTTTGCATGTTCTTCCCAAGCACGATAGAACTGTGCACAAGCAGCACCATGAGAAACCGCTAAAACAACTTGATGATTATCCTTACTTATGATTTCAGTTAAAGTTTTATTCATACGTTCTCTAAGTTCAAGTTCACCTTCACCACCGAATTGTTTAAAGAAATCCCCATAAGGTAGTTTAGGATTTAAACATTCATCTTTTCCTTCAAAAGCACCAAAATTCCATTCTTTTAAACCTTTTAATCTTGTATAAGGCATATCTGTAATGATTTCTAAAGTATCCGATGCTCTTTCAGAAGTAGAAGCATAAGCGTGATCAAGAGTAATATTTGTAAAGTATTCTTTTGCCATTTGTGCTTGTTTAATTCCTAAAGGTGTAAGAGGTGCATCACACCAACCTTGTATTTTATGTTGTAGATTGAACAAAGTCTGTCCATGTCTCATTAAATAGAGTGTTTTTTTCATGATAAATCTCCCCCCAAGTTTACTTTAATCAATAATATTATAAAAGTACAATACCTAAATAGCAATCTACTATAACTAAAAATAATAGTAAAAATAGGATTTAAAAAGTACCATAAAAAAATACCAAATACAAAATATTAATATGTAGTAAAAAAATAAGAAACAATAGATATAATATTGTAATCGCTTACAGTAAGTAGAGGTGATAGTATGAAAGTGCGAAAGGGAGGAAAAGAATATGAAAAGTAAAAAAATAATAGCAGCATCCTTAGGCACAGCGTTATCGTTATCGATGCTTTGTATGCCTGTTTATGCTACTAGTCCAACAGTTAGTTCTATTGTTGCAAACACACAAGTTGGAGATGGACAAAGAGAAGTATCTTCATTTGAAATTGAGGTAAGCGATGAAAGTATTATACAAAATTTAACAGCAGCAGATTTTGATATTATTAATAATTCAAGCACTGTTCCATTTGATGTAAATACAGGATCTTGGGCAGAAGCTTATCAAGATGATGGGATTAAATTAAGTGTATCAGGAAATAAGTTAGAAATGACAGTGAATCCATTTTGTTATGCTGGAATCTATAAAACAGATTGGTCATTTCAAAGATTGGATTGGGAAGTTAAATGTTTAACTAATGATGCATTATCTTTTAAGGCAAGTGATGTAACAACAGTTAAAACTAAAGTCTTAGATGATACAGAAAGAAAGACATTTACTTATGCTGGATTAACACGTGAATATGCGTTGTATTTACCAAAAAATGCGGATGGATCAGTTAAGAAAAATGTACCACTTGTTGTATGGAATCATGGTGGTGGAGAATACAATGGTAATTTAGAAGATACTCTTGTAGCGAATAAAGGATTAACTGGTTGGGTAGATGCTGGTTATGATGTTGCAGTATTACAAATGCAAGTTGGAAATGAAAACTATAGCTATGGTGCTGCAGAAAATGAAGATAAGAAAAAATTAATTGACCAAAACAATGCGTTACAAGCACAATTGATTAAAAATCTAATTAATGATGGAAATGTGAATAAAAATCAAGTATATGTTGCAGGTGCTTCTAGTGGAGGAGGAGCAACAATGAGATTTTTAATGCAATATCCTGAAATATTTGCTGGAGCTATAGCTTGTTGCTCAATGGATCCAATTGTTCCTGTACATAATCAAACATTTGCAGCATTAGGTAGAGAAAAAGATCCTTTTGATACAATTGTTTCGAATTTTGAAGAAGCATTCCAAGGAAATGTATATACTTGGGATGAAAGTACACAATCGATGGTTTCTAAAAAAATTGATACTCAAAAATTATTAGATGTTCCAGTTTATTATACGCATGCTGAAAATGATCCAACATGCAATGTAGATAGTTCAAAAGCTATGTACAAAGCTATGGAAAATATGGGAGATAAAAATAATAAATTATCTATATGGTCAGATGATGAAATGAAAGCTGTAGGAATCAGCAATGGTATGGGAGGTACATTATTGCATTGGTCATGGGTAAAAGTTCTTAATGATAATACTGATGGTAGTCCAATGAATTGGTTGTTCAAACAATCTAAAGTGGAAACAGTGTCAAAATCAGAAGATAAAGTAGATGATAAAAAGGAATCAACAGTTAATAATAAAGTTGAACAAAGTGTTAAAACTGGAGATAATACAATGATTGGTTCATATGCTATTATCATGTTGTTAGCAGCAGGTGCCTATACAGCTACTAAAAAGGTAATTAGATAATAATTAAGTAAGGCGGAAAATGGTTTCAATTTTTCCGCTTTTTATATTATAATATTTTTGTTGTAGGAGGGTGTTTATTGTGAGCAAAACAAATTTAAAAATAGAATATATTTTAAAAGCATCTAATAATATAGAATTTGATAATATTGATACATATATATCTAGAAAAATATTTGAACACTATAATAAAATACCAACCTATACATTAGAAGACATTTTAACAATTTTAAACATATCAAAACTTAAATTTAAAACATATCTTAATCAACTGGGATATAAAAATTATACAGCGTTTAAAGATGAGGTTATTTTTGAAAGAATAGTAAGACTAAAACAAATCAGAGATAGATATGAAAGTTTTGAAAAAAATAAAATTATTCAAATTATGAGTCAATTAAGACATCATCTAATTAATATGGATGAAATAGATAAAATTTGTAAACAAATAAATGAACATGAAAGATTTATAGCTTATGGGTCACCAACACTTTTAAATTTATTGTTTGATTTTCAAGTAGATATGAAAATATTTGATAAAACGGTTTTGTTAAGTTCAGTAAATAATGGAAAAATTTTAGTACCAAAAAATAATGATCTTATTGGTCTCTTTACAGCAACAGGAAGATTATTAGGCTGTTGTGATGCAAAATTTCAAGAAGTTGTTTTAGATACAAAGAATACAAAGATACTTTTTAGTAAATCTCAAATAAATAGTGAATATATTGATTTCAGCTTTTCTATGGATACGGATAATGATTATTATGAAATGCATTATGTTTTTTTATTTCTATTTGATTTAATTAAAACGAGATACTATGAATTATATATAAAGGAATGAAAATATGATTATAGGAAAAATAATGATGATACAAAATAGTAGTTCAAAAGAGAGTGTGGAATATTTAATTAGTAAAAAAATAATGGAATTAAAAGGTAATATTAAGGATTATACATTAAATAGATTTATAGAAGAAGTGGGTGTGTCTAAGACTTCGATGGTCAGATATTTAAAAAATATTAATATTAATAAGTTTTCTTATTTTAAAAATGTTATGTACGAAGAATATATGCATGCGGAAGTAGATATGAAAAAGATGAAAAAGGTTATTAAAAATAATTTTCCTCACATACAAACACAAATTTTTAAAAAAATCATGGTATGTAAAAGAATTGTTATATTGGGCGATGGAAATAGGTTTGCATTGTTACTATGTCAAAAAGCGTTGACATATTTAGGATATCCTTGTGAGATACCGGTTTATCTTGGAAGTGAAGAAGAAATTATTGATCGGTTTCACTTGAAAGAAGATGATTTGGTTATTATTGTAAGTTTACATGAAACATATGATGATTTTTGTACAAATAGATCTGTTTTTTATCAAAATGCTAACTATTTAGATGTGAAAATAAAGCCTAAAATTGGGTTTATAGGAGTTGCTCCTAAAGATAATCATCTTTATTTTAACTACAATATAAATCAAGAAAGCTTTGATAAAAGTATGAATGAGTTACAAGTATTCTTTTTAAATCTTGTACAATATATTCTTTATAAAAATGGAATATAAAAGGCGTAGCACAAACTACACCTTTTTAATTATTGAAACCAATAATCTAGATAATCATATTTAAAGACGCGATAAACAAATTTACCACCAGTTGTTTTAAACGTTCTTAATAAAGTTCCATCCTGACTGTATTCACTCCAAGATATTGCGATACCACGATCGATAATTACATTTCCATCTAATTCTTGAACACTACTTACATATCCTGAATAAGCAACAGGAATACTACTTACAAGTTCAACAGTACGATTATTTTCATCTACTAAATATTTATAGTAATAAGATGTTCCTTTTTTTAAGTTATAGTAAGTATTTGAATAATTTAAATCACTTTTCCAATCATAATCAGGACGTGTTGTACTTACCGCAAGGTTATTATTATAAAGATAGAGATAATATTGACCTTGAGGTAGGGAGTTATCATCTACATAAGTGACACAATGTTGACCAGCTTGCATTGAAAAATCATTTGTTTTATTTAAGAGTAAGGAATCATATCCACTTTCTTGCCAAAAGTTATCAGAACCAATCATGTAATCAATTGTTGGATTTGAATAGATATTATCTAATTTAATAATTGTGGATGTTTCTCTTGAACTAATAATTAAACTTGTTTTATCAACAAGAGCCAGTGAATTGATATGCATCCAATCAAGATCTTCTGCACCATCAGGTAATGAAGTTGTTGAATAATAATCAGGTAATAAATCAATAAGATCTACAAGTTCTGTTATGTTACCAGAATCTTTTTCAATCATAATAATTTTATCTTCACTTGTTTTTGCTTCTTTTTCACTTGCAAGAACAAGAATATTATTGTTGCTATCAAAGATGTAATCATGATGTAATTTATAATTACCTGTATCATAAATTTTAGAAACATAACCAGTTTGTTCCATACCAACTATTTTTGTACTAGAAATACTAAAGTACATGGTGTTGTTTTCAAAAAGAATACGCTGACTTCTATAAGAAACGATAGGAATTTCACTACGAATGATGCCGTAATTATCATAAAGTCTCATATAAGCTTGTTCTTCACTCTCTTCAGTAACATCGTTTCCAAGAACAGTATAAAGACCGTTAGATAAGGATGATGTATTTGAATCATCGCATTCTACTGTAAGATATTGATCACCGCCTTGTAATGAAGGGGCATTATATGACCATGATAAGGTATCAACAACTTTACCTTGTTTATTTGTTAGAGCAACTGTAATCGTATTTGTTTGATTAGGAATTGCTCCAATTAAGAGATATTCATGTTCTGTTGTATAACCGCTTAATGTATTAGTATTCAAAGTTTGTGAAAAATTAGCGTAATTATCACAATGAATTGTGTAACTTGCTTGTAATTCTTCTGTGGTTTTAAAATACATATAAACAGCTGTTGTATTTGTTCCATATGGATTCCTTATTAATAAAGGGTGTTGAAAAGTATAATTATTTAATTTCTTTTGTTTATTAATTTGATTATGTATAAGAGTTTGATATTTTTCACTATAAATAGTAGAAAGGGATGTACTTTTATTTTTTAATTTTAAGTAATTTATTGAATTATTATCATTACTTGAAGCTTCTATTTCTGTAGAGTTAGAAAACATGAGATAGAGTGGAGCTATAGAAATAGATAATATTAGTAAAATTAATTTTTTTAATTTATGCATAATCTTTACCTCCGCATCCATTATGTATGTGAATTATGTAAAAAATGTCGCATTTATTTAAACAATTATAAAAAAGTAATGATTATAGAAGAAAAAATGGCTTAAAAATGGCTTATATAAATAATAATTTAAAAAAAATAAAAAAAGGACAAGAAAAAGCTTTACAAAAGGGAGAGAGGATGGTAATATAAATGGGCACTCGA
>ENA-OOZN01001281-OOZN01001281.1-human-gut-metagenome-genome-assembly--contig:-NODE-1281-length-17383-cov-4.804074_pt1 | contig 17383 bp, 17 predicted proteins | sample MGYA00241187_ERZ501397 | MGnify/ENA primary metagenome ERZ501397 (study PRJEB25962, sample SAMEA2042921) | human gut metagenome | biome: human gut; feature: human-associated habitat; material: faeces... | reverse complement strand
GCGGAAGGGCGAGGACTTCCGCATCGTCCTGGAAGAGATCGTCCGAATTAAGTGCGGTACCGTTCATGTCCCTGGACCTTACCCCTGGGCATGGCAACCTGCTGGGCGAATCCTACTGGGAACTGATTTCTCCCTATGCTGGCGGTGCCTGGACGCTCAATACTGGGGTGTCCCCCAGAGGCGCAAGAGAATCTTCCTTATCGCGGATTTTGCAGGGCGCACCGCCGACAAAGTATTATTTGACGCCGAGGGCTTGTTTGGGGATACTGCGCCGGGCGTTTGAACGGGGCAAAGCGCTGCCAAAGAAGCTGGAACGGGCGCTGAAGATCCAGGCGGGTCTTGCGCTCCCGGACGGCCAGATCACAGATATAGATGCCTATCACATCAACCAGCGGGACGAGGGCATCGACCTGCAAGGGGTGTCTGGTGCTTTGATGGCCACCTCAAATATGCAGATGCAGACTTTCGTGACGCAGGCAAGTGAAAACACTGAGGGCTTTGACGGCTACAACGGAGAGTTGACCGGCGATGTGGCAGCGACCTTGGGCGTGAACTGTGGGATGTCCACCGGTCGGAATGGCGTTATAGCCTTTGCGGCCAACCAAAGAGACGAGGTTCGTGACTTACATGATGTGGCGGGTGCTCTAAATGCACAGCCGGGAATAAAACAGCAGACATTTGTCGCCGGTTTTTCTGCAGGTGCCGGAGCCAGTGCCGGGAGCATCGGATACCACGAAAGCGTTGCCCCAACACTGAAGGCAGGCGCCAGTGGCAACTGTATGCCATCTGTGCTGTGCATCAACGATCAAGGCGGTCAGGTCATGGAAATTTCTGAGAATATGACGGGCACACTTCGGGCACAGGAGCATGGCCACCAGCCACTTGTATTCGAGAACCACGGGATCGATGCCCGCTACACCGGCCCACATTCTGTGGCGCCCACAATGTCAGCCCGTTACGGTACGGGTGGGAACAATGTCCCGCTGGTCGCAGAACCGGACACGATATTCTGTATCACCGGAAATGCCATTGACCGGCAGCCTATGAACGGCGGGAACGGGATTGGGTATCAACAGGGCATCGCCTATACTCTCACCGCCACCGATCACTTATCTGGATATCCAGATAAATGATCTAATCCCGAGGATTGAGTTATCCCGAGGGAGTAAGATTGGCCATCGTTTTTTTGTTGAGAGATAGTGTTTTTTCTGCTGTAATTCATGTTAAATCCTCCGGATAATAAATTTGCGGCGACCAGATCATAGCTGGTCGTCGCATTATGAACACGGTTAAAATGTGGTAAAATCAAGCCAAACCATAAAGACGCTTTATCATCTCCTCATCGTTTGCCCATATTGGTTCAATAGAATCTTCTGCTGTGGCCTTGGATACCTTTTGAATTGCCTGCCGCTTCATCTCAGTATCGGCCCATGCATAGATTCGGGTAGTGTTGACGTCGGCATGGCCCAGAAACTCAGAGAGAAGGACAAGAGGCATACCGGCACGATACAGATGCATGGCACGGGAATGCCTAAGTTGGTGTGGATGTACTCGTTCCGGTACTTCAGGGCAAGCCCGCCTTGCCGTTTCACCATATTTTTTCATAAATAGATTAACAGCATCGGTGGACATTCTGTTTTTACAACCATGATGCGTTGTAAAGAAAAGATAGTCATCACTCTGCCTCTGCTCGGTCGGATGCGCTTTATCCAGATAAGTTTTGAGCAATTCAACCACAGATGGGGAGATTGGGACTATTCGCAGTTTATTTCCCTTTCCAGCAAGGCAGATTGTTGCATGAGTTTTTCGAATGATCAAATCATGAATTTTTGCATCCACCAGTTCCTGACAACGTGCTGCGGTGTCGTACATCAACCGCATAAAACAGAAATCACGATATCCATTCGTCTTGAAGCGGTTGGGTTGCTCAAAAAGAGTTTCCAATGCTGGTACCGTCAGAAACTCCACAACTGTTCCCGGAGTTTTCCGAATAGAGATGTTGCCGACTTCGACTTGCATATAGATTTTGCCAGAATCTAAGATTCCTGCATATTTTGTGAAAGAACGAATTGCCATCAAACGCAGATTCACCGTTGCCGGAGAACATCCTCTGGATTTTGAGAGCCATTCGAGAAAACCGGTTATATTTGAGTAAGTGATATCCTCGAATCCAACATTGGCATATTCAAGCCCACGCTCCATCTTGAAATAGAGGAGAAGGAGATTTATTGCCTCTCGATACGATTTCTGTGTATTTAAACTATAGCCTTTGTGCCTGATCAAGTAGATGTCAAGGAAATCCCTCACTGTTTTATAGAACTTCTCATCTTTCAGTCGCATAAATCCGCCTCCATCTCAAAGGAACTATCAAGGTGCAGCTCTGGCAAGTCGGTATATAGCGTTGGAAGAAGATGAATATAATATGCCGTGCTCTCGAGATTTGAATGGCCCATATACTCACTTAAATACGCAAGGCAGGCATTTATATCTTTTCCTTCCTTTACCCACTGGTACAGCCGATGTGTTGCAAATGTATGCCGTAGGTCATAAAGTCTGGGACGGATCTCACCGTATCCGGATATACCTGCCGTCTGAAGGAACTTTCTGAATGTCGGAATAATCCACTCCATTGAGTACATTCCGTCACCTCGGACACTTGGACTCTGGAAGAAGTACCTGCGCTCAGGATGTATCGCTTCCACGCGCTGGTCGTAATTTCTGCACAGTTCACGCATATCTTCGGACAGGACAACAATTCTGTCCTTATGTCCTTTCGATTCAAGGATATTCACCGTCCCATCAAACAAGTTGACATCTTCTCTTCGGAGCCGTCTGGCTTCTACAGGTCTGAGACCGCAGCAGTAAATCATTCGGAATATTACAGATACTACCAGATGTTTTGTGGGCGATCTGAGGCTGGGTTGCAGAGAATCCATTTCCTTGAACAACTTGGACAAATCTTCTTTTGAATAAATGTACGGGATATGACGTCCGGTTTTCTTCGTGAGTTGGAGCGGCAAAAGATACGCCTGTTCTCCTACACTATTCATGTATTTAGCGAGTTCCCGGACCACAGATACCCTATTCAATCTGGACAGATTTTTCTCAGTCTTGGACTGTTCGGCCCATTTCATAGCTAACTCCGCAGTCAAGCAGGTCTCGTGCGGAAATTGCTCACGGCAGAATTTATCAAAAGTTCGAAGAATGCATGCACTTCCGTGGTAGTCATGGCCGAGGGCTTGTTTCTTTTCAATCAAGCCGCAGATAAAAGGTGCAAATGCCCCCGTGAAAGTATATTTCATAACAGAGCCTCCTGAATAACCTCGATACCGTCAAGTCCGAGTGCACACATTGCCAGCTTGTCCCGGCTGATCCGCATATATGCTTTCATGGAGCCTATCTGCGTATGCCCTAAGATTTCTTTCACTATATCGATCGGTACTTCTTGGTTTATCATGGAACTGGCAACATACCTTCTGAAACTGTGAAAGCCTTTGCCGTCACCCGGAGTATAATCAACATCAGAGAGTTTCATATATTTTCTGAGCCGGTCTCCTGCAGCAGTCGAAGTCATAAAGTCAAACGGAATACGGGAACGCACAAAGAGCGCTGGGGACTGTGTTTTAGGCCGCTCGTGAAGGATATAGTTCGCAATGGCGTTTCCTACCGATGCTTCGAGAGGCAGGTGCAGTTCCACTCCGGTTTTGTTCTGTACGAAGCGTATTTCATGATGAATCCAGTCAATGTCCGAGAGTGTTAAGCGAACAATGTCCCCAGCTCTCAGTCCCAAACTGGCGGCAACAGCAAAAATAGCAGTATCGCGGAGCGATAAAGATGGATTTTTTGCCGCTGCATCCATGACGGTATGAACCTCTTTTGAGGAAAAGGCAGGTCGCAGCTTCTTTCGGGGTGCAGGACGAGTAGTCAATACGGCGCTGAAATCGCAGCAGTTTTGTATGGACACCAAGTATGCGCTCAGATGTTTCAATGTGTTGCGCACTCTGTCCATGCTCGATTTTCGTTGAGATGCGATGAACAGCAGAAAATCGTTGACATTTACTAAATTAATATCTTGGCAAGTATGGTAACCGCTGGCATCGAGGTATGCAAAGAATTTGCGGCAGACATTCTCCTCGTCCCGTAGACTCTCAAATCCAATGGCTCGTGTATTCGCTTCATGTTGACAGAAGCTACACAGGAGTTCTTGATAGTACGGAGTCAAGGGGATTTTTGGAGCAGGTCTAACACGTTTCCAAACGATTTTTCCGGTTTGGACATACTCCTCAAAGAGAGCTGCAGCCTTTCTGACTTTCGCCCAGATTCGGTCGGCTACCAAGCCGTTTTCGTGTTCCAAGCGAAAACGATCCACAATTTCATTTGTAAAGGCAGCACTATACAATATCACCCCCTCGGAACGGTAGACCTTTATGATTGGCCACATTCCTTCGTAGTAGTAGTTTCGTATGCTGAACTTACCAAGCCCCAGAGCCCGCAATGCATCCAGCACTTTTGTGCATAGAACATCAAATACAATTTCATCGGACATAAAAACACCTCTGAATGCAGTTAGTCGACTTTCGCCGCCAACTCCATTATAGAGGTATTTTTATAATTTTTCTTATCTGGAGGTTATTTATGAACAACACACAAAAAGCATTGATAAACCAAGACGTTTGCGAACAGACCACGCCTAATCTCGGGATAACTCAATCCTCGGGATTAGATCACCATGCCGTGTTCAGCCGCCAGCGTGTGGATGTGTTCAAAAGCAACGAGGTGGTCAGCACTCAGAGCGCTCGTCAGCACAAAGACGCAACAGATTTGGTCGTGGATATGGACGAGCCAGATAACAGCGCCTCCGCTCCAAGAGGTGCCTCGGTTCTTCTGATCCGCCGTCTGACCCCGCTGGAATGCGAGCGCCTGCAGGGATTTCCGGATGGTTGGACTGATATCGAGGGTGCTTCCGACTCCGCCCGCTATAAAGCACTGGGCAACAGTGTAGCGATTCCTTGCGTCGACTATGTTTTGCAAGGAATCGCATGGGCGACCACAGCACAGATAGCTTGAATGATTATGAATAGGAGATGCGATCATGGAACCGATGAAAAACCTCTGCGGCTTGATTCCCGAGTCGCTTCACAAGCGGCTGATGGAGGGCAAAAGTCCTGAAATGACAAACGGTGAGTATCTCACTAAGATACTCACTACCTATCTGGACCAGCCAGCCACAGCAAAGCAGGAACAGCGCACCCTGGCCGTTCAGATCTCAGATGACATGTTTCAGCGGCTGAAGTCCTACCTGGATGCTCATGCGCCCCTCACCCAAAAGGCACTGGTTCAGAGCCTTTTGAATCAGGCACTGGATCAGTGGGAACATGGCGAGGAACCGCTCCAGAGTGCGGTCCTTCAGGACAACAAGAAAGAACGGACGCTGGCCATTGCTATGCCCGAATCTCTTTTCCACCGCGTTGAGCAGTATGTGGAGGCGCATAATGGCGTATCCAAACGAGTCTTCGTTGTGGGGGTTGGTGGCACAGGAACTCCAATCTTGGTTGATGGAACAAAGCCCAGACGAAGTACAAGATCAGGAATTCGGCCCCGATCAGGATGAACAGGGGTTTGGAATGAGCATGACGATGTGAGGTGAAACATGTACATTTATCCCGATAATCTGAAATCCAAAGCCGTACTGTGGCTGTGGGAACTGCGGGACATCGCTATCATTGGCGTGGGCGCCCTGATCTCTGTGTTTGCCATGGCCCAACTTGGCTTCCTGCCCCCAGTGGTAATCACTGCGGCCTATGCCTTCCTCTCGATTCGGCTGGAGGATACCAGTATCTTGGACTTCCTGCGCTATGCAATCCGATATTTCCTCCTGGGCCAGCAGACCTATGCCTGGGGGCTGTGTAATCCATCAACGGATAGGAGTGATAGAAAATGAGCAGAAAAAAAGAAGCAACGGCCAAACAGACTACCCGGCAGCTCATCGGGATCGACGAGATCACCGACAGCGGCCTAAAGACCAGTCATGGGAGGCTGATTTTCTTTGCCATCAAGCCCACCAACCTCTCGGTCCAGCCCCCGGAGGCTGTGAGCAATCGCATCTATGCCCTCATGACCGTCCTCAAGGGGCAGGCTGAGATCGAGATGTTGGCCCTCAACTCCAAGGAGAGCTTTGAGGACAACAAGAGGCACTATCGCCAGCGGGCTGCCGAGGAGGACCTGCCGGTCATCAGCCGGCTGCTGGAGGCGGACGCTAAATCACTGGACCGTCTACAGATCCAGATGGCGACCGCCCGTGAGTTCTTCGTACTGGTCCGGTTGCGTGAGGAAACAGGGATGGAGCTGCACACCCACCTCTCCCGCATCCAGAAAAGCCTCGAGGATCAGGGCTTCAAGGCAAGCCTCGCCAGCGGCGAGGATCTCAAGCGCATGCTGGGCGTGTATTTTGAGCAGAATGCCACCACGGAAAAATATGAGGATTACGACGGGGAACGCTGGATCATTCTGAATGACTGACCCGTGCCCCACAATTTAATTGATATGGCCGTCAGGAGAACTTCCGGGCCATATCAGGAAGAAACAGTGCGATAAAAGATCTCCTGCCGGCCTGGACAGGAGGTTTTTTCATTGCCGAAAAACAGAACAAAGAACTCTCCCCGGCCTGTGGTGGAGGAACCATATATCAAGGATTTCCTCGACATGGTCGCCCCCTCGGTCATCGACTTCAAGGTGGACCACTACCTGTGCGGCAACACCTGCCGCTGTGTATGGGCGCTGCGGGAGTACCCCACTTCTACCGATGAGCAGGCCATCCTGCGGCATCTGGGCGAGATGGACGGGGTCACCATCCGCATCTACACCCGGCAGGTCACCCCCAGTGAGGAGCGCCGGATCATCCACAACGCCGCCAACAAGCACCGAATGTCCCGCTCCAGCACCGAGGATCTCCAGCAGACTGTCACCGCCGAGGCCAACCTGCAGGATGTGGTTACCCTGGTCTCCTCCATGCACCGCAACCGGGAGCCGCTCCTCCACTGTGCGGTGTTCCTGGAGCTGACCGCCCCGGACTACGACGCCCTCAAGCTGCTCCAGACCGATGTGCTCACCGAACTGGTTCGCTCCAAGCTCAATGTGGACCGGCTTATGCTCCGTCAGCAGGAGGGCTTTGTTTCTGTTATGCCAGCCGGCCGCAACGCCTTCGGCGCCCAATTTGAACGGGTCCTTCCGGCCAGCTCGGTGGCCAACCTGTATCCCTTCAATTATTCTGGCAAGACCGATCCTCACGGATTCTACATCGGCAAGGACAAGTACGGGGCCAATATCCTCGTAGATTTTGATAAGCGGGATGACGATAAGACCTCCGCCAACATCCTGATCCTCGGCAACTCCGGCCAGGGTAAGAGCTATCTGCTCAAACTGCTCCTGCTCAACTTCCTCGAGGCGGGCAAATCCGTGATTTCCCTGGATGTGGAACACGAACAAAAGGATATGTGTGAGACGGTGGGCGGCTGCTTCATGGATCTGATGGGCGGCGTGTACCGCATCAATCCGCTGGAGCCCAAGTGCTGGGATGACGGCAGTGGCCCGGAGGACAGGGACGCGCCGGAGGCATTCCGTAAATCCACCCGGCTCTCCCAGCACATCTCCTTTCTCAAGGACTTTTTCCGGGCCTACAAGGATTTCTCAGACCGCCACATCGACGCCATTGAGATCATGGTGGGCAAGCTGTACGCCAAATGGGGCATCAGCGACAGCACCAACTTCGCCGGCCTCAAGCCCCAGGACTATCCCATCCTTTCCGACCTCTATAAACTCATTGAGCAGGAGTACAGAGAGTACGATGGGAACTGCCACCAGCTCTACACAGCGGAACTGCTGCAGGAGATCCTGCTGGGCCTCCACTCCATGTGCCAGGGCGCCGAGGCTCAGTTCTTCAACGGGCACACCAATGTGACCTCCTCCCGCTTTATCGTCTTCGGGGTCAAGGGGCTGCTGCAGGCCAGCAAGAATGTGCGCGGCGCCATGCTGTTCAACATCCTGTCCTATATGTCCGACCGCCTGCTGACCATCGGCAACACCACAGCGGCGCTGGACGAGCTGTATGTGTGGCTGTCGGATAATGTGTCGGTGGGTACCACCATCATCGAGTATATCCGCAACACTCTCAAGCGGGTCCGCAAGAAGGAATCCAACCTCATCATGGCCTCGCAGAATCTGGAGGACTTTGACCGGGAGGGCATCCGGGAGTTGACCAAGCCCCTGTTCGCTATCCCGCCCCACCAGTTCATCTTCAACTGCGGCTCCATTGACAAGCGGTTTTATATGGATCTGCTCCAGCTGGAGGAGGCGGAGTACAACCTCATCCGATTCCCCCAACGGGGTGTGTGCCTGTTCAAATGCGGCAACGAGCGGTATCTGTTGGAGGTTCACGCTCCAGCCTATAAGGAGGCGCTGTTCGGCACAGCGGGCGGGCGATAAATGTGGTTGGGTATGGAGGCGGAACGGACAGCACGGCAATGCTGGTAGGACTGTGGCGGCACCATGTCCCAGTCGACCTGATCCTTTTTGCCGATCCCGGAGCCGAGCAGCCGCATACCTATGCCTACCTGGACACCATGAGCCGCTGGCTGGAGAACCATGGGATGCCGGCGATCACGCGGGTGTGGTACACCGAGAAGAACGGCCAGAGGCTGACGCTGGAGCAGGAGTGCCTCCGCTCAGGAACGCTGCCCTCCATTGCTTATGGGTACAAAAAATGCTCCCTCAAGCACAAGGTTGCCCCGCAGGAAAAGTTCTGCAGGCACTACCAGCCCTGCATTGATGCCTGGGAGAAAGGAGAAAAGGTCGTCAAGTTCATTGGATACGATGCCGGAGAGGAGCGCCGTCTGCTCAACGCCCTTCCTCATGACCTTCAGGATAAAAAATACCAGAAGGAATATCCCCTGATGGAGTGGGGCTGGAGCCGAAAGGACTGCATCCAGGCGATCCGGGATGCCGGCCTTCCCCTGCCGGGCAAGTCTTCCTGCTTCTTCTGCCCCAGCATGAAGCGGTGGGAAATTCGGACATTGTACCACCGCTACCCGGATTTGCTGCGGCGGGCTTTGGCGATTGAAGACGCAGCCATGCCAAACCTCACATCAGTGCGGGGGTTGGGCCGGAACTGGGCCTGGCGGGATTTTATCTGCGCGGATGAAAATCAGCTGGCGATTCCGGGCGCTTTCTCAGATGAGGATCTGCCCTGTTCCTGCTGTATGAAGGGTGAACTGCCAACAGCAGATCTATAAAAGAGAAAGGAAATTCGAATGAAAAAAATTGAATTGGAGCAGTGGGAGCCGTTTCCGGGAGATCCCCGGAGGATGCAGTATGCCGGTCAGCGCGTCGCACAGGAAGTCTTCGAGGAACTGAAGCACCGTCTGGAAGGTATGGGATATCTTCCGGACGAGTATTTTCTCATGGGCCGGGAATGGGAAAATGGCCGGGAGATCCCCAAAGACGCCGACATCTTCTGTACCACCGACTACGGCGGCAACGAGGGCGTCTATTTAGATGTGTACCTGAAGTGGTATGAAGACAGCCGCCCCGTCACCAAAAGTTTCATCACCGGCAAGACGCTGGGCGAAACCGGCGCAGATCTGGACCGGATGTTCCTCATCTCCTCCGCCATCACCAAGGCGTTCCACGGGGACGGCGAAACCTATGCCCGACATCTCCGTCAGGGTGAGCGGGCGGAGCCGGAGGGCATGATCGTCCACCTGAATCCTACGGAGCAGCGCACCATCATCGAGGCGCTGGTGGAACAGCAGGAACGCCAGGAACAGGCCATGTCCCAGACGGAACAGCTCCTGCGGCGGATGACCGGGAGCATCACCGCCTATATGGATGAGGTGGGACGGTACCCCCTGCACATCAGCGACTACGATAAAACCGTGTTGGCCATTCGGGACGGAGAATTTGACGCCTTCAAAAACCTTTATCCCAGGGTATCAGACCAGACGGATGACCTGCTGATCGAGGTGGCGGGACGCCCCGGTGTCGTGGGAGGAAATATGACCCTGATACTTCTTGCGGCGGTGGAGAGGTTTTCCCCGGAGGCATATCTCACTGCCTGTAAGCGGGCGGTGGAAACGGGAGACAGTTGGCGGGTACAAACATTGGTGAAGGAATCAGAAGGCCGCCTCTCGGAGCCGCTCCCCTCCCTCCACGGTGAGGTGATCCTCTATGCCTATACAAATAACTGCCGGAACATCGCCAAAGACCTGATCGCCCAATGCACGCCGGAGCAGATTGCTTCTGTGCCCCCGAAGCTTCTCCGCTGGGTTGCGGAAAAGCTGGACTTCCAGACCGCGGTGGATCTGGTGGACAAGGGCGTCCGACCGGGCGATGAGGTGGCCGGCATCCTGCGCACCCTCACGGGCCAGCATCAGGAGTGGATGGCAGAGAGACTGCTGGAACACGGGATGCCGGTGGAGCCGGACAACTACGACGCGCTCTATGCCTGTGTCAGCAATCAGGCGGTCGGAGCCGCCAAGCTCCTGCTGGACCGGGGAATTGATCTGGAGCAGTACCAGCTGTGGGCGGAGCATCGGCCCAAAGGCGATGGGTACACGGAAACCATGGAGGAGCTGGCCGCGTACTGGTCTGAACTGCAGAACAGTACGCAGCCAGAGGATTCGCCCATGAAAGGTATGAACCTATGAGTGCCACCGTTGCAGCGGCCGTCAAAGCGGCGATAGTAATTCTTTCCAATGAGGAAGCCCGCAAAAAGGTGGGCTGGGGCATTGTGGCTATCCTTTCCCCGCTGATCGTTCTGGTGGTTCTGCTTTGCGCCATCCTCTCAGGAACCTCACAGCACAATGTGTCCGCCGTGGAGCTGTGCTTCCACGGCGGCTCCATTTCCGCCAGCGCCACGCCGGAGTACCAAAGATACATCGAGGATATGCGGAACAGCTTTGACCAACTGGACGAAGTGATCGCGGAGATCAATAGTCAATGCGAAGATGGAAAAAGCCTTGACGATACCCGCGTCAAGGCCATTTTTTATGCTCTGTATTTCGCCGCAGAACAGCCAGATACAGATGGCATCCATGAGTTTGCGGACTGTTTCGTGGATTATGAGGAGCGAACCCGAACGGTTACCACCACCGACGAAGAAGGCAATGAGGTGGAGACCACAGAAACCTACATGGTGGCCGTTCCTATTGAAGACCTGGCTGAAATTTATGAGCGGATCAGCCATGCCATTGGAGTCGAGGTCACCGCGGACCATCAGGCCAACGCTGACAGTATCTATCATCTCATCCTTTATGGCAGCCCCAGCGGGGAAAGCGGCGGCTGGTTCCCTGGGGCTGATGTCCCGTTCATTGGGGTGGATGGCTTCTGCTCTCCCATCGGAGCAGGCTGGGAGTCCGTGGTCACCTCGGAGTTCGGGTATCGCAGCGACCCCTTCACTGGCGAGACACGGGGACACACCGGGATAGATCTGGCAGTACCCACAGGCACCCCTATCCGGGCCGCACTGCCTGGGACGGTCACAGTTTCCCAATATAACAGCAGCTATGGTTACTATGTGATAATCGACCACGGCAATGGACTATCCACCTTGTATGGCCACAATTCCCGTCTACTGGCCCAGGTTGGCCAGACAGTGGAGGCTGGGGATATCATTTCCCTCTCCGGTTCCACTGGGAGGTCTACAGGTCCGCATCTGCATTTTGAAGTGCGGGTCAATGGGGAGCGTACCAATCCCCGCTATTATTTACCGAAGACTGGAGGATGATATTTTGCGGCTGAAACTTCAATTGCCGGCCAAGGCCGGACGCTTCCACATCTTTGAGTGTGAGGCAGTTCGGCTGGTTACGCTGCCGGACGAGGAATTCCAAGACTTTTTGAATGGCCCTCACCAGGATGGCCGCTGGGCTGCAGAGCCGTTCTATGCTGATGAACACGGTAGACGGATCTACCAGGGCGTCCTCGTTTTGGGAGAGGGGCATAAAGACGGAGTTTTTGCCTATGATGGGGGGAAACACTTTGCCTACTTGCCCGGAGCAAGAGCGGTGGTTGATTCCATTCTGGAGCAGGCAGTGGAAAAGATCATCAGGGAGGGAGCGGAAAACACCAACGAGGGTAGCTGGTGCTATTATTTCAGTGAGCTTTATGAGCAAATGGGACTGGTGATAGAGGACGGGAACGGCTTCGATACCATGCTCCTTGAGAAGCTGGAGCAGCGGCCGGAGGCGGCGGATGTCACCCTGACGGACGAGTGCTTTGATGTCTGCTATTATCTGGACTACTGCAAAAACCTGGCGCCGGAGCAGCCCGCCCCCTCTCTTTCCGCAGAGCGGAAGGAGGAGATCATATCAGGCATTCTGAACTATATGGCAGAGTATTTCGATGACAGCAGCCTCTACGATATCCTTCATAACACATTGGAAATCTGCAACGATGAAATTGGATGCCTCGGCTTCGCTCTGTATGATGAATATGTGGACGAGCAGATCGAAGCATCTGAGGTGCAGTCTGACCTTCTCCCAAAATCAGGGAAGCTGGTGAATCTGCTTTCCGCCTATGAAGAATTACAACAGATCCCAGATGAGGAACGAATCACCCGCCTGGCTCCAGGGGCTTTCGGTTACTGCCTTGACCCAAATGTGCCGGATGAACGGCTTCATACCGCGTACCAGCAGGCTCTGTCCGCTCTCGAACTGGAGAGCGATGAAATCCAGGAGGCCGAGAGCTTCACCTCCCGTGATGAAATCATTTCCCGTATGCGGGACTGCCTGTTAGCTAAGGAGCTGACGGCTGGAGACAAGGTGCTGTTTGTCGCTACCGAGCCATATGGAGGCCCCGGCGATTTCGATTTACGCGGTGGAGTAATAGAGAGCGTGGATGAAAAGGACAAGACTTGCTCTGTGCGGGGAACTTTTTTCACAATGGAAAAAGTCCCCCTTCACTATGTGCTTGGGCGGTACAACCCAGCGGTTGGTGAGGAGCACTATGGGGTCCGCGGCATCGTCCCCTTCTTTTGCGAGGACAAAGAACTGGCTGGGTATTACCTGAATGAGGTCCGGACCATGTGGGATGTGGAGATGGGTGAGGAACAGGATCTCTCTATGTAAAACAGACAGAACACGGTAATAAAACGATGGGAGGGATACTACGGCAGTGCTGTATCAAGTAGAGCAACGGGGACGGCAAACCGCTTTTGTAGGCGAGGATGGAGCTGGGCTTGTGGGGCTGTATCCACTGTTAGCGCGGGCCGCTGCCATCGCGGAAAATGAGAACAGCAGCTTCGCGGAGGCTCTTTCTCTCGCTGCCGCTGAACGCGGCACTCCACTCAGGCGGGTATTTGCAGATGAAGCGGAGGCCCTGAGCCATGACCTTGGTCATGGCGGGGCTGCGGAACAGCGGGCGGTCATTGATCTGGACAATGGGCGAATACGGTTGGAATATGACCACCGGGCCGGCAGCCTGCGGGAGAGCTTGGATGCCCTGGCAAACCATTTTCCAACGGCAGGCGCCAACAGAATCCAGAACAGGCTCATAGCTTTCCTTGCGGAGCATGACGGAAGTGAGGAACTCTACAAGACGCTTCACAATGAGTTGGGACTGACTAATCAGGAGATTGAGGCCATGGGCTTCGATCTCGCCCACCGCTATGAGCCTGACTGCGATGACGCATACCAGGACATCGTGGACTACATTCGCTTTGAGCAGGAAACCTCGAAGATGTGGCCCTGGCTTATCTCCGGCGATGAGATGCTTGCCCAGGAAACGACCCTGCGGGAGATCGCTGGCCGGCTGACTGCCGCTGGCAAATGGGATACGGAGAGCATCTACGAGAGCTTGACGGAAGCCTTTGGAAACAATCTATCGCTGGATAAACAGTCCAAGGATGACACGAAAGAGGAGGAAAGAAACATCAATATTAAACAGGATCAGTTGGATCTGCTTTGGCAGTTGGAGGAGTTCAGAAAGAAACATGAACATCAGGCAGAGCCGTCCGACTGGGCGATCCGGATGTGTGAGGCGTTTGTTGCCCGAAGTATGGGCTTCACAGACCGGGTACAGTGGACGGAACTGCTCCGGCAGAAGGGTGAAACTCTCTTCACCTTCGACTGGAAGTCCGGCAGCGTCAGCGACCATGTAGTCCAGTGGTGCAAGGAAAATAATCGGAACTGGAGATACAGCCATCTTGGGGAGTTGCAGGTTGCCCATGGCGGCGAGTGGAGAAAGGTCGATTATTTCTGCAGGGATGGCAGTGAAACCAGAGTGTATTTTCCACCAGAGCCTGTGCAGGAGCAGCAGCTCCATGCGCTGGCGGAAGCCCCGGCCGTCCATCTGCGGGATCTGTTGACACTTGGACTGCCGGATCATGATGTCTATTTAGTTCATGCCGCCGAAGATGTTGGCTGGGTGCCCGCAGCGGACCTTCCCCGTCTGACCGCCCAGGGCAAAGAAGAATTCTCGGCTCTTCTGGATGCCAAGATTGCCGCCATCCGCCCCGGCCCCTATGGAGTGGAACTGGTTCTGGACGGCGTCAATTCACAGCTTCTGGCACAATACGATGAAACACTTGCCAACAGTTCCAGGGCAGAACATGCCATGGAACTGTTTCTGTAATGGAGGGATCACGATGAAAAAAGCCACAGTCACGGTTTCATTTGAGCAGGAAAAACTCAAAGCCGTCCAGTTCTATGCGGGAAAGAACGGTACCTCTTTAGAGTTGGAACTGGATATGTTCATGGAGAAGCTCTACAAAAAATATGTGCCTTCTCAGACCAGGGAGTATATTGAAAGCATGGCGGAGCCGGAGGAACAGCCCCGCCCGCGGCCTGCCCGGTCCCCTCGAAGCGCCGCGCCGGATACTTTTGACGAGAAGAAGGGGGTTGAATAATGGCCGATTCTGTATCTACCGAGGCGTGGCTGGATCAGCGGCGCTGGGCGGCGCTGGAGGAGGCGCTGAAGGCGCAAGGCAGTAATGTTAAACGGCATCTGCAGGATTATTTGATAACGCTGTACAACGAAACTGTTCCATTAGAACGGTGGGTACAGATTGAAACAGCTATCACAAAGGAAGAACTGGAGTCAGCACAGGCAGCGGAAGACCAGAAAGTCTATGCGGCTTTTCATATTCGGGAGAATGGCCATGACAGTATCTTCTCAACGGGTAATGGCGAGGAATTTCTGGATGTGGCCATACGGCTGCGCCGTTATCTGCAAGGAGACGCCGAGGCGGTGAAGGGCGGTTTCTCCCACCACTTTTATAAGACACAGCCCATTACGCGGGAGCGGTTTGATGAATTGGCCGCCTTGCGCCTCGAAAATACTGGCAAAGTATCAGGTGCGTTTGAGATTGATCTGGATGCCGGCTGGTGTTCCGCGCTGAATCTCGCAGACGGTTGGCAGACCTTCAAAAACAAGGATGTATCTACGGCCGCCTACCACGCCAACCGAACTCGCAACCTCCAGAGAAACGAACAATGGCGCAGACTTGTAGATTATCTGTACGGCCGGAATATTGAATTGCAGACCTTTGGTTCGATTGAAACCAGAGGAATCCGACCTCTGCGGGAGGGCGATCTTACCTTCTCGGAGGAGATCATTCTGTCAGGCCATGGACTGAATTTTCAGTTTGACTTCACCAGCGATGAGGCCCAGCGGGAGGTTCTTGGCCCGGCGGCGGACTGTTTAGAGCCGGGGGGCTGGCTGGATATTCTCTGCAATTACGACGCCGCACGGCAGGAGGCCGACGCCACCCTTTCCCTTACTCTACATCGCCAGGATGGAGTGGTACAGAAACTTTTCACCTATCCCCTGGGAAAAGAAGAACGGGCTCTTTTGCGAAAACAGATGGAAGCGGACTACCTCGGCAGGACCGGGAAAACGCTGAACGATTACTACGCACAGTTGGATATGGAGCGTGAAGCCCCTCCGGAACTCACTGCAGGTACCAAAAGGCTGCCGGTAGATGCGGTATCCTTCACCGATGAGATCACAGAGTGCGATGGGAAACTGAACTTCTATATCCCCATAAACTTCGATCCTGACGCAGTATTTGGTACCAATGTTGCCTCTGCCTTCAACGATGACTGGCTGAATGTGTACGCCAATTTTGGCTGGAAGACCGGGCGGATAGACAGCGCATTGACCGTATGTCTCGTCTGCTCTGACGGTCATGAGTTTGAGTTTTTCTACCCGCTGACTTCCGCGGAACAGGTCCAGTTGTGGAACCAGATGGACGCCTACTGTCACCAACAGAATGGACAGAGCTTGGGGGAAACAAGGACCGCCCTGCTGCGGGAGCAGGCGGAAGAAGGGCTGGAGATTCGGCTGTAGGAAACGCCGCTCGGTAAATTTTATCGACTTCCCACAGCTTCTCAAGCCGCTTTTTATTGGCAATGATGAATGGATTTCTCTCCGGAAGTGTGGCATTGTGTTGTTGCATGGGCAGCCAACCGGCGCCTGAAACAAACCAAAAATCCGAGGAAAGGAGTTCAACGAATGAAAGCCAAACAAGTATGTAAACTGCAGGAAAATCTCGCAAAGGAGGCCATTGCATACCTTATGCTCTATGGAACAGCTGTGGATGTAACTCCATATCGAAAGGCTGTGACACAGGTTGGAACGGCATGGGGACTTCCAATACCAGACACACAGCGGTGGCTGGACTTGATCCGTCAGGAAGAAATCGCAGTTACCCAAGCAGCCGAGCCCGAAAAGGTGAATCATGTGATGGAGGAAAAAGACCTGCCGATAAACGCCAGCGGCCTCCAAACCCTGGATAATATCTGGGGCTTGTTCGAGACAGCAGTGAAGCTGAACAGCGCCGATGGCCGCCGTGAAATGTACGCACTGGCCAGGGAATTGAGTGAATGCCAGAACCTGACGGACTGGATCATCAAGAGCCAGACAGAGAACGAGGGGGCCCAGGTGTCTATGGCCTGCACACAGAACTGAGCAAACCAATAGCCGATGCTCCATGAGAAGCCGTGCGGCAGCACGGCTCTTTTTGTGAAGTGGAGCGCATTCCCCCGCCATTGCCCCCTGTGCGGCCCGGTGTGCCCTTTTCCGGGGCTGGGTGGCATCCGTACCCCTGCCGTCCCTCCCGGCGATTTGTGGGGGCTTTGTGCGGGCCGTTCCTAAAATGAGCAGTGACCGTCCTGCGTTGATGGCCTCTCACTTTCGCCTTTAGCGAGGGTGAACCGAGGGGTCGAAAACAGTGCAGGATAAAGAGCGGGGGTCGCAAAGCGTCCCCCGCTCGGCTCACACCGCCCCGCAATGCGGGTCGGAGATACGCTTTTTAGGCTGGTCACGACAGTTTTTCGGTACCTTTTTGCTAAACCCAGTGTTATCACTTCTTTGCCGATGCTATCAAATCTGA
>ENA-OOZN01001280-OOZN01001280.1-human-gut-metagenome-genome-assembly--contig:-NODE-1280-length-17397-cov-9.929997_pt1 | contig 17397 bp, 12 predicted proteins | sample MGYA00241187_ERZ501397 | MGnify/ENA primary metagenome ERZ501397 (study PRJEB25962, sample SAMEA2042921) | human gut metagenome | biome: human gut; feature: human-associated habitat; material: faeces... | reverse complement strand
CCCGCCAGCGAGAGCGCCACAACGGCTGCGCCGGTAAGGGCGAGGAATTCGCGTCTGTTCATCTTTTTCATGGGGTGCTCCTTTCTTCTTATAAAGCCACCGGACACAGGGGGAGTGTGCCCGGGGCAAAAGGGGGAAGTCTTGATGTCTTGTTATCTTATGGCTTGTTATTTCGGAACATAACAGCGGTCATGTAAGTCTTGCCCTGAACCACCGGGCAGTAGATGCTGATGAACTCTGCCTTGGGGCTATTAGGATTGCTGTTCAGCAGTTTCTCTACAAAAGCCCGAACGGCAGTATCCGCGCAAGAATACTCATCCTCCAGAGTCACCACATCATCGGCAGACTGATGGAGGACGCCGGCAGTACCTGCCAAACTGTCCTCGCCGCCATACTTTTGCATTTTCTCCGTAAACTCAAGGTATCCCTTCGAAAACATCTCACCGTCCTCGGCTGTCAGCTGATGCGTTGTCTCGTTGGCCTTTTCAAGAATAAGCCCGTAAGCCCTTATGACGCCCACCGCATCCTGATTGAGGGTCAGCTGCTCATGCGTAAACCCACCTGCACCTGCATCAAACTTCTCCTTCCAGACCTTGTTGATGGCTGTCAGCAGCTCGGTTTCTTTGGACGTAGTGGGTGCGGGAGGCGCGGGAGGTGCGGGAGGTGCGTCGTCGCAGCCCGCCAGCGAGAGCGCCACAACGGCTGCGCCGGTAAGGGCGAGGAATTCGCGTCGGTTCATCTTTTTCATGGGGTGCTCCTTTCTGTTTGTTCCCCTGCTTTTTAGAGGGCTCTGGTTTTGGTATTCTCTGCACTTGCAGTCCGCTCCATCTTATGCTATTCTTATGAATAGAATCCGCAGTTGTCTGTTGACACGTTTTGTGCACAACGACAGGCTTTCTGCACCGGTGCGAGACCTCTTCTGGTTGTACTGTACCATACCCGGAAAAAAATTGCCCCCTCAGAGAAGCCGTTTTTGGGGGGCAATTCCAAAAAAATTTTTGGGGTTTTGGGGCTTCCCCCTCAAAAAATCCCCCCAAAAAGCCCAAAATTGGGGGGATTTTGGGGGAGTTTCCCACCAAAACAGGCAGTTGCAGCCCTGCCTGTGCCGGTTTTCCCCCTCTGGCTGCAATGTGTGGAAAGGAATCATGAAAAATGGAACGAAGGACATTTTTGAAGCTTGCGGTGCTGGTCCCCGGTCTGGCGCTTGCGGGCTGCGGCGGCAGCAAGACACTGCTCTCGCCCAAGGACCCCACCATGCTCAGCATCTGGCATGTGTACGGCGAACAGGCCGACTCGCCCATGAACCGCTTGCTGACCGAGTTCAACGACACGGTGGGCAGGGAGAAGGGCATCCTGCTCAACGTGACCAACATGACCAACAGCGCCGCCATCGGCGGCCAACTGCAGGACGCCAAGGCCGGCAAGCCCGGCGCGCTGGATCTGCCGGACCTGTTCTCGGCCCATCCCGCGGACGCCAGCGCTCTGGGCATTGAGAACCTTGTGGACTGGAACGACTGGTTCACCGCCGAGGACATGGCGGCCTATGTGCCCGGCTTTGTGCAGGACGGCATCATTGACGGGCGGCAGGTGGTGTTCCCGGTGTCCAAATCCACCCAGCTCATCTTTTTGAACGGCTCCCAGTATGCCCGGTTTGCGGCGGACACCGGGGCGCAGCTTTCCACCCTTGCCACATGGGACGGCTTTTTTGAAATGGCGGGTGCCTACCGGCAGTGGTCGCAGGGCAAGCCCTTCTGCGCGCTGGATTACCCCCTGCGTTTGGTGGAGCTGAACGCGCTGGAGCAGGGCAGCGGCGAGCTGTACAAGGGAAGCTGGTACGATCTGACCAACGAGACCTTCCGCGCTTCGTGGATGGAGTTTGCCCGGGCGCTGGTGCAGGGCGATATTCTGATCTCGGACCTGTACTCCAACACGCAGGTGATGACCGGCGAGACGCTGGCGGGCCTTGGCAGCTCTGCGGCCATCCTTTATTACAATGATTTCGTCACCTACCCGGACAACACCACCGAACCCACCGACCTGCTGCTGGCTCCTTTGCCCCACGCCGCAGGTACCGCCACGCCCCTGATGCCGCAGGCCGGTGTGGGCCTGTGCGCCTTCAAGACCACCGACCAGAAGGCCGAAGCCGCCGCCGTCTTCCTGCGCTGGCTCACCGAACAGCAGCGCAATCTGGAATTTGCCGCCGATACCGGCTACATGCCGGTATCCAGCGCCGCCTTTGACGCCATTGCGGACTATCCCTTTGAGCAGCAGAGCTATCAGCGGCTGTACGACGTCTACAACGAAATGCGCATCCAGAACACCCCCCTGTCCGAACCGGGCATCGTGGGGTACCACGCCAAGGCCAAAACCTTGTACGACAACCTGCGCCAGCGCCAGAAGGACTACCCCCAGCGCCTTGCGGACGGCGAAACGCTGGAAGCCCTTGCCGAGGAAACATGGCAGCTGCTGTGTGACAATGCCTGAGCCTGCCGCTCAGCCGGAAAGGAGGGACTTTGATGCACTTTGTTGACCGGCACCGTGAAAAGATCCGCCAAAGCCCCATGAGCAGCCGGCTGCTGTGGGCCTGTCTACTGCTGGTGGTGCTGCTGGTGTTGACCTTTGGCGCGGCGCTGTTCCTGTTTGCCAGTCTGCACAACACCAAAAAGGACATCAGCCGCAGTCTGCAGATCCAGTTTTCGGTGTTCCAGAACGATATGGAGCGCTATTTTGACCAGCTGGCGGTCATGGGCGTGAACCTGTCCGAGGACATGAGCGCAGAGGTGGACAAGGAGCTTGCTCTGCGGCAGATGTCCTTTGCCCAGCTGAACGACTCCCCCGAGGTGCTGAACGCGCTGGAGGAGAAAATGATCGAGCCGCTGTGCCGCTGTCTGCGCCAGACCGGCTGTTCCGGCGCTTTTGTGCTGCTGGATGCCACCGTCAACACCCGCATGGAGGGAGCAGAGCATTCCCGCGCCGGGCTGTATGTGCAGAAAAGCGGTGCCGACACCCCCACCGTGCCCCTGCTGCTGTACCGGGGCAGTGCGGAGGTGGGCAAGGACCACAGCGTGATGCCCCACCGCAAGTGGCGCATGGAATTCCAGACCGACCAGTTCCCGTACTACGACCGCTGGATGACCCCCGGCAGCGCCCCGCTGTACCAGTCTTACACGCTGACCGAGCGGTTCGAGCTGCCCGGCACCTCGGAGGAGGTGCAGTTGTTTTTGCTGCCCCTGCGGGGGCGGGACGGCACGATGTACGGGCTGTGCGGCTTTGAGATCAGCGAGAGCTACTTCAAGCAGAACTTTGCCCAGCCCACCGGCTTTGACCGGCTGAGCTGTCTGCTGGCCCCGGCGGGGGACGGCCTTGCCGCCGATGCCGCCCTCAGCAGCGGCACCACCGGCGGCTACTACCATGCCCCCCGGAACACGCTGGTGCTGCGCAGCATGGGCGGCGGGCTGACCCAGTTGACCGGCCCCGACAGCGACTATGCGGGCATCTCCCAACTGTGCCGCCTGAGCGAGAGCCAGTCCTACCGGCTGGCGGTGTGCATCCCCATGGCAGACTACCGGAGACTGGTCTTTTCCGGCAATCTGCAGATGCTGCTCATCGGCCTGTTCATCGCCTTTTTCGTGGTGTTCTGCTGCATGAACTTCCACCGGTACATCCTCTCGCCGGCGTTCCGGCAGTTCGAGGAAGACCGGCGGGAGTCCCGGCGGCGGATGGACGAGCTGCAGCTGGAACGCCAGCAGATGCAGACGGAGCTGTCCCGGCTGGCGGACGTGTGCCGCAACGAGTCGGTGCCCGATGCCTTCCAGACCTTTGTGGCGGGCATTCCCACCCTGACCAAGACCGAACGCCGCATTTTTGACGGCTACGCCGCCGGGCTGCGCACCCGGGAGATCGCGCAGCAACTGGACATCAAGGACAGCACCCTGCGCTTCCACAACAAGAACATCTACGACAAACTGGGTGTCAGCTCCCTCAAGCAGCTGCAGCAGTTCGTGGCGATCCTGAACTCCGGCAGCGGCAGCACCCCGGACGAAAGCGGCCCCAAGAAGGCCCGCTGAATGGAACGTTCCCGCGCCGCAGCTTTCACCGGAAACAAGCAAAAATGAAGGGGCTATTGCAAAATAGCCCCAACGAAAAAAATGAGATAGACTTCCCCAAGAGGGGCTGTCTATCTCATTTTTTGTTGTAAGCTGAAACTGCAATGAACCAACTACAACACAAACAGTAAGCTGATCTCTTACGAAATGATATTGTCCATATCAAATTGTGAATCAGCATCGCATTAACAACGGAAACAAAAAAGTCTGCTTCCTTTAATGCCGGTTCCGCCTATGCCCATTACCGATTCAGCTTGCTTTGTGACACGAATGTACGGCAACATTTTTATCTGCCGATAACTCAACCTGCGTCAATCGAACGCTCGTTGGATGCAGACTTAGCGTCTCCAAATGAGAAAGTATAGGGCTCTAACACATTGTCAGCCATTGGTAAACAACTTTTTCCAGTCAAAAAAGAAAATAGCGATGATTAAAGATGAACATTGCAGAAAAATGTGATACAATAGAAAATGAAAATCCAAACAACAGGAGGAACCCCCTCGTGGCAAATAATGTGAACGTCAAAAAACTGGAAGCTGACCTGTGGGAGTCGGCAGATCTGCTGCGTGCAGGCTCTAAACTCACCTCGAACCAATACTGTATGCCGGTACTGGGACTGATTTTTCTGCGGTATGCGTACAGCCGCTTCAAACTGGTAGAGCAGGAGATCCTGAAAGACCGTCCCATGCGCGGTGGCCGGGTGCTGCCGGTGGAACAGAGCGACTTTGCCGAGAAGAGTGCACTGTTTCTGCCCAAGGAGGCGCAGTACAATTACTTGGTCAATTTGCCCGCCAACATCCCGGAGCAGGGGCTGACCGGCATCGAGGGCAATCCTCTGAACAGTCTGGGCGAAGTGGTGAACAACGCCATGGAACTGGTGGAGCAGCAGAGCGAGCAGCTGCAGGGCGTTCTGCCGAAGGACTACACCATCTTCTCGGATGAACTGCTGGGGGAACTGCTGCGCATCTTCAACAATGATGCGTTGGACGATGTGGGCGGCGATGTGATCGGCCGTATCTACGAGTACTTTTTGAATAAGTTTGCCAAGAATGTGGCACAGGATGACGGCGTGTTCTTTACGCCGAAATCGCTGGTGAAAATGATCGTCAATGTGCTGGAGCCTGCCCACGGCGTTCTGCTGGACCCGGCTTGCGGCAGCGGCGGTATGTTTGTGCAGACCGGCGACTTTGTAAACCATGCGGGCATGATCGCCAACAACACCATGACCTTCTACGGACAGGAAAAGGTGGAGTACAACGCAAAGCTCTGCCTGATGAATATGGCCGTGCATGGTCTGACCGGCGTGATCAAGTCCGGCGATGAAGCCAATACCTTCTATCACGATGCCCACAACCTGAACGGCTGCTGCGACTATGTGATGGCAAATCCGCCGTTTAACGTGGACAAGGTCAAGTCGGAGTCGGCGCAGAGTGCCGGGCGGCTGCCCTTTGGCCTGCCCGGTGTGAACAAGGCCAAGGAGATCGGCAACGCAAATTATCTGTGGGTGTCCTATTTCTACTCCTACCTGAACGAGCATGGCCGCGCGGGTTTTGTGATGGCGTCCTCGGCTACCGACAGTCAGGGCAAAGACAAGGACATCCGTGAAAAGCTCATCCAGACCGGCCATGTGGACGTGATGATGAGCGTGGGTAACAATTTCTTCTACACCAAAAGCCTACCCTGTTCGCTGTGGTTTTTGGATAAGGGCAAGCCGGAGCATCTGCTGGACACCGTACTGTTCATCGACGCCCGCAACTATTATACCGTGGTGGACCGCACTCAGAACGAGTGGAGCGACTGGCAGCTGAAGAACCTCGACGCCATTGTCTGGCTCTATCGTGGCGAGGTGGACAAGTACAAGGTGCTTCTGGCGGAGTATCACGCAGAACTGGCGGACGACCGCCCCTTTGCAGAGATTCAGGCCGCACTGGAACAAAACGTGCAGGCCAAGCGGGAAGAAGCCAAAGCCGCTGTGGAGGCAGCACCCCGCAAAGAGCGCAAAGCTGCGCAGGAAAAGTTCGACAAGGAACTGGAAGCCCTCAATGAAAAGCTGACCGTTGCCAAGGAGGCCGTCTGGCTCACCGAAAAGTTTGGCGAGGGCGTTTATCAGGATATCCCCGGTCTGTGCAAGGTGGCCAGCCGAGACACCATCCTCAACGAGAAAGGCGCATCCCTGACGCCCGGTGCCTATGTAGGCGTTGCACCCGTGGAGGATGACGGCGTGGATTTTGCTCAGCGGATGAAAGAAATCCACAAGGAACTGCTGGAATTGCAGACAGAGTCCAACCGCCTGATGGAAACCATCTCGAAGAATCTGGAGGAGATGGGGGTATGAAGTGGGAAAAAGTCGCAATTAAAGATATTTGTACAGGTATTTATGACGGCCCCCATGCAACACCACCATTAAGCGATACAGGTGCAATCTTTCTAGGAATATCAAACTTTAATAATGGCCGACTGGATTTCTCTGATATACGATATATTTCAGAGGATGATTTGCCAAAGTGGACAAAAAGAGTTATACCTCAGAAAAATGATATTGTTTTCTCGTATGAAGCGACACTGAATCTTTATGCAATTATTCCAGAAGGATTTCGTGGATGTCTTGGGCGCAGAATGGCACTTTTACGTGTGGACGAAACAAAAGCGGATTACAAATTTTTATACTACTATTTTTACTCGGATGCTTGGAGAGCAACAGTTAATGAAAACATTGTTCTAGGGGCAACAGTTGATAGAATTCCGCTGATTAAATTCCCGGATTTCCCGGTTGAATTGCCTCCGTTGGAAACTCAACATCGCATCGCAGATATTCTCTCTGTCTACGATGATCTGATTGAAAACAACCAGAAACAAATCAAACTGCTGGAAGAAGCAGCCCAGCGGCTTTATAAAGAGTGGTTTGTGGATTTGCGCTTTCCGGGGCATGAAAACACGAAAATTGTGGATGGTGTGCCGGAGGGGTGGAGAATTAACTCAATTTATGATGTGTTCGATATAAAATATGGAAAAAATCTTCCGACTAGCAAGATTACAAAAGCAGGACAATATCCAGTGTATGGAGCCAGTGGTGTGATTGGATATTACAATGAGAAAAACTGTGATGATTATGCGACGTTAGTTACCAGCAGAGGAAATGGAAGTGGAGATGTTTTTAGAACGCATCATAAACAAAGTTACGTAACAAACAATTCGTTCATTGCGCGTCGAAATGATAAAAATAGTTTTATAGAAAATGAATTTACATTCCAGCTATTTTCAAATACGGATTTCAAAAAATTGTGTACAGGTTCGGCACAACCACAGTTGACAAATACATCTATACAAAAAATAAAAATTTTACTTCCGAATAGACAGCTGATTGAAAAATATCAAAGATGTACAATAGAGATGTCCGAGAAACAGGAAGCACTTTATCAAGAACAGCGGGCATTAACACAAGCACGAAACAGATTGCTTCCGAGGCTAATGAATGGAACAGTGGAGGTGTAATGATGCAAGAGTGGATAACATGGGTATTTGATGGGATTGGCTCGACAATTTTTTCTATAGCTGTAAGTGCTTTGATTGGTGGAGCGGTTGGATATAAGATAGGCGTACATAAAAATGTTAAACAGAAACAGATTGGCGGAAACGGTGCCAAGCAGCGACAGGAGTTTACATTGGAAAACGAAGATGTTTCTAAAGCTGGTGGAAAAATAAAAAACAATTTTCAACAAAGCCAAAAAGCCGGTGATAATGCAGAGCAGGTGCAGATTGGAGGTATAAAACGTGGACGTTAACAAACAGAGCCAACAGGCCGGTGAGGGAAGTCAGCTAGTTCAGGCTGGTACAATTGTTATCAATCAGGGTGTTTCAGAAGAAAGAGTTAGAACGGTTTTTAATGAAATGGTTCCAAGAGCATTGGAGGAGTATACAAAAGAAGCATACGCAAAAGCCAATGAGAGAATTACAAACTGGGAAAATTCTGTATTGCCCCGTGTTAATGAAGTTAAGGGGATGCTTGAAGCTTTTGCAGATCCGGCATTTCAGCAGGTCCTTAGAAAAGCTCAACAGTCGGCGGCGATGACTGATGAAAAAGCTGACTATGATTTGTTAACAGAACTGTTAGTTTGCCATGTCGAGAAAGGGGACAGTAGAAAGAATTATGTGGGAATAAATAAGGCAGTTGAAATTGTTGGACAAATTGACAATGATGCTTTATGCGGATTGACAGTAGCACATGTGTTAGAAAGATTTGCACCGATTACAGGTGATGTTACGCACGGATTAGAAGTGTTGGAAGAAGTGTACCGAAAACTTGTATATCAAGATTTGCCCAAAGGGGAGGATTGGTTAGACCATCTCGATACATTGGGTGCAATAAGAATGTCTTCAATGGGAGGTTTTAAGAAGTTTATTGACTATTATCCCAAGGTGCTAAACGGATATGCATGTATAGGAATAAAAAAGGAATCCGAAGAATATCACAAAGCGTCAGAGCTATTGCAAGAAATTTCATTGAATGCAGAAACCTGTTTGAAACCTAATGAATTTTTGGATGGTTTTGTTAGAATTGATATAAGAGGTTTTGACCAAATTGATACCCTGCGGGTTATACATCAAGGAATAGGAAAGCCGATAACTTCAAAAGAAAAGCAAGTATTTGAAGCAGTTTGGAAACTATATGAAACAGATGCTAATAAACAGAAACAAGTCAATGAAGCATTTGTGAAGAAGTGGGATTCGTACCCAGTTCTAAAAGAAATACATGGATGGTGGGATGAAATTCCAACGAGTTTCTCAATAACGAAAGTTGGCGAAATTTTGGCACATACAAATGCTAAAAGATGTGATTCTACAATCCCTGATATGATATAAGGTGAGGTGATCCTATGAGCCGCGAATACTCCGAAAATGTTCTTGTCCAGAACAGTGCGGGCAACCTGCTGCAAAATGTTCTGGGCTGGGAGGTCGTGCTGGCTTACAACTCCGAAAAGCTGGGGCCGGACGGGACGTTGGGCCGCACCAGCTATGGGGAAGTACTGCTGACCCGGTATTTTCGGCAGGCACTTTTGCGGCTGAACCCGTGGCTCACCCCGAACCAGCTGGACGAGGTGCAGAAGAAATTCACGGCGCACGTTTCCACCGCATCCCTGATGCAGATCAATGAGGAAAAGTATTTTCTGCTGCGGGATGGCATCCCGGTGACGGTCAAGCGACCGGATGGACGCACCGAAACGCGGAGTGCGGCGGTGATCGACTTCAAAAACCCGGAAAACAATCATTTCCTCGCCGTAAAAGAAATGAAGATCCACTCGCAGCTGTACCGCTGCCGGACAGACATTGTGGGCTTTGTCAATGGCATTCCGCTGCTGTTTATCGAGCTGAAAAAGCCTACCGTGGATGTGCAGAACGCCTACATAGACAATTACCGAAATTATCTCGATACCATTCCGCAATTGTTCTATTACAATGCCTTTCTTATGCTGTCCAATGGATTGGAAGCCAAGGTGGGCACGCTTGGCAGCAAGTACGAGTTTTTCCACGAGTGGAAGCGTCTGAAGGAGAGCGATGCAGGCAGAGTGGAGCTGGAAACCATGCTGCGGGGCATCTGCGAGAAAAAGACCTTCCTCGATCTGCTGGAAAACTTCATTCTTTACGACCATTCCGGTGGGCGCACCACCAAGATTCTGGCCCGCAACCACCAGTATCTCGGCGTCAACGAGGCCGTCAGTGCTTACGAGAACCGCAAGCTGAAAGACGGCAGGCTGGGTGTGTTCTGGCACACGCAGGGGTCAGGCAAAAGCTACTCCATGGTCTTTCTGGCGCAGAAGATCCGGCGCAAGTTTGCAGGCTCGCCCACCATTGTGGTGCTGACCGACCGTGACGAGCTGAACCGGCAGATCAGCGATACCTTTGAAAACTGCGGTCTGCTGGGCAAGACAAAGGCTTCACAGTTCATTGCATCCAGCGGTACAGACCTTGTAAAAAAGCTGCAGGGCAACCCCAGCTTTGTGTTTACCCTGATTCAGAAGTTCAATCTGCCCAAGGAGCCGCCCATCTACCCGGATCACGACATTCTGATTTTGTCGGACGAAGCCCATCGCAGCCAATACGGCATTTTTGCAGACAACATGATGCACCTGCTGCCCACGGCGTCCCGCATCGGCTTTACCGGTACGCCGCTGCTGGCAGATGACCATATCACCGAGCGCACCTTTGGCGGGTATCTGTCGGTGTATGATTTCAAGCGGGCGGTGGAGGACGGCGCAACGGTGCCACTGTATTATGAGAACCGTGCGGATAAGATCGCCCAGTTGGACAAGCCGGAGATCACCGGGCGGATCTTGGATGCCATTGAAGCAGCCGACCTCGATCCTTCGCAGGAGGAAAAGCTGGAACGCGAGTTTGCCAAGGAGATCCATATTCTCACCGCAGATGAACGGCTGCGTTCCATTGCAAAGGACTTTGTGGAGCATTACTCTGACCTTTGGACCAGCGGCAAGGCGATGTTTGTCTGCCTGAATAAGGTCACCTGTGTGCGGATGTACAACTATGTGCAGGAATACTGGCGGGCAAAGATCAGGGAACTGGAAGCCCGGCAGGGCACAGTGACCCAGCAGGAAGCACAGGAGCTTGCCCGCAAACTGGCATGGATGAAAGAAACCGAAATGGCAGTGGTGATCAGTCAGGAGCAGAACGAGGTGCAGACCTTCAAAAAGTGGGGGCTGGATATTCTGCCGCACCGTGCCAAAATGGAAAAGCGGGAGCTGGATAAAGAATTCAAGGACAGCAAGAATCCGTTCCGGGTGGTGTTCGTCTGTGCCATGTGGCTGACGGGCTTTGATGTAAAGTGTCTGTCCTGTCTGTATCTGGACAAGCCGTTGAAAGCCCATACCCTGATGCAGACGATTGCTCGTGCAAACCGTGTTTCGGAGGGCAAGAGCAACGGCCTGATCGTGGACTATATTGGTATCGTAAAGGCGCTGCGCAAGGCTCTGGCAGATTATACGGTCAGCAAGAACAGCCCGGCGGGCATTGACCCAACGGTGGACAAAACGGAGCTGACTCAGCGCATCCGCACGGTCATCGGAAAAACGGACGGCTTTCTGGCAGAACACGAGTTCCGGCTGCAGGAACTGGTGGACGCACAGGACTTTGAAAAGATGAGCCTTGTACAGGATGCAGTCAACGCGATGTGCGAGACGTTAGAAACCAAGAAAACCTTCCAGACCTATGCGTCTGAACTGGCGCGGCTGTTCCGCTACGCAGACCGTGACGATGTGGACGATGCCGTGCGCGCCCGGAAAAACGCAATTCTCGCCATCTACGAGGGCTTGCAGCAGAAGCGGAAACACGCGGACAATACCGACCTGATGGTGCAGATCAACGGCATCGTCAACGAGTACATCCATGTGGAAAAGCCGGATCAGGAGGCTGTACCTTCCCGGCAGTTTGACATCAGCAAAATTGATTTTGACCTGCTGAGCCGGGAGTTTGCCCACACCCGGCGGAAGAATCTCTTGCTGCGCGATCTGGATGAACTGGTAAACCAGCAGCTGGCGAAAATGCTGTTTGCAAACCCGCAGCGCATTGATTATTATGACCGCTATCAGGAGATTATCGATGCCTACAATGCGGAGCAGAACCGGGCAACCATTGAAAAAACCTTCATGGATCTGATGGAGCTTGCAAGTTCACTGGACACGGAGCAGCAGCGCTATGTGCGTGAGGGCTTTTCCAGCGATGAGGAACTTTCAGTGTACGATTTGCTGTTTTCGGAGAACCTCACGAAGCAGGAAATTGAAACGATCAAGAAGGTGTCTGTGGACTTGTTGACAAAAATCAAACAGCAGATTGCCAAACTCGACCATTGGACGGACAAGCAGGAAACTAAGGCGATTGTGGATAACCTGATCCGTAAGACCCTTTGGCAAGAACTTCCCAATAGCTATGATGTAAGCGATATCCAGACCTACCAGAAGAAAATCTACGAGTATGTATATATGCGCTATCCGGAAGTAGCATAACGCAAAAATCACCCCAGAGAGAACGCACAAGAGGCTATTCTTTCTGGGGTGATTGCGTATCAAATCATCTGAAAATGCTTCAATGCCTCCACGATTGCATCCTCTTTTTCCTTCGGACACTTAGGAGGAGAAAGTTTGAAAAAACAGACGGGCGGGTGTGAAGGCGGGTAAATCGACATGGAAAAGATCAAAGCGGATGCTTCCCGAAAAACTGCTGGGCAATTCCATCCAGCTGTGCGGTGATTTGCCGAAAATCCTGATTCAGATCCAATGTGCGTGCACCGATCTGATTGCCGCCTAAGTTGAAGAGACAATTCGGCGTGATGGCTTCCTGCGTTTTGGCGTAGACCAGCAGCCCGGAAACGTTTCCAGTATGGGCAGCATCCTGATTTTTAACGTAAGTGTAGATCTGGTAGAGGTTGGCAGAATGCAGGGTCTCTTTATTAAACTGCTGCTGCAATGTCTGGCTGTAATACTTGGCATCCAGAATGAGAACTTTTTCGCGAAAACGCAGAAAAATATCGGTTTGCATGGCAGGGAGAAACCGCAGCATGGCAGCATCGTGCTCTCCCACAAGATCCCATTTGACCTGCGCAGCCTTGACCTCAGTAAGGTAGGGATGATTTTGTCGGTAATACTCCAGAATAAAGCGTTCGTACAGCTTTGCCATGCGTTCATCCGAAAATGCTGTCATTTTATAGCTGCCGTTTTCGGTGGTCTGCAGCATATCGTGCAGCACGAAATAGCAGAGATTCAACAGCATCTCGTAATTCTGGTTGCTCCGCTGATAATGTAACTGCTTCCATGGGATTTGAGAGGGAAGCAGTGCAGAAACCGTGTCCAGAAACAGAAGCGCTTTCTTCAATTCCACTTTGCGCTCAGTAGAAACATTCTTATCCCGAAGCAGCACCTGCAGGGTGGTTTTCAGAATCTGGTTATACAGGTTATCCTCGGAAAGCTCGTCAAAGGTACAGGCGACCTGTGGCTTGTGCTGGATACGGGTCTTAATGGTCTGCGGAAGATCCAGCTTTCCCCGCAAAACTGACCGGGTCTCGCTTCGGGAAACATATTCTCGATAGAGCCCCTGCTTCAGCTGACGGGAAACACCCTTTGCAAGGATGGCAGCAAACAAATCGTCGATACGCTCAAACTTTTCCGAGGCGATGCACTGATAATCCTGCTGCTGCAGCACCTGATAGGCGTAGGAGAGCATGTAGTAGATGTTCTGGATAAAGATCCCTTTGTCAGTCGTCATTGAAAACACCACGCAGATTCTTTTCCCAACGGTGCAGTTTGTCGGGCGCGTCGAACCAGTATTCTGCCAGCGTAGGCAGAAGGTCAAACTCCACCACAGAGCGCATCCAGTCAGTGGTGCAGGCGGCAGGGTCGGCCAGACAAAAGTAACTGTGACCAACACGAAATCCGGGACCGAGGGAGGCATCTGTGGTAATTTCCCGGTTCAATGCCTTGATCTGTTCCACCAGAGCATTGAAGGTTTCATTGTCAAGCGCAGATTGATATTTCTGGAATCCATCGGAGGTGAACGCCGGTTCGATCTCGAAGAAACTGAAGCGTCTGCGCAGCGCATAGTCGATCATGGCCAGGCTGCGGTCGGCAGTATTCATCATACCGATAATGTACAAATTTTCCGGGACATAGAAGGGCATCCCGTTATAGGCCAGTGTGATCTTTTCGCCCCGATGGTCGCTTTCAATCAGCATCATCAGCTCGCCGAAGATCTTGCTCAGGTTGCCCCGGTTGATCTCATCGATCAGGAAAAAGTATTCTCGGTCGGGGTCGTTGGAAGCCTTCTGGCAGAAGCGGTAAAATACACCCTCTGTCAACTTGAAGCCGGAGCCGTCCGGCCGGTAGCCCAGCATGATATCCTCGTAGGAGTAATTCTGGTGGAACTGAACAAACTCAACCCGGGAGGAATCAGCTTGACCCATTATAGAGTACGCCAGCCGTTTGGCAGCATAGGTCTTTCCAACGCCGGGTGCACCCTGCAGAATGACATTTTTCTTGCGGCGTAGCAAAGAAACCAACACTTCATAGCGTTGCTCACTCAGAAAAACATCGTGCAGAAAATCAACTCTGGTGTAGCTGTCGGCAGATGCCTGCCGGACGGGAGCAGGGTTTTCATCCCGGATCAGATCCAGAATAAAGTTGTACTCACCCTCCGAGAGCTTGAACAGGCTTCCGTTCGGCTGTACGAAGAACTCCATTTTCTCCAGCTCAGGGAAAGCCTTCAGTACAGCATAGTCAATGGGGGAAGTCAGGCTCTCGGTCTTTTCAAAATAAATCTCTTTGCCGTTGCTTTCCTGTGTGATCTTGGCCAGAGCTACCACTCGCTTTACCGGATTCGCCTCATAGCCGATCACAAGATCCCCGGCTTTTGCATCGAGGAAATTCTGGAAAATCCTGCGCTTGTTCCCGTTGTCATTGTACAGCGTATAGGTCTGCTCTTCGCCGACCCGCAGACTGGAATAACTCCAGATCTTAGGATTGGCAGTCAGCCACCAGTAGTGGCGTGAAGGTGCTTCACAGGCGGCAGCGGCAGCCGGTACTTTCGAGAGGTCGGCTTTTTTCAGAGCCTGTAAAAGCTCATCTCGCAAGCGCCAGATGTAAGTGCCATCCGCCTTTGTGCTGGCATTTTTGCCCACATATAAAATGGGCCACCAACGCATATTTTCGCTGTCGCGGGGCATGCAGCGGCAGCCAGTCTTTTCTGCCACCCGCTGTGCAAGATGGTAGGAGTTGGAGATGTAGAAGTTGCTGGTTTCACCGTATTTAATGGCAAGCTGTTTGCAGGTGGCCTGCCCGCCGTAATCCAGCATACATTTCATCACCCGCAAAGCCTCCGAGGTAAAAACCGAGGTGTCTTGCAGCAAAGCACTCCACTGTGCGGTTGTAATGCCCGGATCATACTCACTTTCAGCAGGAAACCATCCGGCCTGCATCTGTGATGTCTTTTGTTCGGCAAGGTAGAAACGGCTCAGATAAAAGCCCAGATCAATGGCAGCGATATTCCAGTGTGTGTCTGGCCAGTATTTTCCGGCAGGGGCTGCTTCAATGGCACTGCGGATCATCTGGGTGATGGCAGCATTTTGGCTCAGTGCCGCCCGCAGCTCATCATAAAGGCGGTAGCTGTTTAGCAGCGATTCTACGGAACCATCCCGCTTGGGCGGAGCATCGAAGTTCAGCGCATCCGAGATGTCACGGGCAACGGAATAGCGGTAGATATAATATTGATCCGGATACCGGAGCCACAGATAGACGCTGATGGCACTGGTGTTCTGGTAGTGGTTATTCCAACTGCCGTCGTTGTATTTTGTGCGTATTTCTTCGGTGGCAGCCTGAAATGCAATAATGCGCTGGGAAAGTTCGGTGGATTCATCAAACAAGCTGCGGAACATTGCGCGTGTTGCTTCACAGTCCGCTGCTGCGAAATTCAGGATCATCGCACGGGGATAGGCATAGCCGGTATCCAGAAGCGAAAAGACCTTTGCAGTGGCTTCCTTGAACATTTCACCAAAATCTGCCGCGTCAATATTCCAATGGTCGTGGAAATGCTGCGCGGCTTCCCATTTGAAATCTTCAACATGAGACCAATGCTTCGGGAAATAGATCTGGTATCCGCCCAAAACAGGCTCCAGTTTTGCAAGATCGATCATGACGGCTCCCTCCGAAATCAAAAAGTCTTTAAGATATTGTACCACGATAAAAATAGAAACACCATATTCCAACAAAAGAAAATGCCCGCCTGAAAATCAGACGGGCATACAGTAAATCAAATCATCTGAAAATGCTTTAATGCTTCCACAATCACATTCTCTTTTTCTTTCGGACACTGAGGCTGCTTTGCATTCTCGTTTTTCGCTTTATTGTAATTCTCTCGCTCGATGATGCCGTACTTCTGCTTCACCTGTGCGATATAGAGGTTGGAAACCCTCAACTGATGATGTTCCCATACATGCTCCCGAATCTCATAGTAAGTTGCCTTGCTTTCTGCAGCGGTCACATCCAACTCGTCCATGCTGACGTCCACTTCGATGTGTCGCTCGACATTGAGTTTGGTCAAAAGGAGAACCGCTTCAACGGTTGATTGCGATTCCAAGGGAAATTCTCGAATCTCTTTTCCATTATAGGGAACAGGGAAGGCAAATACAATGTTCCGAATCCAGTTGCCATTCGGGTCTGTGACCACAAATGAGGTGGGATAGTCGGAAGTGGGAAAGCATTGCATGAGGTTGGGCTTGACGTAAAACCGCGTCTTGCCGCTGCCGGAGCCGCCGATCACCAGCACATTCTTGTTCCGGGCCGTCTTGGGGTCTTTGGGCCGCCCGGTCATGGTCAGGCGTTCGGTCTGGGTCAGCAGGATGTTGTTTTCAAACTTGGGGTCGATGTACGGGGCAATGTCCTTGGCGGTACCCCACCGGGCAGAGCCGTATTCTTCACCCTTGCGGTATTTCTTGGCGTTCTTGCCTTTGCTGTACACGATGAGCCGGACAGCCACCGCCCCGGCAACGCCCACGCACAGGTCAAACGGATGCAGGCTTGGCAGCGGATTTGCCAAGGCGGCGGAGATGCCACCCGTCAGTTGGAGCAGCTTTGCCGAAGCGTCCGCGCCCGCCGCCAGACGGTACGCCTGCCCGCATTTGGCGAACAGGTACACGAACAGCAGATACGGCAGATTCAGCAACAGCAGCTTTTTCAGTTCAGGCTTCATCGTTCCAGCCCCCTTTGCTTGATTTTTTTCTTCGCACGTTTCGGCTGCTGGGCGGCTTTCTGCTTGGCTGCTGCCAGCACCTTGCGGATAGAGGGCCGCTGCTCCTTGGTGAGCGTTTTGGCCGTGAACTCCCGGAACGCCTGTTCTAAATTGTCCGCATCCGTGGCCTTGAAGATCACAATGTAGTGGGGCGGCTGGGTGGTCTTGTCCTTGCGTAAGGTGAAGTCCACGCCGTACTTCTTGGCGCAGGGCTTGAACGCCCCGATGTTCGCCTCCGTGACTTCAATGTTGGTCAGGGCCGCGCCGTGGGTTTTCAGCTGTTTCAGGCTTTGCTTGCCGTGGTGCAGCTTTGGCCCCTTGGCCCGATGCTGCAAATATTTTTTCAGGGCAGCTTGCAACGCTTGGGCGGTGAGTTTGCCCGTTTTCATGGACAGGGCAATGGTTTTCTGGGTGACTTCTTCCTGCATTCAGCAATCCTCCTTGGCAGGTAGTCGGAAAAGCGGCAGCTAAGGTGGAACCACCAGCCGCCGCAGGTAAAGGGTTCTCATGG
>ENA-OOZN01001271-OOZN01001271.1-human-gut-metagenome-genome-assembly--contig:-NODE-1271-length-17498-cov-7.606776_pt1 | contig 17498 bp, 9 predicted proteins | sample MGYA00241187_ERZ501397 | MGnify/ENA primary metagenome ERZ501397 (study PRJEB25962, sample SAMEA2042921) | human gut metagenome | biome: human gut; feature: human-associated habitat; material: faeces... | reverse complement strand
AGAGCCAGCTGGTAAAGACAATATCTTTTATGAGACAGTAGAGAATGAGCAGTTCATTACATTACATCCTGGTGAATTTACAGTATATTTTACTAATGATATCCACCGTCCTAATTGTACTATGGATGAACCTGTTAACATTCATAAGGCAGTTGTTAAGATTAAGGAAAGTCTCATCAAATAATGAGAACAGTATATTTATTGTTTCAATATAATATTTAGATGAACGGCACCAGAAGAAACGAAATGCAACGTATTCTTTTGGTGCTGTTTTTTTAATGTACGCCTTTTGGAGCATGTTTCTAATGGGAGAAAGTCCTAATCCGTCATAGTAGTGGGAAAAACAGTATAATACCAAGGGTGTCAATTGTGAGATGTAATCTTTGAAATGCTTTGGTATAGAAATAATATTGTAATATACATTGAATCATTAAAGTGTTATAATTAATTTATACGACTGATGTGAAAATTAATTGTAACAAAGGAGAGAACATGTATGGATTATAATGATGCACATGTTATAGATGATAATGAAAGTATAACAAAAATGTCAAAAGATAATATTCAAATATTAGTTGAAACAAATGATGTTATTAATTATGCAATTCAACAAAATGGTGGTAAGGTTATAAGAAACATTTGTATAAAAAATTTATCTGAAAATGAATATGATAATTTAATAGTAAAAATATCATCAGATAATGACTTTATTAATATATCATATGTTGGAGTGCAAAATCTCAAAGCAAAAGAAGAATTAAATTTGAAGGATATTAATATCAATATAAACGGAGACTACTTGGCTTCTCTTACAGAGAGAGTTACATGTAGTCTTCGTTTCGCTGTTTATATGGGGGATGAAGAAGTTACATCTGTTACAAGTTATGTTGTTGCTCTAGCTTATGATCAATGGCCGGGGTTAAAATATACACCTGAAATATTAACAGCTTTTTCGATGCCTAATCATCCAGTTATTATTAATCTTATTCAATTAGCGTCACAGTATCTTGAGAAATGGACAGGCAATCCCTCTCTAGCTGGATATCAAATTGGGGGTTCCGATAGAATTAAGCAGATGGCAGCAGCAGCATTTGCAGCAATTCAAAAGAATAATATTACATATGCTAATCCACCTTCAAGTTTTGAAGAATTTGGACAAAGAATTAGACTGGCAGATGCAGTGTTAGATCAACATCTTGGAACTTGTATGGATTTGACTTTAATTTATGTTGCATGTCTTGAGGCAATGGGGCTAAACCCTATTATGGTTCTTATGCGAGGTCATATATTTGCTGGTGTGTGGCTTATCGAAGACTCTTTTCCTGATACAGTTATGGATGATCCATCTCAATTGGAAAAAAGAATGGCAAATGGAATTAATGAAATACTTGTTGTTGAATGTACATCTATGTGTGCAGGAAAAGTGTGCGAATTTGATGAGGCAGTAAAAATTGCACAGGATAATGTTTCTAATTATGCAGAATTTGAATTTGCTATTGATGTAACAAGAGCCAGAAGTTTTGGTGTGAGACCTCTTCCAGTGAGAGTTAAAACGGATACAGGTTTTGTAATAGAACACAAAGATAGAATAGATACTGAGATTACAAATAAACCAAATCAAGTTGGAGAGACGTTTGATTTAAGTAATCTTCAAACAGAGTCAAACGTTACAAAACAGTTACAATGGGAAAGAAAGCTGTTGGATCTTAGTTTAAGAAATATGCTTATTAATCTTAGATTTACAAAAGCAGTTGTACCATTGTTATGTAGTAGTGTAAGTATGCTTGAGGATTCGCTATCAGATGGAGAAGAATTTAAAGTATTATGTAGACCTGATAATATGTCAGTTTCTGGTGATGGTGGAATACCGATAGAGGCTATAACTAATTTGGGAGAATTTGAAGAGTTTATTGAGTTAGAAGGAAAACATAAAAGGTTACATTCTTTTTACACAGAAAAAGAGCTTAATTCATGTTTAACTAAAATATATCGTTCTGCTAAATCGTCTATGGAAGAAAATGGAGCCAGCACCCTTTATCTTGCATTAGGTCTGCTTAGATGGATGGAGAGTGCAAAATCAACGGTAGTACGATATGCTCCTATAATACTACTTCCTATTGATATAACAAGAAAGACTGCTAATAAAGGCTATGTAATGCGAATGAGAGATGAAGATGCTCAGATTAATATAACATTACTGGAATTTTTGAAGCAGAATTATGATGTGAAGATTGACGGATTGGATCCATTACCAACAGATGACCATGGATTAGATTTGCCAAAGATATTTGCAATTATAAGACATGGCGTTATGAGTATGCCTATGTGGGATGTTGTAGAGGGTGGACTTATAGGTAATTTTTCTTTTTCACAATTTGTTATGTGGAATGATATACATAATAATTGTAATATGCTTGAAAAAAATGATATTGTAAGAAGCTTAATTAAGGGTGCTGTTGATTGGAAATGTGATATACCAGCAGAAGTTGAGACAGACGAGGCATACCTTCCTGTTACGGCTGATGCATCACAGCTTAGAGCTATTAATATGGCTGCTAATAATGTAAGCTTTGTGCTTCATGGACCTCCAGGAACGGGAAAGTCGCAGACAATTACTGCGATGATTGCAAATGCATTGACAAAGGGTAAAACTGTATTGTTTGTAGCAGAGAAGATGGCTGCATTGGAAGTTGTACAGAAAAGACTTGATGCTCTTGGAATAGGAGACTTCTGTCTTGAATTGCATTCAAATAAAGCAACAAAGAAGGCAGTATTGGATCAGTTACGCAAAAATCTTGAAATAAGTGTATATGGAATGAAGACAGAATATGATGAAAAAATCCAGAATATACACAATATGAAGAGTGAACTTGATTCATATGTTAAAAAGTTATATGAAAGAAGAACATTTGGTAAATCAGTAAAGGAACTTATTGATATATATGAGACAATTCCTGATAATGGTATAGAAGTTAAGTTCTCTATAGATTATGCCGGAAAGATAACACAGGCTGAGCTGGATAATCAGAGACGGTCGTTGGAACAATTAATTGCAGCAGGCAAAGAAATAGGAAATCTTAACAATCATCCGTTAGCGGCAATCAAACAGACTATATATACACAAAGTTTGAGGATGGATTTGGAGGAAGCGGTTTCGGATTATAAAAATGTGTTAATGATTATAAGAAAAGATGTTGATTTATTAATCAGTATAATTAAATTAGAAAAGCCGGTATCAGAGTCGGAATGGAGAAATATTGAGAGCATAGCTAAAAGTATAATAGATGCAGATACTATTCCGGAATTTCTTTTTAATGCAGATAATATTGATAAAGAATTTGATCCGATTTTGGAATATATTAATGATAATTATGTATTAATGACAAGAAAATCAAATTTGTGCAATATATGGAATGAATCGTTTCTTTGTATGGATATGGATAAATATCGCATTAGATTAGGCGAAGCAAATAAGAAATTTTTTGGTAAATCGAAAGCTATTAATTTAATTGTTTCTGAGATACAATCGTTCGCAAAATGTACTATTAATGAAACACAGCTACCACTTATTTTTGCTGATATAGAAATGTATCAGAAACAAGTGGTGGAAGTTGAAAAAAAGAAGTCATCATTAGCATTTGAATGGAAGCAGATTATTGAAAAATACAATACTCCAGATGAATTAAAATCATATAAAGAACAATTGAGAATACAGCGCTCATTGGTTGATAAATACAGAAATCTTATAAATAGTATTAGAAATTCTGGAGATTACGAAACAGCATTGGAATGTTCAAGACATGTAGTTAATGATTTTGAAGAATTAACTAAGAGTGAAACAAAATTAGGAAAGATTTTAAATATTGATTTTGGTAATAGCGATGGTAATTGGATAGATTGCAGAGAAAATTTGTGTCATATGCTGGTTGATAATGCGTCAGATATTAAAGATTGGATTATTTTTAGACAATCTGAAGATGCATGCAAAAAACAAGGCCTTGGGGACATATGTGAAGTATATGAGAATGGATTACCAAATGATCAGGTTATGAACGTATATCTAAGGTCTATTTATAAGGCTATTATTATATCAGTAATTGAAAACGAACCAGTATTAAATGGATTTACAGGTAATGGATTCAATGAGAAGATTCTACAGTTTAAAAAACTTGATGATGAATTCATGCAGCTCACTAAGGATGAGATGATATATAAGCTTACTCATAATTTGCCTTCACCATATGAAAGTGTGGAGATGAGTAAGGAATTAAATATACTTAGAAGAGCAATTAGCAGCAATGGACGCGGAATTACAATTCGTAGTTTATTTGAACAGATACCTAATATTTTGAAGAAACTGACTCCATGTATGCTTATGAGTCCTATTTCTGTAGCTCAGTATCTATCTTTCAATGTTGAGCCTTATGATATTGTTATATTTGATGAAGCATCGCAGTTACCAACATGTAAAGCTGTTGGAGTACTTGCAAGAGGAAAAAATGCAGTTATAGTCGGAGATCCTAACCAAATGCCACCAACAAGTTTTTTTGCTGGAAATACAGTTGATGAAGATAATCTTGATATAGAAGATTTGGATAGTATATTAGATGATTGTCTTGCACTTGGTATGCCATCAACACATTTGCAATGGCACTATAGAAGTCGTCATGAAAGTCTGATAGCTTTTAGTAATACTGAATTCTATGAAAATTCAATGCTTACATTTCCATCTGTAAATGATAGAGAAAAATGCGTTAGTCTAATTAAAGTTGATAGCTTTTTTGATAGAAAGAATGGAAGAATAAATGCGGGCGAAGCCAAGGCAATTGTTGAAGAAATTAAAAGAAGATATAAAGATCCTGAATTGACTAATATGAGTATAGGTGTTGTTACATTTAATATTAGTCAGCAAACTCTGATTCAAGATATGCTGCAGGAAGAATTTAGCAAAGATTTTGCTTTTGATAAGTGGGCATCTGAAGGAGAAGAAAGCTTATTTGTTAAAAATCTTGAGAATGTTCAAGGTGATGAACGAGATGTTATTTTGTTTTCTGTTTCTTTTGGTCCAGATGAAGATGGAAAATTGTTGCTTAACTTTGGACCACTTAATAAACAGGGAGGCTGGAAGAGACTTAATGTTGCTGTATCAAGGGCAAGGTATGAAATGATTGTATTTTCAACAATGACATCAGATATGATTGATTTAAAGAGAACAAAGTCTAAAGGTGTAGAGTCTTTAAAGAATTTTCTTGAATATGCAGAAAAAGGCAAGCTGCATATACCAGATATAAGTTCATTTGAAAAAGAAAGACATGGAATTCTTGATTGTATATGTTCAGAACTTGAAAAAGCAGGATATAAATATCAGATTGATGTTGGACACTCTAAATTTAAGGTTGATATTGCAGTTCTTAATCCATTTAATGAAGATGAATATTTGTTGGGAATATTGCTTGATGGAGATACATATAGACAATCAGTTAATACTAAGGATCGAGAGATATCCCAGATAAATGTATTAACTGGATTGGGATGGAAGCTTCATAGAATCTGGACTATGGATTGGTGGGATAATAGCAAGAAAGAAATTGAGAAGTTGCTGGATAAACTAAATGATTTAGTTTATGATGAACACCATGAAAATTCTGAAGAGGAAAAACAAGACTTTCAGCTAACAAATGAGGAAATTGTTAATGAACCCGAACCCTCTACAATTAAGAAAATGTCTCCATTTGGAAGAATAGACAATACAGATAATATGAATATTGATACAGAAAAAATTAAGAATATTGTCGTTTCATCGGAGACAGATACAAAAGAAAAAATTATATATTCAGTGATTGATTATGAATCTGCTGATATAGGGTCTGTATTATTATCTTCATCAGAATATTCTATGAAAGAGCATTTTGATGAGATTGTGGATAGAATTCAGGCTATAGTTGATGTGGAAGCTCCAATTAGTTACGACAATTTACTTAAAAGAACATTGCGTTCATTTGGTATTGCAAGATCAGGAAATTCAACAATAGAGACAACTGATAAAGCTTTAAAAAAAGTGAATGCTAAAATAAGAAAGCAGAATAATATAAGGTTTTATTGGAAAAATGATCAGAATCCAGATACTTATGGTTTCTATCGAAATGATCAGAATCAGTCTGATAAGAGAGCTATAGATGAAATAAGCCAGCAGGAGATAAAGAATGCAGTATGCATAACACTTGAATCAAAAGGTTCGCTTGCCAAAGATGAGCTTGTAAAAGAAACCATTAGAACAATGGGATATGCCAGAAGCGGAACTGCATTAGTAGAGGCGGTTGAACGTGGAATAAAGTACGGTCGTAAAACTGGAGAAATTATGTTAAGTGATAATAAAAAATATATTATTAGTTGATGTAAATAATTAAGAAATATAGGACATAATGCCATTTGAGCATATGTCCTATATTTTTGTGAATGAATTTAAAATCTATGAAATTTTACCCACACATCTCTTTTGCATAAACTTAGATTTTACATAGTCTTTTTATAATTATGACGTTTCTTAAAAGCCAAACTAATAAGGAGAATGTCATGAGAAGGAGAAAAAATAAGATAATAGCAGGTACTGTGGTTGCTGTTATGATGGCAGGCAGTATTATGGCAAACATTTCACCGCTTATAGCAAGTCAGACGGGTGCGAATAGTGTTGCAGCAAGTGAAACCTTTAATAAAGAAGGTTTGTGGATTACAGAAATTTACCAGAATGATGTAGACAGAAGTGAGAAGAATAACACAAGAGAGAAAAGTGGGTACGAAAGTATTAAACTTTATAAGAGTACAACTGATTTGATGGAGTTTGTTGAAATAACAAGCACATATGACAAAGCTGTTAATTTCAACGATACATACGAATTTGTATATGATGATACAGTTCAGAAGGTTACTACTATGGATGGTAATGATGAAGTTATAATCCAGCCAGAGGAAAAGGTTGTACTGTGGAATTACAGAAGTGATGTTACAACTGCAATTCCAACTGAGGAAGAGTTCAGAAGAGAGATGCGTATTCCAGATGATGCAGTTGTACTTAAGGTTACAAGTGGAGTGAACTGGGCAGTTACATCAACATTTTCATTAAAGACAAAGTCAGATGACAGAATTATCTCTACATTCAAGGCAACTGATAAGGTTGACACAATGGACGGATATTCAGTTGAACTGGCAATTCCTGATATGGGTAATGAGATGCAGGTATACCGTGAAATGTGTGAGCCTTCACCTGGATATGTATATTCAGGACAGCTTAATGGCCTTGTTAATGCCAAGGTGCCTGATAATCAGATTGCGGATGGTGTATTTATTACAGAAGTAAGGCCTAATGATATTAACAGAAGCAGTGTTTATGGAATTAGTGATGATTTGATGGAATGTGTTGAGGTTGTTAATACAACTGACCATGATGTCGACCTCAATAATGAATATCAGTTTGGATATGCTGTTAAAGAGGGAAGCAGAAAGATATTACAGTTAAGTCATTATGATGAAAATGCAGAGTCAAATATAGGTTCATCAGAAGGATGTGTTGTTCCAGCAGGAAAGACAGCGGTTCTGTGGTATTACAGAATTAATTACCTTAAGAATTATACAAGTTTTCCTACAGAGAAAGAATTCCGTGCTGCTTATAACATAAGTGATGATATTCCTGTATATTTATGCACAGACCAGAATGGAATGAATAATACTAACCGTGTAGTTGAACTTTATAAGCTTGATTCTGATGGAACAAGAAAGATGGTTTCTTATTATTCTTATATTGGAAGTTCAGATTGTAAGGACAATAAGTCAGCAGAGCTTATGGTTAATCCGGAAGGTCCGGAAATGCTTCTTAAAACAGGTAATGCAGCAACTTCTATGGGAGTTGTTTCTGCCGACCAGTATACATATTTAAAGGATGATGGCTCAGCTTTAACTTTAAGACTTAATGATGTTGTTCCAGAATCCATTATGCAGGGGGATGAGTTAAGAGTTAATTTCTACTTTGCGGAGAATGGCAGCCTTCCAAGAACAGGAATTACAACATATTACAGGTTTGATGGAACAGGAAGCTGGTACAGCTCAACAGAGATAAAAAGACGAGTACCTAACCTTTATGAGGCATTGATTCCGGCAGATGAGCTGTTCTCACATGATTACGTTGAGTTCTATGTAAGTGCCGATAACAGATACCGCAGTACATTAAGTGATATGTACAGAGTTAATATCAGCAAGCTTAATGAAGTTGATGGTATAAGAACTAATATCAGTGACAAGCAGGAGGTAAGCGGAACAATATCTGTAACTGCCAATGATGGTGGAGATAATCATTCATCACAGATATATGTAGACGGAACAGAGTGTCAGACAGTCCCTATGCTTGAGGATGGGGCTTATTATACATTCCATGCTGATGGCAGAGACAGTTATTTTAAAAATGCAGTTACAACTACAGATAACAAAACAATTGCGTCAATTGGAAAATGGCAGTACCAGATATTAGATGGACAGGCTATTCATATTGATAACAGCTACTTCACATATAACGAAGAAAATGCGTCATATGATATTACACTCAGATTCTGGGCAGGTACATATGGAGCCACCGTTGATGAATATCTTCTTCCTGATGCTAATAGAGAAGATTTCACAGTTACAAAGCTTGCATTAAAGCTTATTAATGGAAATGTATATTATCCAACAAAGATTGGACCAGATGATTCAGCTACAAGTGCAAAGACTAACCTCAGTACAGCTTATGAAACAGATCACTATATTGGTGATTCAACAGGAATGTGCCCATATATGGATGCAAGTTTTTCAATACCAGCCACAGAGGTTACAGCAGTTGGTACACAGATAGATACTACTAAGCTTTCGGATGGAGAGCATACATTAAAGGTAACTAATGGTGAAAGAACTAAAGAAGTTACATTTATTGTGGATAACAAAGCTCCAGAAATCGATCTTGGTGTAGAAGATGGAAGCGTATTAAGTGGAAATCTTACATTTAGTCCAAAGGTTATAGAAGACAATACTTTAGATACATTTGTTGTAATTTTAGATGGTGAACAGATTAATAATGTGTATGAGACAACAGCGTATTCATTAGGAGATGGACAGCATATTATCTCAGCATTTGCAAAGGATGCAGCAGGAAATGAGACAACGAAGACTGCGGTATTTACAGTTGATGGAACACAGATAACAATTACAGCAGGTGGAACAACAGATATAACAGACAATAGTGCGTCGCTTTATCTTAATGTATCTAATGTAAAGTCAGATACAAAAGCAACATTTTACAAGGCAGAAAAGATTGATACAGACAGCATTAAAACTAACACATCAGAAGGAATACTTCCATATATCCAGTATACAGTCAATGTAGCTGACGCTAAGGACGATGAAATGATTGTGGCAGACTGGGACGGAAAGGCTTCCAACAATGATGGAACACATGCAGAGACAATGTATGTATTAAATACTGCAAATGGTGAATGGGACGAGATTGCAAAAGCAGACAGCAACGGAACAATTAAGGATGCAGCATTTACAGTAGCTAATCATGTAAAGAACAGCACAGCAACAATTATTGTCCAGTGTACAGCAGATTCAGCGCTTCCTGAGTTAGATACTGTTACAGATGGAAAGCTTGATAACAACGCAGACTGGGATGGTACTACAGTTCCTAAAGATTATGATTTCTGCTTCGCATGGGAGACAGATACCCAGTATTATGCAGAGGAGTGGCAGAATCATTTCCTTAACATCAACAACTGGATTGTTAATAATGCAGAAGAGCGTAAGATAAAATATGTAATCCACACAGGAGATATCGTTGATGATGTAGATATGACTTACGAGTGGGAAAATGCTGATGAGGCAATGGGAATACTAGATAAGGCAGGTATGTCATATGGCGTTCTTGGTGGAAACCATGATGTGGCGGCAGGTCTTGCGGATTATGAGAATTATTACAAATATTTTGGAGAAAACCGTTTCAAATCACAGAATACATATGGTGAGTCATATAAGAATAATAAAGGTCATTATGATTTAATCAGCGAAGGTGGTCAGGACTTTATTATTGTATATATGAGCTGGAATATATATCAGGAAGAAATCGACTGGATGAATCAGGTGCTTCAGCAGTACAGTGACAGAAAGGCAATACTCTGCTTCCATACATACACTAATGTAAAGCAGAGTTCAGGTACATACCTTGATTATTATGGACAGCTTGTACAGAAGAATGTAGTTGCCAAGAATCCAAATGTGTTCGCAGTACTCAATGGACATTATCACGGCTCTTCATATGAGACAGTAATGTTTGATGATGATGAAGATGGCAAGAATGACAGAACAGTATATCAGATATGTACTGATTATCAGTCAGGATTTGAAGGCGGTAACGAATATATTAAATTCCTCTATTTTGACCTTGATAACAATAAAATCTACATGAATTCATACTCACCATGTATGGACGATTTCAATTACTATGATACAGATGTTCATACATTAAATGTTGAGGGAGCATCAGCAACAGGTGTTGATGAGATGGTTCTTGATGTTGAGTTTAATACCAATGAGCAGACGATTCTAGAAAAGAGCTTTAACGCTTATGTATACACTAATGAAGAGATTGGAACTGCAAATGTTGATTCATCAACAGGGAAGGCTGTTCTTCAGGTAAATAACCTTGAAGCAAATACAGGTTATAAATGGTACGCAGTAGTAACTAATGCAGCAACTGGTGTTAAGAGAAGTGGCGTATATGAATTCACAACTGCAAAGAAGAACACAGATGTTATAACAGATGATAGCCAGGATACTTCTGATAAATCTGGAAACATCATAGCGACAGGCGACAATGCAAGAATATGGATATATATACTTGCAGGCATGTCAGCCATTGCAGTAGGTATTGTATCAGTTAAGAAGAAAAAAGAGGCATAATATCAATGGAAAACAGGAGAAGTTTATATAAGAGAACTCTCCGTGTACTGCTTCCGGTGGTGATTCTTGCGGGAATCATCATCGGAAGTTGTCAAATACAGAGAGCTCATATTAAAGCAGATAATGGTGTAGTATATGTTAAAGCAAAGGTTGTCCAGATAATTGAGGATAATTCAGGGGGACAGCCATTTAGTGGGGCACAGAAAGTAAAGGCACGAATTACAAGCGGACAGTATAGGGGACTTGATTGCGAATTGGATAATTCCAATTCATATCAGCGAGGTGCGTTCTGTACAAAAGGAACTAAGGTAATTGCAGTTATAAAAGATATAGATGGAACACTTACAGGCTCTGTATACAATTATGACAGAACAATGATGGTATATGTATTGCTTGGGTTGTTTTCATTAAGCCTTGTGCTTGTTGGTGGTAAGAAAGGAGCAGCTTCTTTATATGCACTTGTATTTACATTTATATGTGTAATCTGCATGTATGTTCCACTTCTTTATGCTGGTCTTAATGGGGTATTGGCAGCACTTATAACATCAATTGTTATTCTGGCGGCTTCAATATACATACTTAATGGTTTTTCATCAAAAACTATATGCGCTATAATAGGAACATCAACTGGGATTATAATATCTGGCGGGCTTGCAATGATTGCAGGAAGTATGTCACATTTGAATGGCTTTAATATGACAGATGTTGAATCAATGATATATATTGCCAATAATTCTAAGTTACATGTTTCAGACATATTATATGCAGGGATATTAATATCATCTCTTGGAGCTGTTATGGATGTAAGTGTATCAATTGTAGCGGCAATAACAGAAATCCACGAAAAAGCACCGCATCTGAAGGCAAAAGAATTATTCATGTCAGGAATGCATGTGGGGCATGATATGATGGGAACAATGTCCAACACACTCATTCTTGCGTATACAGGTTCAGCAACAGGAACTCTTCTTACAATATATTCATATGAAATGCCGTATCTGCAGCTTATGGGGTATAATTCTATAATAATAGAAATTGTGTGCGGATTATGTGGAACAATTGGTGTGATACTGACAGTTCCTATACAGGCATTTATAACAACAATGGTTTTAAAAGTAAGAAGGTAAGAAGAAAAACTTTCGATAAAAAGTTGCTATTGTTAATTAATTCGCGTATAATATAGCAAGGATTTGTTATTTATTTAACATGCTATTGGGGGAATTTAATATGTTGGCAGAGCAGGTATTGGCATTAATTATTTTTATTTCTATGTTTGTATTGATAGTTCTTGATAAGATAGAGAGGCATTATGTGACGCTTGGATGTGGGGCATTGACGCTGATTGGGGTATTTGGAATTATCATGAAGTCGCCAGAGGCGGTTATTAGTACTCTTAATTTAAGAAGCATTTTTACATCAGGTTTCTGGTATCAGTCCGCAGCTGCTGAAGAGGCAGTAACAGGGATTAACTGGTCTACCATTATATTTATTGCAGGTATGATGATTATGGTTGAGGTTATGGCTGCTGCCGGATTTTTCAGATGGCTGTGTATGCTTCTGGCTAAGGCTGTACACTATCGTACAAGAGCATTGTTTATTACATTTATGATAATGTCTTTTGGACTGGCTATGTTTATAGACAGTATAACGGTTATATTGTTTCTTGCAGCTGTATCTATTGAGCTTGCCAAGCTGCTAAAGTTTAACCCGGTGCCAATGATTTTATCAGAGATATTCTGTGCTAATCTGGGCGGCTCGGCAACAATGTGCGGGGATCCGCCTAATATAATTATTGGTACATCACTTAATTTTTCATTTTCAACATTTATTACCCATACAGGACTGATTGCAGTAATCAGTCTGGTATTTATTGTGGTATATTTTCTTATAGCATATAGAAAAGAACTGGAATCGTCACCGGATATTGATAAACTGGCTGAATCTATGCCAAGTCCGGCAGAGACTATTACGAACAGAAGGGATTTTGCATTAAGCTGCGTTATATTCATGTGTGCGGTTGTATTGCTTGTAACGCATGCACTGACAGGACTTACGGTTGCATTTATAGGACTTGTTATAGCAATATTTTCACTTATTGTATCAGGCAGGAAGGCTTTACATATGTTGAAGTCTATTGATTATAAAACACTTTTGTTCTTTTTAGGACTGTTTATTGTTGTAGGTGGACTTGAACAGACGGGCATATTAGAGATTATTGCTGCATTTATAGGTCGTGTGAGCAAGGGTAATCTTAAGCTTATGGTTGCAATTATTATTATTATTTCAGCATGTGCAAGTGCACTTATTGATAATATTCCTTTTGCAGCAACTATGGTACCAGTTATTAAGAGTCTGGCTGCGACACAAGGGGTTGACCTTTCTGTTCTTGCGTGGGCACTTTCTATGGGAACTGATGTAGGTGGAAGTGCAACACCTATAGGTGCATCTGCTAATGTTGTCGGAACATCAGTTGCAGCTAAGAATGGTTATATGATTGGTTGGGGTAAGTATTGTCGCACAGCTGTTCCGGCAACTATAATAGTTGTGCTTATATCTATGGTGTGCATATTTGTAAGGTATTGTTAATTCTTCGTGCACAAAATGTGTACAGAAATGGGGGTTTTATGGGAGAACAGTTGATTATTTCTATAAGTCGTGAATATGGAAGTGGGGGACATGAGATAGCAAGGAAGCTGGCTGACAGATTAGAACTTGCATTTTATGACAGATGCATGTTGGACGAGATTGCAGAACAGATGAATGCTGATGTGTCAGATTTTCACAAATATGATGAAAAGCCGGGAAACCGTCTCCTGTCGAGGCGTGTAGGTAATCACACCAATTCTTATGAAGAGATTATTGCCCAGTTTCAGTTTGATTATATCCGTAAGAAAGCTGAGAGCGGAGAATCATTTGTAGTAGTCGGTAGATGTTCAGAGAATGTACTTAAGGATTATGACTGCCTTATATCCGTATTTGTAACAGGTGATAAGGAGCATAAGATACAGAGAGTTATGGAGCATTTTGACTTATCCGAATCAGAGGCATATACTAAAATGCGTAGACACGACAGAACAAGAAAACAGTATCATAACAGATACTCAGAAGGTAAATGGGGAGATGCAACATATTATGATATGTGTATCAACAGTAGTCCTCTGGGAATAGAGAAAACTGTTAATGTTCTGGAGAATTATGTGAAAGAAAGAACAGGTAATCAGGAGCTTTAATTATGAAATACACAATAGACACACATACTCATACACTTGTAAGCGGTCATGCATATAACACAATTGATGAGATGGCAGCTTACGCAGCAGGTATGGGAGTTACGCACCTTGCGATAACTGACCATGCACCCAAGATGCCGGGAAGCGCAGGTATATTATATTTTTCTAATATGAAGATAATTCCAAGAGAAAAATGTGGTGTCAGGATATATATGGGTTGTGAAGCTAATATTATGGACTATGATGGAAATATTGATCTTAAAGAATATGGACTTAAGGGCTGTGATGTTGTAATAGCAAGCCTTCATATTCCATGTATCAAGCCCGGAAGTATAGAGCAGAATACGAATGCATTAATTAAAGCAATGGATAATCCATATGTTAATATTATAGGACACCCTGATGATTCAAGGTATCCTGTCGATTATGAAAAGCTTGTAAAGGCCGCTAAGGAAAAGCATGTGCTTCTTGAACTTAATAATACATCATTGAATCCGGATGGCCCAAGACAGGGAGCTTTTGAGAATGATATTAAGATGCTTAACATATGTAGGGAATTAGGAGTCTGCATATCTATAGGAAGTGATGCACATATAAAAGAGGGAATATGTGAATTTGACAGAGCCTATAAGGTTATAGAAGATACACAGTTCCCAGAAGAACTTATTGTTAATAGTGATTACAGTTTATATGAATCATATATTGGAAAGAAGAATTAAAATCCATTTCATTTCTATTATGAATTATTAGAATCTTATAAGTTCAATAAGAAATACTGCTACACATGACGCTATAGCAACAGTTGTAAGACCTTTGCCTTTCAAAGCAAATATTACGGCTGTCAAAAGTCCTGCAGCTGCACCAACCCACCAGCTGGTTGCATAGAATATTGCTGGAATTGTCATTGCTGTAAGAACTGCATAAGGTATGTAATAAAGAAAAGAACGGACAAAGCGGTTGTTAATCTTTTCCTTAATTGCAGTGAAAGGTATAACTCTTATAAGGTAGGTTGTGCCTGCAAGTATAAGCAGATATATAAAGAAAATACTGTTTTTCATAAGTTCCTCCAATAAGATTAATTATTGCTGTTATCAGCTTCATCAGATACCGGAAAGAATATTGAACCGATAATGGCAGCTGTGATAGCAACAATTGTTATTGTTATACCGCTGGAAATCTTAGAAAGAAGCGGTATATAGTAGAATAAGCAACTAAGTATAATTGCAATGATTACGACAATCAGGACGGGGCGAGCTTTCTTCATCTCTGGAACAACCACGGCAACGAACATTCCATAGATTGCAACACTTAAAGCACTCATAAGGCGGTCTGGAAGAATATTTCCAAGAATAGCACCAATAAATGTGCCTAATGCCCAGCCCAGATAAGGCAGGGTAGCAAGTCCTGCAAAGTAGCTGCGCTTGATTTCGTCTTCTTTAGTTGCTACTGCAAATATTTCATCAGTTATAAAGAAACCGAGAAGCCAGCGGTATATGCCACTGAAACGGCTGTCGGCTTTCTGTCCGATTGATATAGACATGAAAGAGTACCTTATATTAATAGTAATCTGTGATATAAGCATCTGAATATACTGTCCTGGATGAATCATAATGCCGATTCCTGCAAACTGTCCGGCAGAGGTTACTGTTGTCATAGATATGAGAACGGCCTGCCACCAGCTAAGACCAAAGGATACAGCCATAATTCCAAAGGTAAAAGAAACTGACAGATATCCGAGTGCAATTGGTATGCCGGTTATTAGTCCGCGTTTATAATTATTCATTTTATTTATCTCCATGTATACAATGTCTAGGTTAATATAGTAAAGTCATTTTTATATTCTATCATACATTTGCCATAAAATCACTTGAGAAATAATAATAAATAAATTGATGGATACATAATATTAAAAAGGGCAGAGAAAGCGGCTATCTGCCAGCTTTCTCTGCCTGTTTGTTATTGTACATATTTTTATCTGCTTTATCAAAGAGTGTCCTTAATGTGCAATTCTCATAATCAGAAGAGAATGCACAACCATGAGCATAACTTATCTTAAAAGCTTTTCCAAGCTCATTGAATTCGGATATTTCTTTGTCAAGCTGTCTGAGAATATCAGTAACTTCATCCTTAGTAGTGTTATATATTACGGCAATAAATTCATCGCCACCATATCGCCCAACAAAATCGTTAGAAGGAACAGCATTTCTTAAAAGCCTTGCAAAATTAAGAATCAACTGGTCACCAACGGAATGACCAAGTGTATCATTGACCTTCTTAAGATTATTGAGGTCAAACATAATACATGCAGTAGAATCAGTAATAAATTGCGAAGTTCTGAATATTTCTTCACATTTACTCTTGTTAGGAAGACCTGTGTGCAGGTCAAGAAAAGCCTGCTTTTCAAGCTGTTTATTCTTTTTGGTAATTATGATTGCATGAATGGAATGATTAATTATAAATATTATTATAATGATCATATCTATTGCTGTGAATATTTCAAATAATCTTATATTGCAGGCAATTCTTTCAGAATACTTTTCAGCAGCAGAAACAGTCTGGTCAGCAAGCTGGAAGTATTCTTCACTGAGATTTACAATATCAGTGTTTTCATAACCATATTCACGGACTTTATATATTTCGTCCTTTAGTAAAATCCAGAAAGCAATCTGTGTATCAAGTTTTTTTTCATAATCATTGTTATCAAGTTTGATAAGATTATAATCGCCATCTTTATATTTAAGATCTTCAAGAATTCCATCAAGATAATTGATGAGCTCATCATTAGGATTACCAGTGATTTCAAGCTTGACTTCTCTTTGAGTAGCACCTCTGACAAGACCGGTATAGTTAATAACTCTGGCAGTTCCCTGTAATTTTCCTATAAGAACCATCATTATTGCTACAAGAACAATAAGAATAACGATAAGACAGCTTTCAATAACAGTATTGATTGTTTTTATATGTTTTCTGTGTTTGTGTATTTTCATATCTCACCTTATAAAATAATTGTTACATATATACTATAAAAACGGTACTTTAGTACTATATCAATATGCTGTATAAATGTCAATACAATAAATGTGAATTATGAATGAATCCGACTGAAAATGAATGAAAGTGGTAATGACATTTATCAGTATGCAAGTATACATATGTTGTGCATTGACACATAAGTATTGCAATATTAAAATTAATTCGTTTGGATTTTCTAACCGGACAGATAATAAATTATACAGGTTAAATATTGGAGGAATCATATATGTCAAATATAAAGCTTGGAAGTCATGTGGG
>ENA-OOZN01001270-OOZN01001270.1-human-gut-metagenome-genome-assembly--contig:-NODE-1270-length-17509-cov-2.577060_pt1 | contig 17509 bp, 13 predicted proteins | sample MGYA00241187_ERZ501397 | MGnify/ENA primary metagenome ERZ501397 (study PRJEB25962, sample SAMEA2042921) | human gut metagenome | biome: human gut; feature: human-associated habitat; material: faeces... | reverse complement strand
GACAGCGCCATTTACCTCTTTCTGGCGGTCAAGGGCTACATTGCAGGGCGGAAAGCGCCGATTGTGGTGGACGGCATTACGTCCATGGAAGCCTACATCAACCCCATTCCGGCAGGTCTGGTGCTGACGGGCATCGTGGTCTCCGTCAGCGTGTCGGCGGTGATGCTGTCGCTGACGGTGCGGATCTACAAGACGTATCGGACACTGGACGTGGATAAGCTCTACATGATGATCTCCCATAAGAAAAAGAGGAGGGATCGTCGATGAGCTTCGTGCAGAACTTCCCCCTCTTTGCCATCATTCTGTCGCTGGTATGCGCTGTGATCTCCTTTGCCGCCAACGACCGCTGGGCCAGAGGACTGACACTGTTCCTGCTGAGCGTCAGCGTCTGTATGCAGGCGGCGCTATTGGTATTCTGCGCCGTGAACGGCACCAGCTACTCCTATATGATGGGTCACTACCCCGCCCCGTGGGGCAACGAGATCACCGTGGGGGTGCTGGAGTCCTTCATGGCCCTGCTGTTTGCGGCGGTGATGCTGATGAGCGTGCTGGGTGGGATGCCCCGCATCCGCCGGGATATCCCGGAGCACCGGATGCGGCTTTACTGGGTGATGATCGATCTGGCCCACGTGGCTCTGCTGGCCCTGTGCTACACCAATGATATCTTCACCGCCTACGTGTTCATTGAGGTACTGACCATCGCCTCCTGCTGCCTGCTGGCGGCCCGTGACGGCGGACGGCCCCTGCTGGCCGCCGTGCGGTACATGATCTTTTCTCTGGTGGGCTCCGGGCTGTTTCTCATCGGCGTCATCTTCACCTACTCCATTACGGGCCAGCTGCTGTTCCCACAGCTGAAGGAGGCCATTGCCCTGCTGTGGGCCGACGGCACCTACCGCTTCTCCATGACCGTGGCCATCGGTCTGATGGTGGGCGGACTTGCCATTAAGAGCGGCCTGTTTCCCTTCCACTTCTGGATGCCCGACACCTATGGTCGGGCCACCCCCGCCTCCGCCGGTATCCTGTCGGGAGTGGTGTCCAAGGGATACATCTTCCTGCTCATCAAGATCATCTATCAGGTCATCGGCATCGAGGTCTTTGCCGCCAGCGGTATTCAGGACCTGCTGCTGGTGCTGGGCATCGGCGGCATGGTGGTGTGCAGCATTTCCGCCATTCAGACGGGGCGGCTGCGGACCATGATCGCCTACTCCTCCGGCGCACAAATCGGATACATCTACATGGGGCTGGGCATGGGGACCCAAGCCGCCCTTCTGGCGGCGCTGCTGCAGATCGTGGCCCACGCCGTCACCAAGCCCATGCTGTTCCTCTCCGGGGCAGGGCTGGCCGGGGCATCCGGCGGCCATCAGGACTTCCGTTCCCTGCGGGGGGCGGCCCATCGGGCTCCGGCAGCAGGCGTGCTGTTCACCATAGGCGCTCTGTCCATGGTGGGTATTCCCATTTTCGCCGGGTTCATCCCCAAGCTGTACTTCGCCACCGCTGCCGCCGCCACGCCATACCTTATTATATATGTATATTGTTCCTTATTCATTGTTCATCAGGTTTAGTCCGCGGCGTTCCCTCCGTTCGCGCCCCGTCACGGGATGGTGCGACTCCACCACACGGTCCACCACGCCCACGATGTATTCCTCCGGAACGAAGCCCCAGTAACGGGAATCCTTTGAACCGTAGGCCATGTCGCCGCATACGAAATAATAATTCTTGCGGAAACGGTAGTAAGGCAAAGGCCGACCGTCCGACAGGCACTGCCCGCGTGCCCCGTCCCATGCCAACGCACGCCCCGTCTCCCACTCTATCGCCCGGCGGTAGATTTCCGCCTTGCGCCAGTCATCCATCCGCAGGATGTCGCCCCGACGGGGCACGTACACCGGCGGGATGTCCTTGATGGTATAGCCCAATACAGCCGTCTCCACCAAGATGTTGCGCATCGCGTGCCAAGGTATCAGGCTATCCGGTGTTTCCTCCAACCGCCGTTGCGCCTCCGGAAGCCCCAACACGCCCTTATAATGGCTGTTCACCGGACGGCTGTGCACGAAAGATATCGTGTCGCCCGGCAAGGCCGCCACGCGCTTCACGTACACGTAATTCATCTTGAAGCCGATGCGCCCCTTGTCATTCACCGGATAGTTGAACACCACGATGTCATTGTGGCGCAGGCCGCGACGCCCCCGTGTGCGGATGCTCTCCATCCGTCCGTCCGTAAAGTCCAGCGACGTGTAGAGCCGCGCACCGAAAACCGTCTTGTCCACCCGGACCTTGTCGCCCGGAAGCAACGTGGGCGACATCGAGTCCGACGGGATGACGAACGTGTCGGCCACCAAGGCGCGCCAACCGTAGTGCACGGCCACGCCCAACACGACGGCCAACCAGACGAGGCACACGCCACACGCCGCCTTATACGCCACGCCCCATACCGCCTTCATCGTCCGCCCTCCGTTTCTTTACGGCGCACCCAGACCATCACCGCCAATTCACAATTATAAAAACAACAAATCTATCCTTTTTAACACATTCCAATCATTCTTTTCTACCTAAAGCTTTACGATATAAGCTCCATAATTTAGGTATTTCAACAGGAGAACCAGACAATAAGATTTTACCATTTGAATCTATCAAAAAAGTCCGATACGGAACATCCTTTAAAAAAGGATTCAACTCTATCAATTCATCGTACCCATAGAAACAATATAAACCATATTCTGTAATCATAGAATCCACGGATTGATTTAAACGATTCCTCTCTTTTAATACATATATAATATGTCCTTGCAAAGAGCGATCCTCCATATCCAACCTATATACATACCATTCATTAACATGTAAACTACAAGCTGAACACTCCCCCGTGTCCTCCACCAATACTAATATTCTATCTATGCTATCTCCAAATAATAAATCTACTGGCAAACAAACTTGTTGAGTTGACAAATCCTCTAACTCCTGAACTACTTTTCTTTGTCCATTATTACATGAAACCGAGAGTATTATCAAGATAAAAAGACTATATACAAACCCATAATTACTTCTTTTCAAAATCATAACTATAAATAACATTAGGATTATCTACGTCCATTGCATAAAATTTGTTGTCGTCTGATAAGGCATATATGTCAAAAGGCTTATCAAAACAAACTCTCCGTTTCAAAACTCCATCCCAACTCCATAATTGAAGTTCATTCCTAATTTCATTTTTGTCACAAGTATAAAAATTATTCCAACTATGCCCATTATTATATAAAGCAGCTAAATATGTAGCATTCCATTTAAGTCCAACATAAAATAAATCATGGTCATTAACATCTGAAATTTTACATCTTTTATCATCTATAAGATGTATTTCTTCCATCAAATTCCCAAAATGGTCATATGACCGAATCAGATTATGTCCAAAATAAAAATCCCAAATATTTTTCTTTCCAAACATACCAGCAGAAAAACTTCCATTAAAAAAGAAATTTCCTCCATCTTCCAAATTTTCACCTGGATATTCTCCAAATTCTTGAAACTCTCCATTTACATATAAAATATGCTCTCCTCCTTTACCATTGGAAAAACCTGATGTAATATATCTATCTTCGTCCAAATGAAGCACTTGATTCAATGCATCAGGAATTGTAATTGGAGTAGAAGCCACATAAATCAATGAGTTTCCAGATAATACATATTCTTTCTCTTCATTTCCACTTAAAACAAAAAATGAGCTGTCTGTTTTAGCATAATAACCTATATTCAACATAGAAACTTCATTACGAGCATGCCCCTTTTCAACTCCAGAGAACTGGTATGAAAAATCTTTCGTGGAGAAAAATGAAATCATACCGACTTTTTTCTGCCCTTCCATTACTATTATCTTATCATGCCATACATTTATACTTTGAGGTGACAATAAAACTGAATCTATCTTATGAGTTTCCAACACACATTCCTCTACTGCTACATCATCCAAATTACAAACTTGATTATTTTGTTCACATGATGCACAGAAACATAATATAATTATATTATAGACTATTCTTTTCATTGTACTTAAATATTAAGTTTGATAAAAAACTTCTAAGTCGGCTATATAATAGCCGACTTATCAACAACCTGTTAAGGGATACAAGTACTAGGTCTGAGAGCCTGAGAACACCACACACCTTCACCACAAGGATAACATTTATATATAAATCTTGAATATCCTTTGATGTATTCATTGTAACAACCGATTGGTTTTTTTGATGCCTCATCATCATCTGCCAATGCCTCGGCATTTTCCAACAACAATTCACTTTCACTCACTCCATTGTACGCATCATACGTACGATACCCAGCGTAGGCCGACAAGCCCAACACCAGTGCGCCCAACAAAGGCGCGAAGAACTTCTTCTTCTTCATTGCGTTTAAAATTTAAAAATTATACCCTTTACAGGTTTCGCGACTTCACTCTCTTTTGTGCCAACCACCTGCGTGGGATTCACAAGCAAAGTAATTACAAAAATTCAGGATGACAATGTTAACGACCGTACTTTTTCGTTAACGATTTTGTTAACGCCATTAACGAAACATTAATGCCTTATTTCCAACAGTTTAGAAAATAAAGTTATCTCGTTTTTCTCCTCGTTAACGCTGCGTTAATGCCTTGTTAACGGTTCATTAATGACTTGTTAACGGTGCGCTAACGGGAAGTCCAGTCCCACGGCAGTCTAATGGGCTAAAACAAGACTGAAACATACCTACAAACGTACATACACCGGAAATTTGCAAAAACAGGCTTCATCTTTCAGGAAGCCATACAAACATCTGGAATGCAACAGTTTGCAGGCTGAAGGATGGGCTACCCCATCTTTCAGGCATCCTTCAGCAGCAAGCATCCCCAACCAGCATCCACCTGACTCCCACGGTGAATGCCGTGTGAACCCTACTAACCATGAGAGTTCACCTTAACATCCTGTAAACCAATAAGTATGAAGGATGCGAATGGATTTTTCCACATATCTCCCTGTATGGAGGGGAGAGGCATAGAAAGACAAGCAAAGAAACCAAAAGCAATTACCGCAAACCGGAAAATAAATCACAGCACAACGATTTTCCGATTTGCGGTAAAAATCAGAGGTGGAAAAGGAAAACGAAGGGCTCTCCGACACCTTCACTTTCCCCCTTCTTTCAAGACCAACTTAAAATTGCCAAAAGCGTCCCTGACCACATCGAACGGGGTATCCCGAAGGGTCTTATGCACTATACATTTTATATTCCTAAGCCGGGAACGACAGCTTTCCGTCCCGTCTGAATATCCTTTTCCCAATACTTCACCGAGTTCTTCCAATGACAAAGTATGGTCCTCCTTTTGCACCAACTTTTCCAAAAACAAAAGCACACGGGGGGACGCGTCGAAAGATTTATGACTATAAATCACACAGCCTATGAATTTATCGATATGCAAAAGCTGCAAAGCGTCATCCATGGATTCTGCTTTCAAAGGACGGACTTTCGACTTCCTCAACGTCCACACCAAACCGACACAGGCAATAACAGAGAGGCATACCAAGGCACCGACACTCACAGAAAGAAGCGTGGTATGAAGTTCGTCTATGCCATCGTCCACAAGCCCTACGTTACATAGCAAACGGTATTCGCCATATTTACTGCATACAAAAAATATGACAAGCAGGAAGAAAATACACAATACGCCCCATGGCAAAGCAGGAAAAAAACGTTTTAAGTTATAACCTTTCATGTGTTCCATATAGTAATACATTATTAACATTCTTGTTACCAATACTTCTGTATGCCATCCTTGTATTCAAACAACCGTTCGGCTTCGCCACGGCTAAGATCACGCAACAGCAAAAGAGCATGTTTCGGAATATTCCTGAACAAGAGCGAATCGGACTGTGCAACCTGCGTGCCTGCCGATTTCCATTCCCCGCCATGGCATACGAGCAATTCGTATAGGTCGTCCTTCCGGACAAAATTGTCCCGGTTCCGGGGCGTGTAGACAATCTTTCCTATCGCTTTCTTTTCTCCTAAATCCAATCCGGCCCAACCGCCATAATCAAAAGGATGGTCGTAGGACGTGTCCGTATACCCGTCGAACACATTGAAATAGGAGTGGCTTCCGTGCGCCCCTTCCTGCGGCCCGAGAATATCGCCCTTCAAAGGTTCCGTATCAGCCCAAGACGAATAAAAACCTACTTCCGACACATTACCGAAGCCTCCACGGGGTCCGAAATACCGCACATAACGGTAAGTTTTCGTGGAATCGACACGCACCGCCGTACACAAGCGGAGGGGCATATCCTTAATCCGGAACAACGTGTCGGGATGTTCAAAGCCGGGAGACCGGCTGCCTTCGAACACGCCGCCCACCATGCGCCCAAGGAAGAACTCGCCTATCATACCGAATTTGCTGAACAACACCACGTCTTCCGTCTCTTTCTCCGGCTCGTAAAACTCCATCTTCGCACTGTCCACATCCACACTGAACGGGTGTGACAAGGTGACCAACTTTTTACTACCGGCATCATACGAAGCCAGACAATATACCGTACCGCCATGGCAGTCGTTGAAAACCGCCGCCTGCCCGTCGTAACGGCACCAACCCACCGGTTTCCAATCATAGCGGTTTGACATGCAGAGATAAACCAAACTGTCCTTCCCCATCTCGCGGGTGAAATGCTCCTTACCTATGGTCAGTGTATGCGACTTGTCGGTGGCATACAAACGGGTCACGTCCTCGAAACAGGGAAGACGGAACTCCGGATGTACAAAATGCGCATCCGTCTGCATGGAATACATCATATCCCAATTCAGGCTGAAACGATGGCGAAACACCTTGCCATACACATCGGCATATTTCTCCGCCTCCATCAGGCGGTGCCACCAATAGAACATGGAGAAGTACCAGGTTTTGCCGTCCTGGTCTTCTATGAAATTCCAATAATGGGGCGCGTTGTTGTTCCCACGCATGGGCAACTCCTCTATGCCGCAGGGGATGCCCAAAGCCCTGCAAATATACACCATCATGTCGCACAAATCCAAGCAGCTTCCTCCACGCCAGTCCGCAATCCGAGGCCCAATCCTGATATTCGTCCCCATCTCGCCCGTGAAATAAAAGGGTGCACGCAACAGGCTGTCGAGCACGAGATGGGCCGCATAAGTGGGCTTCACGATGTCCGAATCGTTCTTGTGCTTTTCTATGATAGGCATAAACTGGTAATATAATTTTTCACGCCATGGCACAAGCTCTTCATTCCCTAAGGCAATACATATTCGCAAAATTGCCCGAAAGGCACATTCTTCCCCCATGGCTGTTCGCGCCATACCTTGAATGCCCACTCTATATTCGTCACCAAATAAGCAGGATCGATATAAATGTCTTTCTTCAGGGTTATATTCCTCGCACCGGAAAACCCACAGACCTTGGCCGCAGAATCCAAAGCTTGCTGATAGGTGAATTTGCCCGTACCGAACAACTCGTACGCCTTATACACCGCCCCCATGTCTCCGGAGGCGACACCTTCATGGCAAGCCAAATTACTTATCAAGAACAACGCGGCCTGCTGTTTCAGGGAATCCCCTTCATAAAGTTCCAACACATGCCGCAAAGCCGGATTCTTTTTCAAAGCCAACGCATACATGTCTTCTTCCGATGAAACGGATGTGCAACTTACACCCAATGCGAATAGTCCTAAAAAACAGTATAAAGTGCTATTTTTCATGTTCATGAAATCAGGTTAATATTAAAGTTATGCGAAATTAATAAAACAGCATAACAAATCCAAATAAAAACGCGAAAAATATGTAATTCAAAACAAATCATGTTATGTCAGAATACACGTCATACTGCATACTGCGATTCTCGCAGCCCTTTCCCCAAAAAATATGGTATTGTTCCTTCTAATTTATGGAATGCACCACAATTTTCACGACATTTCATTTTGATTTCTTGCGATAATTCCTTTTCTTTGTATTTACATAAACTCTAAAATAAATATCTTATGGGCAAGCTCAAGGACAGATACATACGATTCGACTGGGCCATCAAGCGGTTGCTACGCGACAAGGCCAACTTCGCCGTGCTGGAAGGGTTGCTCACAGTGCTCTTCGAGGACAAGACGCAAATCGTGGAAATATTGGAAAGTGAGGGGAACCAGTTGGCCGAGACCGACAAGTTCAACCGCGTGGACATCAAGGCCAAGAACAGCAAAGGCGAAATCATACTCGTGGAGGTGCAGAACACGCGGGAGGTTTACTATCTGGAACGCATACTGTACGGCGTGGCCAAGACCATTACCGAACACATTTCATTAGGCGAGAGCTATGGAAACATCAAGAAGGTGTACTCCATCAGCATCGTCTATTTCGATTTGGGCAAGGGTAACGATTACCTCTACCACGGACAGAACCGTTTTATAGGCGTGCACACTTCCGATGAACTGCAAATCTCGACCAAGCAGGAGAATGCCATCCTGCCCAAGTACCCAAGAGAGATTTTCCCGGAATATTACATCATACGCGTGAACGAGTTCGACAAGGTAGCAAAGACGCCACTGGAAGAATGGGTTAACTACCTAAAGACCGGGGAAATCGAACCCGACACTAAAGTGCCGGGATTAAGCGAGGCACGGGAGAAGCTGAAATATTATAGTATGGCTCCCGCCGAACGCTACGCCTACGACGAGCATCTCAATGCCATCATGATACAAAATGACGTGTTGAGCACAGCCAAACTGGAAGGATTAACGGAAGGACGGGCGGAAGGACGGGAAGAAGCACTCCTATCCACGGCACGGAACTTGAAGGCCATGGGGCTGTCCATGGAAGATATTTCTCGCGCCACCGGACTCTCCAAAGAAGACATCTTGAAATTGTAGGTTTCTTGTAGGGTGTCATTCCGGCGCACACCGTCGCATATATACCCGAAACGAATCATCACAAATCGGAAAACCAATCATAACACAATGGTTTTCCGGTTTGCAGTAAGAATAAATGATTCCTCGCTGATATTGTCTATAACAGTATAGGTTGTATCCGTTACTCGGAAATCATTTGTGTTAAACACATAATATTTTCATGATATTATCATAATTAGACGAATAACAAGTTGTTTTCCACTATATCAAAATGTGGGGACGGTGCTACTCCATCTTTCACATCGCCCCCATCGGGAAAGTATAAATGTAAGAGTTTCCTTACTTACATCCGCAAATATACGAGATTCGATTCGAAGTTCAAATAAAAATACGAAAAAAGTAAGAAAAAAAGTTTGTATCCCTATTTTTATTAATAATAATAAAAAAGAGAACCGCCCCCAATCTTGCAAAGTCATCATCCGATGCCCAACACCGGACGTCCTTGCTGCAACCTGCACAAGCGCAACAAGGCCTCATAATAATAGTAATCGGCATAGATGATGGAAGCGTCTATCTCGCTCCCGGCCGGATGGTGTCCTGTACTGTGAAGCAGGAAAGACACGCAACGTTCTCCGCTCTGGTAGTTCCGGCTCAGGGAGGACAACATGTTTTCTGCCGCCTCACGATATTGCCGTCCCTTCTCAACATCCACATAACCGCTCAACTCCAACAAAGCGGAAGCCACCACACAGGCAGCCGAAGCATCCTTGGGTGCCGACGGCGACGGGTCGTCGAAGTCCCACAGCGGTACCCAGTCGTCCGAGCGTTCGGGCAAACGTTTGAGGTACACATCCGTCACCTTTTGCGCAAAAGCCAGAAAGCGAGGGTCACGGGTCTCACGATACACCATCGTGTAACCGTAAATGGCCCAAGACTGTCCCCTCGCCCACATCGACCGGTCCGAATACCCCTGGTGTGTGACACCTTTTATCAACTTACCGCTCACCGTGTCGTAGACCGCCACATGATAGCAAGAACCGTCCTTGCGGAAATGGTTGTCCATCGTCGTCTCGGCATGACGCACAGCGATGTCGTACAAGTTTTGTCCGCCACCGTTACGGGAAGCCCAGAAAAGCATCTCCAAGTTAATCATATTGTCCATGATGGTATTGTGCGGCCATCCTTGTTTTTCGACCTCACGCGGCCAACTCAGAATGGTACCTATCCGGGGATTGAAAAGTTTGGCCAACTGGTTGGCCGTGCCTACAATGACATCCCGATAGGACGCACAAGGCGCGATGCGCATCCCGTTGCCGAAACTGCAATGCACCAGAAAGCCCAAATCATGGTCGTACGGGTCACGGTCGGCCAAATAAGCCAGTGAGGCCGTGTAGTTCCGGGCCTGACGTCCGATGTAGGCCTCGCCGCTATATTCATAATCGTACCACAACACGCCCGGCCAAAAGCCGCCGCACCACTCTTCGGGTGTAGCCGGACGGCAATTCCACTCCGTCCGGCCCTCCTTCAAATCTTCCGCAAGAATGTTACGCGGCATCCGGGTATAATCCCATCCGCCGTCTTTCTTCAAACCTGCCAGTGCACGTGCCACCTGACGATGACAATATTGCAAGTCTTTCTCTACATCGACCCGCTGCTGGGCTGCCACCGGACGGCAGCACAATCCCAACAGCAATACAAATCCTATTTTATAGTTTATCCGTTTCATTGTTATCATTCTAAAAATCCCTATCGTGTACTCTTCACGCCGTATGCGCAGAAAGTGAGATAGAAAGCACAAATCAGCAGCACACACACACCGGCTGTGATACCGGCCGCGTCCGTAGCCGCACCAATCAACGGGGTCACCGCACCGCCACCGGCCACCGCCGTAATCATCAGACCGGAAATCAGATTGGCTTTCTCCGGCATGCGCTGTACGGCCATGGAGTAGATGATGGAGAAAATGCAGGAGCAGAAGAATCCGATGCCGCCCACACAAATCAGATCCACCGTGGCATCTTCATAGAAAGCCAATACCAGAATGGCGGCAATAGCGGCCAGAATATTGATACGGAAATACTTCATCTCGGATATCTTGGTCATGAAGAACACGCCGAGAAACGCTCCCACCGTACGACAAATGAAGTACACCTGAGGAGCCACACCGGCATCCGATGTATCCCAACCGAAACGGGCTATCATGACTTTCGAACTGATGAAGTTCGTGGCCACGTCGATACCCACCACGAAGAAGATACCCAGGAAGAGCAACAGGATGGTACGGTCGGACAGCAAGCCCCACACCTTCCCCATCGTCACGCCGCTGTCTTCCCTTTTCTCATGAGGTATGGGTGTGAAGTACAGCCAAAGGGCGGACACTAACGTAATGGCACCGAGCACGGGAAAAGCCAGATACCAGTTGTCCTTGTCGCCGCCGCCCAGCACGTTCACGGCAAAAAGCATGATGAACGGGCCGCAGAACGAAGAAACAGCCTTAACAACCTGCCCGGCGGTCAGACTGCTGGTCAACAGTTTCTGGTCGGTCACCACATTGTTCAACAAAGGATTGAGCGACACTTGCAGGATGGTGTTGCCGATTCCCAACAGGGCATATCCCACAAGACAGGCCCAATCGGTCTTCAACAACGGAATGAGCATACCCACAAGCGTGACCGCCATACTGAGCATGACAGTGTTCTTGCGCCCCCAGGCGTTCATCTTGATGCCCACCGGTATGCTGAAAAACAGAAACCAGATGAAAACCATCGAAGGCACGAAACCGGCCATGGTATGGCTCCAACCGAACGCTTCGCGCGCATAATCCGACGAAATACCGACAATGTCACAAAAGCCCATCACAAAGAACCCGAACAGAACGGGAAGGACCGCAAGCATAGATGTTTGTTTTTTCATGTTGTTTTTATATTTTAAAATGAGTGTTTTTCCCGTTTACGGAGTAACCCGGAACCAGTCTACATCCATCCATCCCCGGTTCACCGCAGGTTCGGCATGCGGCTCCACGCATACGAAGCCCACCTTTGCGCCTATCCACTTGCCCTGACGGGCTTTGAACGGCTTGCCACAGGGAGTAAACGTCTGACCGTCGAGACTGTATGCAAAACGGCACATCCCTTCTTCGGCCACTTGTACCCGCAAATAGACCGAACGGCTGACCGTGGGTGAATAAATGATAGTTTGACGTTCGGACGGCTCGAAACCCGCCAATTTTTCCACAGATTCCTTCCCGCCTTGCTCTGCATCCTTACAAACCCGCTGAATGAGGATGAAACGGTCGCCCTCCCGACGCACGGTCAGTGCCGCATAATCCCATCCCATGACTATCAGGCCGCCTTCCTGACCGTCTTCCTTACTCACCATCGTGACTTTTGTCGTAGCCGTAAAAGTCTCGGCGGGGAACTTTTGGAGCAACATATTGGATGCTTCCCACAAATTTATATACTTTTCGGATAACGGCCAAGAATATAAACGGATAAAACCGTACGGAGTGGTAAATCCGTATAAATCCTGATAATTGGAATGCCATTGCCATTGCAATCCAAGCTCCGTAGTGTCGAATTCGTCGCTTTCGGCCGGATTCACCCGGACGGAAGACGGCACGGACGGCTTGCGGTAGGTCAGTACGGGATTGCCGCAACCGTCACCGTCCTTATCCTCGCCCACCACCGGCCAGTCGTCTTTCCACGTCATGGGTTCGAGCCAAGTCACACGGCCGTAGCATCCTTTATCCTGAAAGTGCACGAACCAGTCTTCTCCGGATGCGGTCTGCACCCAACCGCCCTGATGGGGTCCGTTGACCGGAGTATCCCCCTGCTCCATGACGCGACGCGCCTCGTACGGCCCGTACACGTTGCGGCTGCGGGCGGCCATCTGCCATCCCATTTGCACGCCACCGGCCGGAAACATCAGGTAATAATAACCGTTGCGTTTATAAAACTTAGGTCCCTCGGCCGTGTGATTCACATCATCATTTCCGTCATACACGATGCGGGAAGGGCCGACTACTTTCGTGCCCTCCGCGTTCATTTCGGCCACACACAACACGGAATTGATTTGTGCACGGCTTCCGGCCCACGCGTAAGCCAGATAACACTTTCCGTCATCGTCCCACAACGGACAGGGGTCGATAATGCCTTTGGCAGCCTTGACCAACACCGGATCCGACCATTCGCCGGCGGGGTCTTCCGCCTTGACCATATACACGCCGAAGTCCGGGTCGCCCCAATAGATATAGTACTCCCCGTTGTGGTAACGGATACTCGGTGCCCATACGCCCTTGCCATGCTGCACGGTAGCGTAAAAGTCCGTCGGAACCAGTTCCTTCAAAGCATAGTTCACGACTTTCCAATTCACCAAGTCCTTGGAGTGGAGGATGGGCAGGCCGGGCACACAGGAGAAACTGGAGGCCGTCAGATAAAAATCATTCCCCACGGCACAGACATCGGGGTCGGAATAATCCGCATGAATCACCGGATTCTTGTACATGCCATTGCCCAAATCGGGCGACCATACTGCAGACAGGTACTCCTGCGTTTGCGCCGCAAGCGGGATTCCTCCGCATAGGAGGCAACCGCACATCGCCACCCGCAACATACCTCTTGATAAACTTTCTTTCATCATTGTACACTTTCTGTTTGATTCGATTTATAATCTTTCCTTATTATATATATACGAATGAAGAGTGGATTCTCCCTATTTAAGAATACAAAAAAACCTTGCAAAAAGCAAAATCAGCTCTTGGCAAGGTTCTTTTATGCTAACGGACAAGCCTTTAAATCTCAATCAGGCTGAACGAATAAGCCGGAAGCTCATAGTCGAATTCAGGTTTCACCTTGATGTCGCTCTCCTTCGGACGGGCATTGCGGTCGTCCCAGTTACCGGTCAACACGTGCAGGCGGGCATCCAGACTCTGCGCCTCGCCGAAACGGTCTTTCAGGCTCGACAAGTCCAGCTTCCCTTTCACGGGATGGTTCAGGAGGTTCACCATTTTGATGTACACTTTTCCGGTTTTGGAATCGCGTACCGTGCTGACCACCAGACGCTCACGTACCCCCTTGCGTCCTTCATTCACCGACAATGTACTTTCGATATACTCGTCACCGCAATAGTTGCTGCAAAGTTTATGCACATGGTAAGTAACCGTGGGCTTTACCTCTTTGTTATTGAAATAAATCATGTCGGGACTCCAATTCACATGGCCATCTTTAGCCAACAAAGGAGCATATGAACTCATGGCTACTACGTCACCGTTGCGTTCCATGCCGCAAATGTGCAAAGCCTCGCACAGAGCCGTCTCAACGTTGTTGGGACGACCGGGAGCGTGAGCCGCGTACTCGCCCAGATACACCTTGGAACCGTTTCGGTCGTATTGGTCATAATAGTCCTGATGGTAAATGAACCATCCGGGTGTCTGATAGTAATGCTCGTCAATCATGTCTATCTTATGGTCTTTGGCCAGACGCCAACCGGCTTCATAATCGCTTCCCTCCGACCACGGTCCGGCTGTACCGCATACGATAATGTCCGGATATTTCTCCTTCACAGCCTTGATAATCATCAGATAGCGTTCTTCAAAAGTTTTGGAAATCAAATCTTCGTTGCCGATGCCAATATACTTCAGGTTAAACGGTGCCGGATGTCCTTGCTCGGCACGGACTTTGCCCCATTTCGTAGTCTTGGCATCCCCGTTGGCCCACTCAATCAGATCCAACACGTCTTGCACGTATGCCGGCATCTTGTCCATCGGAATACCTCCCTGCTGTCCGTGCCCGCAGTCGCTCGAATTCTGGCAACTCACACCGGCCGCCAACACCGGAAGCGGTTCGCACCCTATGTCCTCACAGAATTGGAAAAACTCATAATAACCCAATCCTTTCGTCTGATGGTATCCCCAAATGTTGCGTTGAGGTTTCCGGGATTCCAACGGGCCGATTGTCTCTTTCCAATTATAAATGTTATGCAAACCGTCACCGTGAGCAAGACAACCGCCAGGGAAACGCATGAACTTCGGTTTCAAATCGGCCAAGGCCTGAGCCAAATCAGCCCGCAAGCCGTTCTTGCGCCCTTTGAATGTCTGTTGCGGAAAAAGCGAAATCATGTCCAAAGCCACCTTACCCGTTCCCAACGGTTCCACTTTGATGGAAGCATGGTCGGCATCGGCATCGGCTTTCAGTACCGCAGTCATTTTCTTCCAGTCCGACTTGGGTGCTTTAAGGGTGGTCCGTGCCACCACCCGGCCATCTTGTACGAGGCTGACCCGTATCTTTCCGCCTTTGCCCTCTAATTGCTTGGCGAACACCGACAAATCGTATTTTTCTCCTTCACGGACAAGGATACCGTCGAAACCGCCATTCAACAAAGCCACCTTGCCCGGCTGTTTCACATCTATGACGGCATAATTCGGATTGTTCTCATGGATAGGATCGGATGTACGTATCTCCCACGTCCCTCCGTCGCCTTCCAATGTCCAGGCAAAATCAGCTTTCCATGCCTTGTTCCCGCCCTTGACATCGGCTTGGGAATATTCAAAATCACGGTTCTGCACCAACTCGGCATACAATCCGCCGTCGGCGGCATAACTGAGGTCCTCAAAAAAGATGCCGATCAATTTGTCGCTAATCTTCTTCGTCCGGCCTGCATCTATCTTGATCGTGGCTTCAAGAGGTTTCAAGCCTTGGAAACGCACTTCATTGTCCCGCGCCAATTCTCCGTTGAGTGCGGCCCAGTATGCTGCACTCTCCACAGCCTGCACCATGCGCTCCACTCCGGCGTACGGCACTTTGAATACCTGTCCCTTCACCGGCTGTCCGTCCACAAGTGCCTGCTCCGTCACCGAAGGATAAACGGAGGCATCGACTTTGCGCGGCTTGCTGAAATGATAAAAATCTTTGGAAACGGTTTCGTACACCCCGCCATCCTTGGTCTTGAACAGCACTTTATAAGCAGCCGTTGCCACATCGTACGACAAAACCGGTGCGATACAACTGTTCACCCCCTCCATATAAGGATAGTCCTGCGGCTGCCATTTCACCAAATCGGTACTGTAGGCCACTGCAAACTGGTTGGCATAATCGTTCACCTGGAACACACAACGCCACGTCCCGTCCGGCATCTGTATCAGATTCGGATTATACATCCTTTTTTCAGAACTCCATACACCAAAATCACTCTTAACAAAAGCATGGCCGGGACCAATACCTTTCCACGCCTGCCGGTTCGCACTCCACGCAAAATTCAACCCACCGCCTGCATGCACATTGTAGGCCATGAGATACACCGAATCGGGAACAGCCGCCACAGCAGAGCCAGCCGTCCACAATCCGCACCCTAACAAGGCCGCAGAAAGAGCCTTGTTCACGAAATGTTTTTTCATGTCAAATTAATATTGAAAATTAGATAAAAATATATTGCCTAACCGTTTAATCTTCTTCGGCTTTCAATCCCAACTGTTTAATCCGGATGTCCGTCGAAACGCCCCGGCTTTTCAGTTCCAATACGGCCGTACGTTCGGCTGTCGTCGTGTTCTGGTCCAATTGGTAATGCACAGTATATTTTCCGGCACGCCCGGAAGTGGCAGCCCCGTCGGCCAGACGCACCCACGCAGGCGCTTCTCCCTTGAAAGCCAACGTCCAGTCGTCACCGTAAGTCTGGAATATCAGACTGTCACGCACCTGACGGGCCGTATCCTGCAACGTGAACTGGTAGTTTCTGCGCACCGGGCGCTCGATATTCAAATAGTGATACTGCGTGTAAGAAGTCACCAGCGTCTTACCGTCGGCATGGAAATAAATGTAACCCGTACGAACCGTGTCCGTGTTGTTCACATCCAAGTCCACATTGAGCCTTTTCACCATAAAATATCCTTGGGGAACGGTACCGGACATGGAATCCGCGTCCACATGAATCCAACCTTCCGACACCGAAAGAGACCAATCATAAGTAGTGGCAAACCTCAAAGAATCAACGGTCTGGTCGGCATAAAGCACAGAACCGTATCCGCTCGGATAAATGATTTGTGCAAAATTGTAAGAATTCTCCTTATTATCACAAGCCGCAAACAAAACAGCGGCCAAAGCTACTGAAAACCCAACTACTTTCTTCATGATATTTATTTCATTAAAATGATGAGCAAAGATAAATAAATAATTGAAAGTATCCCCATTTATCATTATCTTTGCAAGATGGAAAACCCTTTTTATAACGATATTTATGAAATCTTGCAGACGAAGGGCTGCGAAGGACTTCCCGTAGGCATCATCGCCAAACAGGTTTACAATCGGCACGCCGGACTGTTTAATACGGAACTGACATACGAAAGGGTTTACCAGAATGTACGTTTCTTTCTATGGGCACAGTCCTGCAAACCGTCGTCGCCTTTCATGGGGGCGGCCCAGCGCGGATGGTATGCCTTGAAACCCAACGTCTGCCGCCAGATGCGAATCGACTTCACCGAAATTCCATCGGAAGAAGCCACAGAAGCCCCTGAAAAAGAAGAGAAAACGATAGATTACCCCACTCTGTTCTAACCGGAACAAGCGTTTCATCCGAGAATCTCCGAAACGGGAAAAACACCTCCGCGCCACAACTCGGACGGTGCGGCTGAGATTGGAAAAAAGTTCTGCGCCAAACGATTTTTCAATCTC